>JACCDG011976146.1_pt1 | contig 42732 bp, 54 predicted proteins | sample 7442471 | NCBI WGS metagenome assembly JACCDG01 (sample SAMN15323444, study PRJNA562643) | freshwater metagenome | isolation source: river surface water | place: USA:Blue River Watershed | collected 2017-08-17
CGCCCCCGCCCCCCCCGGCCGCGGCCAGGCGGCAAGCGTCGCCGCGCGCCGGCTCGGTCTCCCCGCTGTCCGGCGTTGCGTCGCCGCGCGCCGGCTCGGTCTCCTTGCTGTCCGGCGTTGCGTCGCCGCGCGCCGGCTCGGTTGAGCTTTATTGATTGATTCGGCGACGGCGGAACGGACGCTGTTCAGATCGGATCAGATCAGATCAGATCAGATCAAGTCAAGTCAGGTCGGATTAAGTCGAGTTGAACCGAACCGGCGGGGGTCGCGATGGCGTGTTCGTTCGAGGTCCGGAAGGGGTCCGACGCGACGTTCGACATCACGCTGGCGTCGTGCCGCGTCGATGACGCGGGCGAGCCGGTCGAACTGGAGTACGACGGGACCGAAGACCTGACGGCGGTCCTTTGGGACGGCGACGACGGGTCGTCGCCTTTGGCGGCCATCCCCGCCGGTCAAATCTCCATGCCGACCCCGCCGAGCTTGGTCCGGCTGACCATCCGCGCCGCCGACATCGAGGACGTTTCGCCCGGTTATGCGTTTCTGGTCGTCAAGGCCGACGGGTCCGCGATCTGGGAGCGCCGGCTCCACGTGCGGCCGGGGCCTGGCGACGGCTAAGCCGAACCTGGACCCGAACCTGGACCCAGACCCGAACCCAGGTCCGAACCTCAATCTGAAAGGCCCCGTTCGCCATGGCCGATTACCCCGCCCCGCCGACCTCGCCGCACGCGGACCTCTACGCCGCGATCGCCGCGCGGCTGAAGGAGCAAGTCCCTGAGCTGGCCAATTCCGCGTTCGCCCGCGAGGCCCCCGCCAGGGTCCGCTTCCCCTACGCTTTGGCCGTCCCGGTCTCGCAAGTCCCGATCTACTCCAGCAAGGGACGGATCGCGATGGACGACCTCTGTCAGATCACGATCTACGCCAGGTCGGCGGCGCAAGCGCAGCGGTTGGGGACGGCGATCGACGAAATCATCTCCGCTCACTCCCCGGCGACCAACCTCGCCCAGGCGTTTCCGGTCAACGCCGACGGCAAGGAGTCGATCATCCTGCTGCGGCTGGAGCGTCGGGACTCGGTCGTCTCCAATCTGCGGTCCGATGAGCAAACAAGCGTTTTTATGGAGGTCCTGACCTTTCGCGCCCTTCGCGGCCGAGTCCGCGGCGCGAACCCCTGACGGCCGACCCGAACGGGGCCGGACCGAGTCGATGTCGGGCCGAGTCAAGTCAAGTTGGGCGGGACCGGGTTGAGCTGAGCAAGGCCGAGCCGAATGAGGTCGAGCGCCGCGACGCGAGTTTGGTCCCTGAGAAATGAACAAGTCCAGCAACGCCGCCGCAACCGCGAGCGAGGAAGGGGTGAAGCCGTCATGAGCAATACCGTGGTCCAGTCCCGCGCTGTCCGCAATCGCGCTGTTTCGTCGCGATTCGACGCGACCGCGCCTGTCACGATGGTCGCCATTTCGCGGACCGTTCGGTTCGTGAGCACCGGCGACGGGACCGGCGACCTCAGCGCGCCGGAAGAGATCGCGATCAATTACATCAGCCAAACCGGCGCGGTCACGGTCAACCTGAACTCGCTGACCGACGACGAAGGGGATACGATCAACCTGACCGGCGTCCGCGAAATCACGCTGGAGGTCTCCGAGAAGAACAACGCGGGCGCCGAGGTCGATGACGCCGCCGTCGTGATCGTCGGCAACGCCGCGAGCGCCCCGTTCGTCGGCGACTGGAGCGCGGGGACCGTCACGGTCAAGGTCCAAAAAGGATCCTGCAAGGTCTTGCACATCAAGCCTTACGGCGCCCCGCTTCCCACCAGCGGCGCCAACAACCTCAAGCTGGATTTCGGCTCCTACACGCTCAACGCCAAGCTGATCATCAAAGGCAAGACCGGATGATGATGAAGCGGTCGCGATGATCGACCGAGGTCCGCGTCCGCCAGGCCGCCGCCGGTTTGATTTCGGTTCGATCGCAACGGGGTGAAGTTCGCCGGGACGCCGCTTCAATCTCAATCTTGACTCGCCGCCGCGATCGCGACGGACGTCCTTGTCCTCGCCTCTCTTTGCGAAAACGACGGGGCGGCCTGACCCGACTTGATTCGACCTGGTTCGATTCGTCCCGGCTCGACCCGGCCCGGACCGCCGCGTCGAGCCGCGCTTACGTCAAAATGATTTCGTCCCGCCGAAAGGGGAGGTTTTCGCGACATGGCCAGACATGAGGAAATCATCCACGCGAGCAACGGCCGCGTCTACTCGACGCCGGACGGCGGCTCGCAGGTCGAATTGGACATTCGCGAGGCCAGCGTCAAAGGGGAGGTCGACCTCGCCGACGCCACCGGCTCGAAGAGCCGAGGCCACCGCTCGTACAAGCCCGGACTCAAAAAAGGGACGGTCTCCTGCAACGTGATCCTCCGCAAGGACGAAGACCCGATCGAAGGGGGGGCGGGGCTGGACCTCGGCGCCCTGGTGACCTTGAAGCTGGAGAATGATTTCGGCGGGGGCTACTGGCAGGGGGACGCCTGGGTCGCCAGTTTCGATTGGCCGATCCGCGGCGAGAACGACGTCGTCATGATCCCGTTCGAGTTCACGTTCGAAGGCGAGTTCACGTATCACGCCTCCTGATCGCACCCTCAGTCCAACCTTTCGTCCCGCCCAAACGCGATCCCGCTCGTTTCAATCTCGACTCGTCGCGGCGCGACGGTCCGGGCCCTTTCGGGACCGCCCGCGCCGCCGCGAATCGTTCGCCGTCAAAGGTCGAGCCATGCCCTCGCTGTTCCGTCGTCCCGACCCGGCCTCGGTCGTCGATCGCGTCGCAGTCGCCGCTTCGCCGCCATCGCCAGTCCGCCAACCGTTGTTCGCGAGCGCTGAGCCGCCCGCGACCTCGTCCTCGTCTCCTTCTTTTTTCACGCCGCCCGGTCCTCGCAGTCTTCAGGACCGAATGGGCCTTCCGCTTGAAGTCGATGAATGCGGCGAACCGATCGGACTCGCGTCGTCGCCTTCGACCTCGCCCAACGATCCCTATCCCGGTCCGACTCGCCGGCAGCCCCCGCAATTCGCGTCTTCGTCATCAGCCGATTCCGCCGAGGTCCGCCGGGGACGCACGTCGGAAGTCCTCTACGACTCGCGATCGGCGACGGTCCCCGAACCGCCTCGCCCTGTTCGTCCCGCCGGCTCGGACTCGAACTCGGGCCCCGACTCGCGCGGCGGACCGGGCCCGGCGACAGGGCCCGTCCAGCCGCCCTTGAACTCGGTCCCGCCCCTCTCTTCGTCTCCGCAATCCGCGTCGCGTTCGAACTCGTCGGCTTCGGCCTCAGCCTTATCCTCGCCCTCGCCATCGTCCTCAACCGCAACCTCGAAACCGGCGTCGCCGCGCGGCGTCCCTTCGACCCCGACTCAGCAAGAGTTGATTCGGTTGGGGACGCCGTACAACGTCCGCCGCTCCTTTGAACTCTGCGGCCAAACCGTCAGCGTGCGGATGCACACCTTGGCGGAGCGGGAGCGGTTGGACGCGCTGACCCGCGAGTTGGCCAAGTCGCCCCTCGATCGATTGATCGAATCGGCGGCGCGGCTGCCGTCGCCGGTCGCCGAGACCGTCCTCTCGCAAAAGTTCCAAGAGGCGTTCGAGGAGGAGCGGGACTACTGGCCCCCCTCTTTCCGCTCCGTCGCCTGGTGGGGCGTCTATCTCGGCGATTTCTCTCGGTTCGTCAGGCTCCTTCAGATGACCTTGGCGTCGGACCCTCAGTTCGCCGCGGTCTCGCTGGAGGATTGCCGCGAACTGATGAGCGAGTCTTACGGCGATCGGTTGCTGGACCAAACCATCGGCGAGGCCGTCCTGCATTACATCTACGGTCCGGAGCTGGAGGAGGACGGACGCGACCCAAAAGCCGTCTGGCGGTCCTTGACCGGGGCCGCGACCGGCGACGCGATGACCGCGGCGATCCTGGCCGCGAGCCGCGAATGGAGCGCGCCCTGGTCCGCGACCGCCTCGCCGCCATCCACCGCGCCCTCGCCGAACGATATCCCTGGGCCAGCCCCGCCGCCGTCGGCGACCTCTCCGAACGCCAGTTGATCTACTGGCTGCTCCTTCCGGCCGGCCCTCCGAAGACCTCGCGGGCCAGCAGCCGGTTCTCCAACCCCGCCGCCATGCTCAAGGCGATGCCGGCCGCGCTCGGCGCGTCCCCGGGCGCGAAGCCGCTGAGCGAGTCGGACGTTCGCGAACTGGCGAAAGCGCTGGTCGCGGAGGCCAAGAGCAAGGCCGAATTGAACGCCAAAACGTCCGCTTTGGCGAAGGACCGCGCCGCGTCCCGCGCCGTCGCGCCGCGACGAGGATGATCGGCGGCGTCTTGATTCGATCGCGACCGCGCCCGCAATCGCAATCGTCATCGCGATCGCAATCGCGCCCGTCGTCCTGACGTCGCGTCGAAACGGACCGCGGCGAGAGGGTCATCGGATTCATGCAAGCCGGCCGCCTCAATATCGCGATCCATCTCAACGCCGCGTCGTTCACCTCCAGCGTAGGGGGGGCGTCCGCGGCCTACGCCCGCGCCGCCGGCTCCATGCGGGCGCAGACGCAGCAGTTGAACGTCTCGTTGGGCCAATTGGCGGCGGGCCATCACAAGGCCCAATCGCAGTTCGCCAAGGGACTTCATTTCGGCGCCGGGGTCGCCTCGGTCCTCGGCGTCGGCGCGGCGATCGACTTCACGACGCACAAGTTCGGCGAAATGATCGCGCGAGCCGGCGAGATGCGCGACGCCGTGATCGCGGTGATGAAGCCGCTCGGCAAGCAGATCTACAACGGCGGTCGAGACCTCGAGTATTTCAACAAGACCTTCAGGGAGCTGGTCTCGATCACCCGCGAACTGCCGGGGACTCGGGTCGACAAGCTCGCCGAGATCGCCCTGATCGGCGCGAAGATGGGGGTCGCCGACACGGAGATCGTGCAGTTCACGCGGGGCGTGGCCGCCGCCTCGATCGCGATCTCGGACATGCCCGTCGGCGAGATGGCCGAGCAGGTCGCCCGGCTGATGGGCTTCTACAACATCGGCGCCGACCAGGCTGTCTACTTCGCCTCCGCGATCGACAAGCTCGCCGACTCGGCCAAGACCAGCGCTCACGGGCTGCTGCAAGTCACGGAGCGGGCCGGCGCCGCCGCCTCCACGCTCCGCCTGCTGCCGAAGGACTTCATGGCGATCGCGACGGCGCTGAAGGACGCCGGCATGATGAGCTTCGCCGCCGGCAGCGCCTTGCAGCGGTTCTTCTTCAAGTTCCTCAAGCCCGACGGGGTCGAGCACTTCGCCCACGCCTTGCACATGACCAACGAGGAGTTCATCGCCATGCGCGATCAGGACCCCGGCAAGGTCGTGATGAAGGTGATCGAGGCGATCCGCGACCAAGGTTCGAATAAGGTCAACTTCATCTCCGATTTGGGCTTCAAGAACGCGATCGACCAGAAGGCCCTCGTCCTGCTCTCGCTGCAAGTCGACAAGATCAAGGACTGGTCCGCCAAGGCCCAGAAGGAGCTGGAGACCGCCGCCTACGTCCAGAACTCGATCAAGCTCAATCTGCAGAAATACGCCGTCCAGAAGGAGGCGCTGAGCGCGGCGTTCGACGAGCTGGCGATCCTGATCGGCGGCCGGCTTTCCGCGGCCCTTCAGGTCGCCAACCAGCACCTGACTTTGCTGATCCGCGATTTCGTGGACGCAGGCGACGATTCCGAAGGGTTCAAGGCCGCGCTCGACCGGCTCAAGGACGCGGTGGACGTCTTCTTCGAAGCGCTGCGCGACCCCAGCGCCGGCTTCGACCTGTTCCTCAAAGGCTTGGAGGTCGCGCTCGCGGAGGCGCACGTCCTCTTCATTAAGTTCAAAGAAGCGGCGATCGCCGAGATCAAAGACTTGGCTGACCGAACGGAAGTGACTTGGGATCCGGTCCGCGGTTTGACCATTAAAGTCCGAGACAAAGACCAGCCCAAAGAGCAAGGTCAAGGTCGGATTCCCGGCAACGCGCTGACGGACGCGATGTTTCCCGGAGCGGGACTCGGGCGACGCGGAGGCAACGCGGTCTTGGATTGGGCCTTGGGGCCGCAACAGCCGAGCGCCGATCACGCCGCATCAGGCGTTGGCGGTCGGACCTCGGCGCCGAAATCCGATGAACTCAAGGCGTCGGAAGCTGCGGCAAGCAAATCGAAAGCGGAACTCACCGAACTTTGGACCAAACTGCGAGATCGAGGCCGCGAACGCCGGAGCAAACTGGAGGAGCCGGACATCGCGTCCCAATTGCCGGCCTCGATGGGGGGCGCGATCCCCGGCGCCCCGCCGACGAAGATCGACCAGCAGGCGCAGCAGATGGTGATGGAGGCCGCCAAGGCCAAGCTCAACGAGGCCATCGCCACGATTTCCGCAGCGACCGGCAGCGAGAAGGAGTTGGAGGCGGCCGTCAAAGCGTTCGCTAAAAAGCTTGACGACATCGGCGAGTCGTTCGAAGGAGACGAATTCGAAGAGGTCGCCGAGAAACTGAAAGAGACGGCGGAGGCGGCGGAGGAGGCGGCGCAGCGAATCGTGGACCGCAATCAGGCGTTCAACAAGCTGCTTCAGAAGCGGGCGGACGAACGCGAAGGGTACGTTCGCGACAAGGCCCAGGACTCGCTCTTCAAAAGCTTGGAGTCGCGGATCGCGGTCCGCCGCGTCGGCGTGATGGAGTCCGGCTCCGTGGACGACGCGGTCCGCGAAGGGATCAACGAACGGCTGAACATGGGGGCCGATTTGCAGAAGCAGCAGTTGGAGGCCCTGCGCGAAATCGTCCGCATCAATTATCGGCAGGCTGACGAGATGCGCGACTTCCGCCGCGAGTTCGCCGACGTCGGGGGCTGATCCCGTCGGCGGGGCTGATCGCGGCGCGGCGGACCGAGTCCGAGCGGAACGAGGACGAGAACGAGGACGGGGACGCGACGGCGGCTAGGGCGTCGCGCGCGATTGAAGGAGGCGAGGGCGCATGTCTCGATATCCCGAGATTGAGGAGCCCGGGTACGACGCCAGCGCGATCTTCGAGCAGGACGGGTTCATCGACGTCCTGCACGATCCTCTCTCCCCGGAGACTTGGGACTATTCGGGCAAGCGCACGGCGATCCGCCGATATCGCGTCGAGTGGCTCAAGCGGTTCGAAATCCGCAATTGGCTGATCGGGCTGGAGGCCCCGACCGAAGGGGGGATCTGGGTCCAGCGTCCCCGCCGCTACCCGGACGAGGACGGGATGTGGGTCGCCAAGATCGAGTCCGTCGGGTTCGGCGCGTCGTTCCCGCCGACCGACCCCAGGAACGGCGAGATCGAATACGAGGAGGCGCTCCTCACCGTCACTTACGAGTCGTTCCCGATCGACGGGGCGGACGAGCCGTGGCGGATGATCAGCTTCGACTCCTCCAAGCAGCGAAAAGGGTTGAACGGGTTCGCGTGGACGTTCGCGTCGGGGCAGGCGTTTCCCGGCATGCTCTCCGTGGAGGCGTCCAAGGGGCAGGTCGAGATCGAATGGCCGCGTTGCCCCGAACTCCCGGTCGGCATCCTCCAAGCCAACGGCCGGGTCAACTCCGTCGAGTTCCGCGACCAGGCCCGCGAATACTCCTGGCCCGCCGAGACGCTTCGCGTCGATCGAATCTCGATCAAAGAGACCAGGAACATGTCCAACCAGGTGAACTACTCGATCCATTACTCGCTGCAATACGACGAACTCAACCATAATAAAGAGTTCAATCCCTTTAACGGCCAGCTTGAATACGTTTACGACCCCCTGAACAACAAGAAGTATCAGGCCATCGACTTCAATCTCATCCTCCCGCTTTAATCGGACCGCCCGGCGACGATGCCGCGAGGGCGGCGAACGTCCGAACGGTTCGCCGCCCTCGGGCCGCGAGACATCATGAGTTGAGTTGAATTGAGTTGAGTTGCACTGAGGGGAGGAGGGGCGACACGATGACGCTGCGTCAATTCGCGAGGATCGTCCTTCGCCTGGTCCGCAAGATCGAGACCAATTTTCACGGGGAAGGCGGGCTGGACGTTCGGCAGGACAACGACTCGATCACGATCATGGACTTGCGCCCGCCGCTGGTCGAGACGCTCAAATACGTATCCGGTCCGGACGCGAACGGGGTTTACGTCATGCAGCCGGTGATTAGGGACTCGGGGACGAACGCGTATCGCGCAACGGGACCGACCGTCTACATGGAAGGCTGATCGTTCGTGCCCAACCAATATCAAACCGGCGACATCGTGCCGGCGCTGCGGGTCGGCAAGCGGCTTGGTCAAGTCCTTTTCAGCGCCTCGCACCCTTGCCGGACCATCAGCCCAGGTTCGATCGTGACCGCCGTCCGCAACGGGGAGAAGGACGGCAAGCCGATGTACAAGGCGTTGCGGTGCCGTCTCCCTTTGCAGCCCGGCGAAATCGTCGCGGCGAGGCGCAACGGGGAGAAGGACGGCAAGCCGATTTACAAGGCGTTTTGCGATGCGTGCGAAGACGAGCCTCCCCCTCCGCCTTGCGTGATGACGTTGCTCTTCAGTCTTTGCTACGACAATTGCTTCGGCGGCTGTTTCGGCGGCGCCGGGCCGGTCATCGGGGCGACGGTGACCGTCGATTTTCCCAACGGCTCATCCGAGACCGGGACCACAGGATCGACAGGGGTCGTGGTTTTTACCAAGGACGGCGCCCAGTTCGAGGGCGATTGGTCCTACACGATCGAAGGCGCGCAAATCGCGACCATCGTCGGGACGGCGGAGGACATGGTCTGCGGCGAATCCAGGTCTTTGGACATTGTCGCCGGGTGGAAGCCGGAACACACTCCGTGCGGGCCCTTGTACTGCGGGGGATGCGATCACCCTCTTCATCCGCCCCCCGCGACCGTTTACGTGACGAACAAGCACGGCACGGCCGTTTTAAATTACGATCCTCAATACGGTTTGCATTGGGGATGCCAATCGATCGCCGCCTCCAATCGGCAATTGGACGAAGACCCCGATGCGTTGAACACGAGACCGAACGGGACGCCTTACGATGGGTGCGGCACATGGCACAACTATACGCCCGAAGCGATCGGTCGGTGTTCGAAGCACCGCGAGGCCGTCACGCCGCCCGGCTTCTTTACGCCCGTTTACCCGTGCGTTCACGATCAGCCTGTGCAGGGGAGTTGGGTCGTTTTTTATACGATGATCGAATGCAACCTTCGCACGCACATCGTGACCTGCGACGAGACCGTTTGGTACACGCCGTTTCCGGGCGTCAGCCAGGTCCAGCGGATCGTCCCGGTCGGGTCGGCGTTTCACTGCGAAAACAGGATCGTCCCCGATTGCGAGCCGACGCTTCATACCGTTAATTGCGCATACATGAAAAAATACATACTAGACTCAAGAGGCGCGTATGAGTATATAGCGCCTTCGATGTTAGGACCGGCGTTAGTTGATTGCGGCCAAACGCCGGCCTCGCGGACTTGGCCCTTGAGCACGCCGGACCTTCCTTTTAATTTAGGCGACATCTTCACCCTGACGGCGTAAGGACCGCGGAGCGTCATGTTCGCCGAAAAATGCGGATCGTGCCCGCTCGCCGCGTGCGACCGGGCCGGCAAGGTCCACGCCGACGGAGAGACGTATTGCGAGTCCTACCTCAAAGCCAGGGCGGGTTCGCCGACCGTTTCGCTATCGAAAGCCTCGTCGGACCTTAAGTCCCCAGGGTCGCGTCTCGAACGGCAGCGAGAGTTGGAGTCAGGCCGTTTTCGTTTGGTTCAAGGCGTCCTGCGATGCCCCCACAGGACCAAGCTTGCGGAGCACGAGCGAATTTACGGCTGCGGCTGCACGCACCGTTGCGCTTTAGGCAAGGGGCGGCGCGGCGACGGCGTCCCTGATTTTCGGGAATGCCTCGCTTGCGTCCATTCTCAGTCGGAGGCCTTATCATGAGATCGCCGTTTTTCAAGGTTGCCGCCAAGGTCTGGTTTTTCAGAGGAGGGCCGGCCGCCGCAACAGCGGTCCTGCTCGCGGCGATCGTTTTCGGATGGGCGTCAAGCCTGTCGCTGGCGCGAACTTCGCCGCCCGAAACAGCGAAAACGACGACCGAAACGAAGACGCGGGACGATCGCGTCGCGGACGCCGAAGGGGTGGTCCTTCGCGTCGTGGACGGCGACACGCTGATCATCCGCCGCGACGGCGAGCCGCCGGGAGCGAAGACGACGGTGCGGCTGATCGGGGTGGACACCCCGGAGACCGTTCATCCCTCCAAGCCGATCGAGCGCTACGGCAAGGAGGCGGCGGCGTTCCTGAAGCGGGAGGTCGAAGGCAAGGAGGTCCGGCTGCTGACCGACGCGGGGACCGCCTCCAAGGACCGTTACGGCCGCGACCTGCTCTACGTCCGCCGCGTCCCCGACGGCTGGTTCGCCAACCTAGAGATCATCCGTCAAGGCTACGGCCACGCCTACACCCGGTTCCCGTTCGGACTCATGACCGAGTTCCGCCGCGCCGAGATCGAAGCCAAGACCGCGAAACGAGGGCTTTGGGCCGACCCCGCCTCGCCGCCATCGCCTGGACCTGCGCCTGATCCCAAGTCCAAGCCCGGACCCAAGCCGAAGGATGGTCCTGACGCGGCCAAGCCGGACGCGATCGTTTGGATCGCTCGGACCGGCTCCCGCTATCATCGCGAGGCTTGTCCGACCTTGAAGAGCGTGAAGACCCCCGTCCGGCTGGCGGACGCCGTCGCCCGCAGGCTGAGTCCCTGCGCTTCGTGCAAGCCGCCGAACCCTCCCTGATCCGGCGATCCAGCGTTCGCGTCGCAAAACCTGACGATGATGCCGAACACGGACTTCGGCGGACCTGCGGCGCCGCCGCGACCGAAACGAAAACACGGGTCCGTCGTCCGCATGCCTTCCGAAGTAAAGGATGCGGACGACGGACCCGTGTTTTCATTTTCGAGGCAAGCTAACGCCAGTTTCGAAGCGGCATCAGATCGCCTGTTTGGACATCCACTTGCGGGATCGGACGTGCGTCCGTCCAATTGCGCCCGCCCAATCGGCGGGCGGAGAAAACGATTCCCTGTTCCGGGAATCGTCCCAAGTACTTGATTTCATCCGGGATTTTTTCTTCTGGTCTGCATTGGCGGAACCCATTGCAGACCATAATATCCGGTTTGGCTGCGTACACATCAAAATGGTTGATGTGACGCACCCACTCACGGTCGAAAAAAGAGAGAAGCTTGAACCATCCGGGCCGTCCGGTCTCCGGACGAAGAAGAGACCGGCACTCCTTTTGAGAAGTGTTGAAGCCGATGATTCGGGACGCGGTCCAAGCCGCGACCGACTCTCCACGGGCGCGATCGACCATACGGACGACCTCATTGGGACTAATCCCGACAAGGTGAAGGATCGAGTCCGGGAAGTAATGGGACACAGACCCTTCAAACGTGGTTTGACCCCAAGAGCTGAACTCCCAGGCCAGCGCCGACGCTTTTTCGGCGATCGACGGCCAAAGGTCTAAACGAACCTCCGGAAGCGCGAACCCTTGGGCTGATTTGTAAAAATGAGGACGCATCCGATCCAGCAGCCGGGCGGCGCGCTCGCGGTGCTCGTCCAAGGCGAGCGCGGCGACCTCTCGCAACCCGAGGCAACGAATTTTCAGGGATCGATATCCCGAGCCGCAACTGATCTCGACTTGGCAGCCGTTGATGGGGTCGGTGGATCGGCAATAATGCCAATCCCCCTGGTCATACCCCCAACTTCCTTCATGATCTTCGTTAAACAGTCCCACGCGATGATCTCCTTCTTCATTAAACGAGAGGATCGACAACAACGACAGGTCAATCCCGGATGGCGACCATTCGGTCCCAATCCATCCGGCAGGTCGCGACGATTACCGGATCGACGATGACTGGCTCCCCCCCCCAGCCTTCCCCGATCTTCCGGCCTTCGACCAGATAGCAGGGCCGGTCGCCGAATTCCTGTTCAAACTCATCGGCGTGATAGCCGGTGGTTTCGAACTCGAATTCGCCGTCATCGACCTCTTCGCAGAAGAGGGCGCAGACGCCGGGGTACATCTGCTTCGATCCCTCGAAGCGGACCAAGGTGTTGCAGTTTTCCAGGACCTCATTCTTTTCGTCCTGGCCGCAGGCGTCCTGCAGTTCAGGGATGTAGTCGATCAGTTCTGCGTGGCACTCGCTGCGGTTGTTCTCAGGCAAATCGCCGAATCGAATGTAAAGGCCCATTTTTATTCCTTTCGCGGTTGGCTGGCCGGCTGGTCGTTTCGTTCGTCGTGCTGACGTAGGTATCTTACTCGATCGTGACTAAACGGCAAGCAGAATTCCGAACGAAAACGCGGATTTTTTTTGAGGGTGCGACCGCGAGGGCCGAACGGCGAGGATCAAGGCGACGGGCGTCGGTCCGCCGGTCTTGAAGAAAAGAAACGAGGGTGCGGCGAGGCGGGGCCGATCAGATGGGGGCGAGCGAGGTCCGGCGGACGGCGATCACATGACCGTCACAAGAGCAAGATGAGTCCCCGCAACGACTTAGACGAAACGCAACGTCGGATCGGGCGGGCCGATCTCATGACGAAGGCGGTCGGACCTCTCGGACGCGAGATCCATCAAGTCGGGCCGGACCAGGTCAGGCCAGGTCAAGTCGGAATTGCGGCGAGGAGGCGGCGAGGATGACGGTGCGGCTCTCATTGGATGCGGCGGCCTTGACGCGGCTGTTGGGCGACGACCCGCGGCTTTGGCTGGATTTGAGCCAGCGGGCGGTCGACGAGGTCGCCAGGGCGAAGATCAAGCCCCTGCTCAACGACCCTCGGCTCTTGGGCGTTGAGGCGAGGATGCGCACGATCGTCGAGGAGATGATCGCGCAAGTCCTCGACCGGGCGTTCGGTCGAACGCGGCGTCTCGTAAGCGGTCCCGGCCCCGGCGAGGACGCGAACGCGAGCGATGAGGACTTCGCCGAATCGCTGCGAGAGCTGGTCCGCGCCCGGATCGTAACGGAGGCGAAACGGGAGGTCGAGGAGCACGCCGCCGATTGGGTCGCCGCGGCCGTCGAGCAGGCCCGCGAGCGAATCGCGGCGACGCTCCCTGATTCGATCAATCGCTTCGTGGACCGCGAGGTCCAAGCGAGGCTGGACCTCGCTCGCCGCCAACGGTCGGGCGAAACGACGGAAACGGTGCGGTCCCTGCTATTGAGCAGCGCGACCCCCAAGCCGTTCAATGAGTGAGCTGTCCGGCCGACGGACGAACGAGCGATCAGCGCCGTTCAAGCGGGACTGAACCGAACCGAACCGAACCGAACCGAACCAAGGTTGGCGAGTCGATGAGCGAAGCGAAGCCGCGTCCTGATGACGGCGATATTGAAACGAGCGCGATCGTTCACGCGGCCGGCGTCTGCGTCCTTCCCGCTTGCGACATCGGGACGGTCCCGCAGTCGGTCCTGCTGCTGCGCCGCTCCGGGCGGTCCGCTCGGTTCCCCGGACTTTGGGAGGGCGGCGGCGGTCGGCTTCAGCGCGGCGAGACCTTCGCTCAGGCCGTGAAACGGCTGATGCTCGCGCAAACCGGCTTGAAGGTTCGGGTCTTCGAACGCCCGGCGCGGACTTACGATTTTTCCGACAGGGACGAGCGCGGGGCGCGGACCGGGACCGTCTGCGGCGTTCGGCTGCTTTGCCGGCCTATCGGCTCGTCGCCGGACCGGATCGTCCTTTCGGATGATCATACGGACGCGGCTTGGGTCAGCGCCGCCGACCTCGCGTCGCTGCCGAACGAGAAGTTCATCCCCGGCGTCAAGCGGGAAATCCTGACCATGCTCGCCGTCGCGCGGCGGCGCGAGGCCCGCCGCTGGCTGCGGCTGGCGACCCGCGACCTCGCGGAAGCGGAAGCAAAAGCGGGCGAGGCCGCGGTTTCCGGCGATGACGACATTCGCCGCGACAAGAAGGAGACAAAATCGTCGTGCAAGATCATTTGATCATCTACCACAAAAATTGCTGGGACGGCCTGACCGCGGCCTGGCTGACGACCATGTTGACGGTCGGCGACTCGGACGACCGCGTCGAGCATCTCGCCGCGTCCTACGGCGACCCGCCCCCGGACGAAAAGACGGTCGCGGGCAAGCGCGTCTGGATCGTCGATTTCAGCTACCCGATCGACACGATTCGGCGATTGCAAGCCGCCTCGAAGTCGCTCGCGCTGTTCGACCACCATGCGACCGCGATCCGAGATTTGGCCCCCCTCGCCGAAGCCGAGCCGAACTGGGTCTTGGACCCGACCCGTTCGGGCGCTCGTTTGGTTTGGGACGAGCTGCCTCGCATCCTCGACAGGCAACGGCCTTGGCGGGTCGAAAGCGAGGCGGGATGGCTGGTGGATTACGTGGAGGACCGCGACCTCTGGCGCCGCGCTTTGCCGGACTGCGACGCCATCATCGCCGCGATCCGCAGTCATCCGATCACGTTCGAAGGACTGGCCGCCGTCCGCGACCTCGGGCTGGAGGGCTGCCGGCGCGAAGGCCGAGGCATCCAGCGATATCGCGGCCTGCTGGTCGAGGAGCGAGCGACGGCGGGTCGTTTGTTCCTGGCTCGTCACCGCGCCGGCGACGATCGGAAGGAGACGGAGACGCCGTTCGTCGTCGCCTATTGCGACGTCCCCGACATCGTCAGCGACTTGGGGCACGCTTTGCTCGACCGCTTTCCGATCGCTCGGTTCGCGGCGATCAGTTCGGTGTCGCCGTTCGGCGATCGGGTCGGATGCAGTCTGCGATCCCGCTCGCCCCGACACCCCGCTTTCTTCGACGTCGCCGACCTGGCCGAACGGCTGGGAGGGGGCGGCCATCCGTCCGCCGCCGGTTTTTCCTTGGACTTGGACTTCCTCGCGGGCCCCTCGCGCGAACCAGGTCCGAGCGTCCCGCGTCTCGCCCCATTCAATATCGTGAGCCTCGCCGAAATCCTGGCCCGCAGCAAGCCGGGCTTCGTCTCGCTGCTCCTGTTCGGCGCTGCCGACGCGGCCGGTCAAGGCCCGGGGGCGCTGGCGAGACAGTCGCCGACCGAAGGACACGCGACGCGAACGCGATTCGATATTCCGCGTCCTCAAACGCCCCGTCTTTTGTTCACAGGAGTCACGGTCCCAGCGGAGGCGCTTGCCTCCGTCGAGTCGCCCGCCGCCGAAGATGAGCCGTTCGTCCTCTCCTCGGCCCCTCGGCCAGCGCCGCCGCGACCGGCGACGGACCCGGCCGCGAAAATCCTGGATCGAATCGGCCGGCTTGAAGACCGGGTCCAGGAGCTGGAGGGGCTTCAGGACCGGCTTGAACAGTTTGACGACGACGTCCGTCGGTTGGACGCGGAGTCGGTTCGGGTTCGCGCCGCCGTCGTCAGGCTCGGGCAATCGGTTTCGCTTCTGTCCGCGTCTGCGGGAAATGGGTTGTCGTCCGCTGTCGCTGGACCGAATTCGCATTCGCCCTCGCCAACGAGCGATATCGAACGTTGGTACGGGATTTAGGACGCGCAGTTCGCCATGCGAGGTTTTCTCGCTTGGTCTTGCCGCTAGTCCTGTTCAGCCTTCGCCGCTTTGCTGCCGGAACTGAAAAACATCGATCGACGCGAGATCGCCGAACCGATCCGTTTCGGCGGACAAGGAGGCCGCCCCTTAGTTTTTTCGACCCCGCGCCTTTTCGCCCGCCTCGGCTGCGAACGGATGGAGGAGGTGAAAGCAAGGGGGTCGCGGCGACGGGGCGAAGCGAGGCGCGGCGTCGTCGCGGACGGCAAACCATGCTTGCGATCGCAAGTCCCGGCGTGTGAAACCGAACGGAACGGAACGGAACGGAAACAGTAACGAGGCGAAGATGAGTCTGGAGATCACCTGCGACCGCAGGTCGCTATTGTCCGCATTATCGACGGTCGCCAAAGCGGTCCCGGCCAACACGCCCAAGCCGGTCTTGCGGAACTGCCTGCTGACCGCCGACGCGCGGACTGGCGACGTTCGGTTGGCCGCCACGGACATGGACATCGCGATCGGACGCGACGTCTTGGGATGCAAGGTCCATCTCGCGGGCGAGGACGGCGTGTCGTCGGGGTCGGTCCTGCTGCCGGCGGACCGGCTGGCCATGATCTTGAAGGCCAGCATGGCGCCGGACGTCAGGATCGCGGTCCGCCGCTCGACGAAGCCGGGCGAGGACGGGGCGGCGGCGATCGCGATCGAGGCGCACGGCGCGAAGTTTCGGTTCGCCCTCGAAGACGTCGCCTTGTTCCCCGACCTCGGCGACGCCCTTCCCGCGGACGGCGCCGCCTCGCGGACCGGATTGCGGCGGACCGTGAACTCCGAAGCGCTCAAGCAAGCGATTCGGCGCACCGCGTTCGCGACCGACCCCAACAGCACGCGATACGCCTTGAGCGGCGTCCTGTTCGAATTTGAGGACGCCGCGGTCCCGAACGTCGCGTCCTTTCAATTGCGCATGGTCGCCACCGACGGCCGCCGAATGAGCGTCGCGACCTTGCAAGCCGACGAAATGGACGGCGACGGCTATGGCGGCGGCGAAAAAGTCTTGAAGGGTTTGAAGGAGCGGAACGGCGCGCTGGTCGTCCCGGCGAAATCGCTGAAGCTGCTGGCGGGCGGGCTGGACCCGGAGGAGACGAACGTGGTCGTCGAGTTCCCCGACGCCAACTCGGTCCGGTTCCGCAACGGCTTGACCGTCCTCCGCAGCCGGTTGGTTGAAGGACGGTTCCCGCGGTGGCGGGACATCCTGCCGCCGTCTCCGAAACTCGTCGTCGCGATGGGCTGCCGGCCGCTTCGCGAAACGATCGAACTCGCGTCGGTCACCAAGACGCAATTGACGACGGGGCTCGACTTGGAGATCAAGACCGGCGAATTGGCCGCAAGCTCCGCCGCCTCGGAGATCGGCGAGTCGACGGCGTCGATGGAGGTCGATTACGACGGCGACCCGCTCAGCGTCTCGCTCGCCCCCGATTACGTCTTGGAGATGCTCAAGTCGCTCCCGGATGAAGCGGCGCTCCGCATGGAGATTTGCGACCCCAAGACGCCGATCGGGTTCCGGCTGGGCGAGTCCGGAAACGAGTTCCTTCATGTCGTGATGCCGTTGGTGCGCGAGGAATGAGGCGCCGCCGCTCGGCTCGCGCTCGGATTCAGGGACTTCGCCGCGACGATCGCCGCGGCGAAGTCCCTTTTCTCTCCCCTTTCCCTCTAGGTCCTTCCCCGCCTCGCTCCCGTCCTATCCTCTCGCTCGTCGTCTCTCGCCGCGGCGCGGCGCGTCGCGATTGCGTTCGCCCCGCGGCTGAAGGAGTCCTGTCGATGTTTTCGCCGTTCGATTGGGGCGCCGCCGGGTTGGAGACGTTCGGCCCCGCGGCGTTGGGGATCGCCGTCCTGATCGTCGTCGCCTTCGGGGTCGGCCGGTCCGCGTCGCGCTGACGACGACGGCGGCGATGGGAGCGTTTTCGTTCGTTTGTCCGTCCGCCCGCTTATCCGCCCGTCCATTCGTTCATTCATCCGCTCGCCGCCAGGAGGTCCGGAATCGATGTCTCCGTCCGCAACTCGCGACTCGCAGCCCCCCTCTTCGCCGCCCGCGCCGCCGCCGTCGTTTTCTTCGTCCGGTCCTGGTTTCGCGGACGCGGACCAGGACCAAGAAGTCCTCGCCCTTGACCGGGGCGCTGGTCCCGACCTTTCTTCATCGTCCTCGTCCCCGTCTTCGACCGATCGCCGCCCATCAGGCTTGAGGTTCAAGCGGACCTTCAGCCGGGAGGGGGTTTCGCCTTACGACGCGATCGAGTGGGACCGCCGGACCGCTTCGATCAAAGACGATCAAGGGCGGACCGTGTTCGCGCAGCCCGACTGCGAGTTTCCTGCGTCGTGGAGCGCGTTGGCCGCCAACGTGGTCGCCAGCAAATACTTCTACGGCGAGAACGGCACGCCGCAGCGGGAGCGCAGCGTTCGGCAACTGGTCGATCGCGTGGTCCGCACGATCGCCGACTGGGGACGCCGCGACGGCTACTTCGCGACCGACGCCGACGCCGACGTCTTCCGCGACGAGCTCGCCGCGTTGTGCTTGAGTCAGCGCGGCTCGTTCAACTCGCCGGTCTGGTTCAACGTCGGCCTTTGGGACCAGTACGGGATCGAAGGCTCCGGGACCAATTGGCGTTGGGACCGCGAGTCCGCGTCGGTCGTTCAAGAGCCGACCGCCTACCGCTACCCGCAAGGATCGGCTTGCTTCATCCAGAGCGTGACTGACGACATGGCCGGGATCATGCGGCTGGCGACGTCGGAGGCGATGCTGTTCAAGTACGGGTCGGGGACCGGCACCGACCTCTCGACCTTGCGATCCAGCCGCGAGAAGGTCTCGGGAGGGGGGAAGCCGTCCGGTCCGGTCAGCTTCATGAGGGTCTACGACAGCATCGCCGCCGTCATCAAGTCGGGGGGCAAGACCCGACGCGCCGCGAAGATGCAGACGCTCAAGGTCGGCCACCCCGACATCGAGGAGTTCATCGACTGCAAGGTCCGCGAGGAGCGCAAGGCCCGCGCCTTGATCCGTCAAGGCTACGACCCCGACTTCAACGGCGAGGCGTACTCGTCGATCGGCTTCCAGAACGCGAACCTTTCGGTCCGGGCGACCGACGAGTTCCTGCGCGCGGCGGTCGCCGGCGGCGATTGGACCACTCGGGCCGTCACCACGGGCCGGCCCGTCGCGACGCTCTCCGCTTCGGCCCTTTTGGACCGGATCGCGGCGAACGCTTGGGAGTGCGGCGATCCGGGGATGCAGTACGAGGACGCGATCCAGCGCTGGCACACCTGCCCCAACACCGCCCCGATCAACAGCTCCAATCCCTGCTGCGTGCCGGCGGACGCCCTGGTGATGGTCGCCGACGGCCGCAAGGCGGTCCCGATCGGCGAACTGGCCGAGGCGGGCGAGGACGTTTGGGCGATCGCTTGGGACGCCGAACTCGGCCAGGTCGTCGCCGCCCCGATGCGGACGATCGAACTGAAGCGGCGCAAGGCCCCGGTCGTCCGCGTCCACCTGGACGACGGCTCGTCGTTCAAGGCGACCGGCGATCACCTGATCATGCTCCGCAGCGGCGCGTACCGCGAGGCGGCGAAGCTGGGGCCGGGCGACGCCTTGGCGCCGGTCCGGCTCGGCGACCCGATCGGACCTGACGGGTCGTCCGGCGCGGCGGGGACCGCCGTCGGGTTCGAGTACGCCGCCGTCCCCGCCGCCGCGCTCGCCGACCTTCTGGGCCGCCCTCCGGCCGAAGGCGAGGACGCCGATCGCATCGCGGTCGGACTCGACATCGTTCGCCCGCCCGCCTCCAGTCCCGCTTCGTCGTCTCGCCGGCCGGGGCGTTCGCGGCCCGCGCCGCCGCCCCGCCCGGTCGCCGGGCTGGCCGGCGACCTTCGCGTCCGCTGGACGGAGGCGTGCGGCGAGGAGGACGTCTACGACGGGACCGTCCCTCGCCTGCATAATTTCGCGATCGCCCTTCGCGTCGAGCCGAGCGCGTCCGAAAGCGTCGCCGAGACCGACGGCGGCGGCGCCGGCCTCGCCCCGCCCCGGTTCGCGTTCGGCTGCTTCATCCACAACAGCGAGTATATGTTCATCGACGACAGCGCATGCAACCTGGCGTCGCTGAACCTGATGAAGTTTCGCGGCGACGACGGCGCGTTCGACGTCGAAGCGTTCCGCGCCGCCTGCCGGACCTTCCTCGTCGCCCAGGAGGTCCTGGTGGACCGAGCGAGCTATCCGACCGAGCGGATCGCCGCGAACTCGCACCGCTTCCGGCCGTTGGGGTTGGGCTTCGCCAACCTCGGCTCGCTGATCATGGCGTCCGGGCTGGCTTACGATTCGGACGAAGGGCGGGGCCTGGCCGCCGGGGTGACGGCGATCATGCACGGCGAGGCGTACCTGACCAGCGCGGAGCTGGCCCGAGCGCTGGGGCCGTTCGACGGCTACGCCGAGAACCGCGAGCCGATGTCCGTCGTCATCGGAACGCACCAGGCTTGCGCCGAGCTCCTGAGCGCGATCGCATGTCCCTCCTTGCTCGCGACGGCGGCCTCGGACCTTTGGCGGGACGTCGTCGCGAGCGGCGAGCGGCACGGCTTCCGCAATAGCCAGGTCACCGTTTTGGCGCCGACCGGGACCATCTCCTTCATGATGGACTGCGACACCACGGGGATCGAGCCGGACATCTCGCTGGTCAAGTTCAAGCAGCTCGCCGGCGGCGGCATGCTCAAGATCGTCAACCGGGTCGTCCCGGAAGCGCTGAGGACCTTGGGCTACGACGAAGAGACGTCGGCGGAGATCGTGCGGCACATCGACCAGTTCGACACGATCGAACAAGCGCCGGGCCTCAAGCCCGAGCACTTGGCGGTCTTCGATTGCGCGTTCAAACCGCGGCACGGCGAGCGTTCGATCTCGCACATCGGCCATCTGCGGATGATGGCCGCCTGTCAGCCGTTCCTCTCGGGCGCGATCTCCAAGACCATCAACATGCCCCGCGAATCGACCCCCGACGACGTCCGCGACGCCTACCTGGAAGGCTGGCGGCTCGGCTTGAAGGCGGTGGCGATCTACCGCGACGGCTCCAAGGAAAGCCAGCCGCTCAACACGTTCTCGGAGTCCGACCTTAAGTCAGCCCCGCCGCCGTCGTCATCAGCCTCGTCAGCGACTGGTCCCGCCGCCGCCGCGGACTCGTCGGCAAGCGTCGCCGCGACCGTGATCTCGACCGCAACCGCGACCGCTCAGACCTTCGAAAACCAAAAAGAGGCGAGCGCCGCCGCGTGGGCGAGGGTCGCGTCGCTGGCTGACTCGCTGACCGGCGGGCTCGCCGCCGCCCCCGTGGCTTCGTTTCCGTCTCCGCCGAGGCGGGAGCGGCTCCCCGACACCCGGCGAAGCCTGACCCACAAGTTCGACATCCAAGGCCACGAGGGGTACGTGACGATCGGGCTGTACGACGACGGACGCCCCGGCGAGGTGTTCATCACGATGGCCAAGCAGGGTTCGACGATCGGCGGCTTGATGGACGTCCTGGGGACCGCGATTTCCATCGGCTTGCAGTACGGCGTCCCGCTTGAGGTCTTCGTCAACAAGTTCGCCCACGTCCGGTTCGAGCCGGCCGGCCTGACCCGGAACCCCGAAGTCCCGATCGCCAAGAGCGTCGTCGATTACATCTTCCGCTGGCTGGAGACCCAATTCCTCGGCGACGGCTGGAAACGGTCCGCCAACGCCGCCGCGATCTCGCCCTTGCCATCGCCGTCTCCGCAAGACGGGACCGGCTCGGAAGGGCCTCGCTCGCAATCGGGAGGCGACCTGAAATTCGCCTTCTCGGACGCCGCCATGTTCGTCCGGATGCAGTCGGATTCGCCGTCCTGCGAGACCTGCGGCGCGATCATGGTCCGCTGCGGATCGTGCTACCGCTGCGGCAATTGCGGCGCGACCGGCGGCTGCGGCTGATCTCTTGTCGCCGCTGGCCTGAACCAAGATGAGTTGAACTGAGCCGAGTTGAGCCGAGCCGAACGCGGTCGCAGCGAGCAAGTCCGGGACGGTCGAATCGGCTCGGCTCGGCCCAAAAAAAACAACGCGAACAAGGACGCGAACCGGGCGAGGCCGACGAATGATTCGTCGGCCTCGCCCGGTTCGCGTTCGCGTTCGCAACGAAGGATCGACAGGTCAATCGCCGCCATCTTCCTCCGGTTCAGGGAGGCGGCGAACGAGACCGACGACCCGGCCGACGATCTCCAGCCGCGTCCGCGATTGATCGACGATTCGGTCGGGATCGCCGCGCTGCAGGAAGACCGCGCCGCCGCGATCCAGGTCTCGGACCAAGTGCAGCGGCCCTCGTTCGTCCCCGCGCCGCCGAACGTCCGCGTCGCGATCGCCTTGGCCCGAGGCGGCGATCGGCCTTACGATCAGGCAATCGCCGTCGGCGACCCCTTCCCTCGCATCGAAATCGCCGCAAGCCCGCAGCGCGAACGTCCCAGCGCCGCCGAACCATTCCGGCTCGACGAACGCCAGTCGGGCGGGCGAGCCGATCCCGAGCGCTCGCCGTCGCCGCGAGCCGCGGTCCTCGTTGACCCGGCCTCGAACGACCAGGGACTCGCCGGGGTCCAAGGCGCGGAGGCAGCGGCTCTTGAATCGCTCGCGGCGCAGCAGGCCCTTTTTCTCCAGGGCGTCAAGGTGATGAAGCGTCGCCGCCTTGCTGCGGAACCGGAACTCGCCCTGGATCTCGTCAAGGGTCGGCGGGTAGCCTTTGGCGGCGGTCCAGTCGCGAATGAACTGGTGGATGGCCTGCTGGCGGTCCGTAAGCGTCGCGGCGGGGTCCATTCTCGATTGCGCCCTTTGCGTCCGGTCGCGGCGAGGACCGGCGTTCGCCGCCAACGCCTGAACTGCACTGAACTGAACCGAATTGAACTGAATTGATGGATGTCGCACTCAAGATCGGCTGCGGTCGCTCGGACCCTCTTCTCGGACCTCGGCTTTCATCGCGGACCCGAAACCGGAGATCGACGACGCGCCATTCGCCCGCCGCCGCGGCCCCCTCGATCTTACGTTCCGCCGATTCGCCGCGCGGTCGCCCTCGCCAACGCGCAGAGCGACCGGCTGAGCCGGACATCCGCGTCCAACCCGGCCAAAAGAGGGACCGGGGCGAAGCGACGGCGGACCGAGTCGAACCGGCTCGCCCCGCCGCGAGCCAGCGTCTCTTGAACGACCCCGATCGCGGCCCAGAGGTCGCGAGACCCGTCCCCGCCCGGCAAGTCCTCCACTCTCCGTCCCCGAAGCAGACTGGTCGGCTCGATGTCGGGAAGGCGCCTCGCCGCCGCGGCGGCGCGGGCGAACGCGACCTGCTCGGCGGTCGAAAGCCGGACGCGCCGCCAGGACTCGATCTCCCGGACCGCGTCCGGTCCGCTTCCCGCGATCAGGTCGATCGCATTCAGGACGCGATGCCCCAGTCGGTCGGACCGCCGGTCGTCGCCCCCGATCCCGACCCCGCCGCCGGCGAAATGGGTCGCGATCGAGGCGGGAAAGCCGTCGATGCCGGCCCGCCGGCGGCGGGGCGCGCGGCTGGAATGAAGTCCGACCGGCCGGTCCCAATCGTCGTCCAGGACCAAGTCGATGTCCCCGGCGAACCGATGCAGCCCGCGCAGCAAGCGGTGCGACGCCCGGCCGGAGGGCGAGTTGATCAGCACGATCTCAAAGACGCCCCCTTTCGGGTCTCGGAATGCGCCTCCGCCTCCGCCGCCGTCGTCGTCGAAGCGGCGCATCCGGACCATGTGCTTGACGAACGGGGCGTCCTCGCGTCTCCGCGGCTCGGCTTGGCGGACGAGGACCGGCAGGAACCCGCGATGCTCCAGCACGCTGACGATCTCGATCGTCGGGATGAACGCGCGGCGGCTCGTCGTCCCCGGCCGCGGCCGGCAGGCGAACAGGCTGGGCGCCGCCTCCCGCATTCGGTCGCGGGAGAGGACGAGTCGGTCTCTCGACGACTCGCGGTCCTTCGCCGCCCCGGACCAAGCTTCGGGGACGACGGCGGCGATGGCGACAGGGACCGGGACCAGCGCGGAGATCGATCGCGGCTGCGACGGCATGGGGCGGCTCCTTGGTTATTCGCTTGCTCTTCTGCGCGGCGGCGACGCACAGTGGTCCTGTTCAGGTGCGGCGACGGGCATCATACACCGGATTCGGTGTATTTCAAGAGGGGTCGCGTCAAGGTTCGCGGACGCTCGGCGAACGCCGCGCCGCGGCCTTCGCGGTTGCCTCGCGGCGATCGAGGAGGTATCGTGGAGGGAGCGTCGGGCGCGGCGCCGTCGCCGCCGAAATTCCCGCCCTCTCCCGTCGGAGCTTGACTTATGAGCGACCGCCGACGCGGCCGATCGCCGCGCCGCGCCGCCCCTCGCGATCCCGCCGCCCCCCCAAAGGTCGCCCCCGTCCCGGAGACCGCGGCCGAGTTTCAGTCCGAGTCCCAGTCCCAGTCCGGACCGAAGCTGAAGCCCGCCTCCGTTTCCGCCTCCGTCTCCGCGCCGCCCGCGCCGCCGCGACGGTCCCCGATCGATCCGGCGGTCTTGGGTTCCCGGATCAAGGCGGCGAGGCGTCGCGCCAAGCTCACGCAAAAGGGCTTGGCGGCCCGCGCCGGCTTGCTTCAGCAGAAAATCTCGCTGTACGAGCTCGGCCGGCAGCCCCCTTCGCTGGAGACCTTGCGGCTCATCCGCGACGCGATCGGCTGCCCGATCGCCGACCTGGTCCCCGAGTTTCAATCCGACGACGGCCCCCCGATCCCGTGACGCGCGTCGTTCGGCGGCGACGACCCCGTTTCGGTTCGTCGCCGCTTTAGTTTCCCGGCTCGCCTTCGCCCTCCCTCTCTCAGCCGAACTCGCGCCGCTTCGCCCGCGCCGCCCTCGCTTTCAGCCGACGCCTCTCGTCGGCTTCGGCTTGAACTGCGGCGCGGAACGGACGGACCGAGACGGAAGAGAGGGGGGGCGAAGGCGGTCCCTTCGCCCCTTCCTCGCCTCACTCCGCCGCTTCGGCGGAGTCGAGGAAGTCGTTCATGGCCTCCTCCACCGCGTCGGCCACCGTGTTCTTGGCCGCTTGGACCGCTTCGGCGATCGAGTCCTTGGCGTCGCTCTTAGCTTGATCGACCGCGTCCTTGATCGCTTCCTTGGCGGTCTCGACGATCTCTTTCAGGGATTCCATCAGGTCGGAGCCGGCTTGGCTCAGGATGCTTTTCATCTCCTCCTTCAGTTCGGCCAGGGCTTGCTTGCGGGCCTCGGCGGCGGCTTTCATCATGGCGGCTTTCATTTCGGCTTGCATCGTCGCTCCCTTTCGTTCGTTCGTTGCTTCGTTCATCGTGACAAGGGTAGTATAGCCATCTGGAATCCAGACGGCAAGGGGCCTGTTCGGATTTTTTTTTCGGATCGTCCGAATCGCGAATTCGCGGCCTTCGCGGGATTGCCGTTCGGGGTCTGAATGGCTATACTGCGGAGGACGTGCGAGCGACCGATCGCGATCGGCGACGGTGAAAGTGAGAGTGAGGAGCGGACGCGCGATGGCCAACGCTCGATTTTCGGTCCGGCTGACTCCGGAGGAGCTTGAGGCGCTGGACCGCGCGGCGGCCGGGGAGGGGTTGGCGCGGGCCGAGTTCGCCCGCAAGGCGCTGCTGACGGCGATCGGCGTCCCGTTCGTCCCGTTGGGCGTCGGTTTGGCCGCCCGCGGCTATCCCAGCGAGGCCAAGTCCTCCGAGGCCCAGCGGTCCCGCGCTCGGGCCAAGCGGGGGCCTCGCGGCAAGGCGAAAGCTTCCGGGGGCGAGACGCCGGAAGGGGTCTCGGTCTAGCGATTCGGCCTCCTCATCCGCTCATCGATCGATCGATCGATTAAAGGAAAGGGCGTCAGCGGGGTCGGGGTTGGGGTCGGGGCGATTTCGGGGTCGAGAAAAACGCGGCGATCGGCTCGCCGACGCGAGGTCGGATCGCCGATGCGATCCCGGCGAAGACGTCCGTCGCGGTCTTCGGTTTCGGCCCATCGCGGTTCGCTCGCTCGTTGGCTCGAATGCTCGAATGCGTCGTTTCGGCATCCCGTTTTCCCTTCGCCCCGAGACCTGACCGGGAGCATGCCTCATGGTCGCCGAGATTCCTTATGCGTCGTCATCACTCGCGGGGCCCCCGCGGATCGCCGACCCCGACGACATCGACGCGGCGGTCGCCGCGAGGGCTTTCAGCGGGACCAGCTTCAGTCCGGAGTCGCGCGGCGACACGCGCCGCCGCGAGTACGCCGACGACGTCAACGGCCTTTACGCCCGGCTCTGGCCGATGGCCCAGGACGAGGAGCAGCGGGCGGTCCTGGTCGCCGAGATGGAGTGCTATCGTCAAGGTTTGCTTTCCCGCATGCTCGCCGTCCTCGCCGCGCAATCGCGGGTCATGTCGCCGATGATCGCCGGTCCGGCGAGGTTTCCCGTCGCCGCCAACCGCAAACGGTGCGACGCCGCCGACAATCGCGTCGCCGAACTGATCGAGTGGCGGACGAAGGCCCAAGCGGCGATCGTCCGCAAACTGCGCGACGCCCAAACCGAAGAGCAGTTCGTCGCCGCCGAGTGGCGGACCTTGGGCCGCAAGATCGCCGACTCGCTCGCGGAAATCGCCCGGATCGACCGCGGCGAGACGCCGGGTCTCGACCGCTCGGCGTTCGCGAACTCGATCGCGAACAAAGTCGAGCGGCTGACTCAGGATGGTCGGGCGGCTCTCGTCGCCAAGGCGGTCCAGTTCGTCGCCGATCACAACGCCGCCCTTCCCGACGGGGCGAAGCCGGTCTTCACGGCGCGGCACAAGTTCTGGACCTTCGTCGCGGCGGCCCAAGCCGCGGCGGCGAAGGCGGCGCGGAGCGAGGGGTCGGACGCGGCGACGGGCGAGACCGCCGTGCTCGTCGAGCGCGACGGCGTCTCCGTCGTCTCCGACCCGCGAGCCGACCGGGTGCGGATCGAGTTCGCGTCGCGGCCGGACGCCGCGACGGTCCGACGCCTTAAGGCTCAAGGCTGGCGCTGGGCCCCCAGCGTCGGGGCTTGGCAGCGGAAGCGGTCGCCCAACGCCGAGCGGTCCGCCCTGGCCCTTGTCGCGGAATTCGCGGCGGTCGAAGCATGAGCGACCGCGACGACGTTCGCGCCGCCTTCGAGGCCGCGATGTCCGAGATCGCGGCCCGGTTCGGCGCCGGCGAGCCGCGATCGACGCCGGGCGGCCTGACTCGCGGCATGCCGGACCTGGAGACCGGGTGGATGGTCGCGGTCCGCAATTACATTCTCGCGCTCGAGCACGCCGCCAAGGTCGCGCGGCGGGACGCGGTCTCGCTCTTGCGCGAGAACGACGAGCTTCGCGAACGGCTCGGTCGGGTCGTCGTGGACTTGTCGAGATAATTGGATGCGTTGGTTTTCGCGGCGACCGGAACGGCCCTTCTCGCTAACTTGGCTCGCGCCGTCGCTGCGTCGGCGAAGCGAACGAAAGGGTGATTGCGGCGCGTCCGAGAGACCGCGAGAAGGCAATGGAGAGCATTGTCATGAATGATGACGATGGCGTTGGGAAAGGTCGCGGCGGGAGGTCGATCGTTTCGTTGTTCAAGTCGGACCGCGAAACCGAGCGCGACGCCGCTTGGGTCCTCGCGATGCTCAGTCTGAAGTTCAAGACAGGGTGTTTTTGGTCCGCGAGAGATGGACGCGAGACGGCGTGCCGCCGTTGTCCCGTCGCCGCTTGCCCGCAAAAGACATGACTCGCGGTCGGCGGGCTGCGTGCGGCGGTCGCGGCTGAGATTTTACTGTGCTGGATCATGGGATGCGTTGCTTTTCGAGCAATCAAGGCGACCCGCCGTCGAGTCGTCCGCAAAGGGACGCGATCGGGCGCGTCGGAGGCTGACAGGATGATCGAAGGGACTCGGTTTAACCGCAGGGCCGTCATCAAAATTTGGGACGATGACGACGGGAGCGTCATTCACGACCAGGAGTACGAAATCGCGACGGAGAGGGTCGAGGTCGCCGGGTCGGAACTTTGGGCCGTGATCACCGAGCCTTCGACGCCGTTCGACAGCGAAACGGAGGTCGAGGCCGTTTGGCGGTGGCTCGAATGGGTGCTGCGGGACTGACGGCGAGGATGCGAGCCGGGAAGAGGACGCGGATGAAGGACGAAGGAGGAGAAACGATGGAAACCCCCGTCGCGACGGATGCGGAGAACGAGGTCCAGGTCGCCGCGGCGAGCGACGACGGCCGAACTTGGGACGAAGCCGGCTGGCGGCGGCTGGCAGAGACGAGACCTGCCGAGGCGGCGCGGCTGGCTCGCGAACTGGCCGAAGCGGCGATCCGGGCCCGCGGCGTCGCCGACGAGCTTCAGCGGCGCTGCCGTTTCGTCGAACGGCTGGCCTTGGACGTCCCGAAGTTCGGCGAACTGTCGCAGCCGGCCCTTTACGCGGACCATCCTCGCTGTCAAGCGGACCGCGACGGCGATTGCGTCTGGACCAAGTGTCCTCAAGCGAGGGACGGGGAGCCGAAGAGGACGGGCCGGCATTGCCCCATCGATGATGGGCGGGAATGGGAATGACTTTCGCTTCCCGCTTCGCGATCAGGCCTTTTCGCCGCGCTGTGCGAGTTTTATTTTTAAGTGTATACAGTTGGATGCGTTCCGTCCCGCGTGAAGGAGGGCCTCGTGTCGAAAAATCGCGTTCGCGCTCGCATTCGCCGTCACCCCATGCAGCCCGTTGAGTTCGATCGCCAAGGCGTCGCGAGGTTCAAGCCCAACGCGATCATCCGGTTTCTGCTGAAGCAGGGCCTGTTCGACCTGAATCGCATCGCCGACATGTCGTTCCCCGACGAGGACAGGGCGCAATTGGCGCAACTGATCGGTTATTCCGTCGGCGGGTTCGCTGACCTTTCCTATGTCAGTCCTCGCCTCGCCCGTCAGGCGCAAGGTCGCGCCGATCGCCTGCCCGCGATTGCGACCGCGTCCTCGCCCGAGTCCGCCGCCGAAACGTCGGCCGGCGATCCGGCTTGATCTCGAAGCCCTATCTTTCGGCGCCTCGCCCGAGGCGGCGTCGGTCGCGGCGAAACCGAACCAAGATCGAGATGTCTCGCGTTCAAAGGTCTTACGGGAGCGGCGAGCGATGACGATGATCGTGCTCATTCTGATCTTTGTGCCGAGCCTGGCGTTCTGGTATGTCTATTACGGTCTGGAGTGTTATCTGAACGGGGCCTCGATCGGCCGCAACCAGTACGCCATGCCGTTCCTTTGTCTCTGGGAGGAGACGCTCTGGATTTTGCCTGGAGGCCGCCGCCGCAAACTGGCGTTCGCTCGCGGCGACGCCGATTGGGCCGATGAGCTTCCCGGTCCGGTCCACTACGTCCTCACTCATGGATTGATCTTGGGCGGCCCCCTCGCGGTTTACTGTCTCTCTTAACTCGGTCCGCGAAGACCGCCGCGTTCGCCCTAATCGCCGCCAGCCTCGGCGGACCTCGGTCCAGCCCGCGCTCGCCGCCCTTGACGGTCCGTTCGCCCTGTTCCCGGTCTCGCCGAAAAAAATCCTTCGCGCTGCGCGAGCGTCGGCGCGGCGTCCGTCTTGTTGATGGATGAGCGAGACGCGGTTCCGTTAGGCTTAATTGGGACTGAGCCGGATGGGACCGATCCAAGCCGAACTCAATCGAGTTGATTCGAACCGACCGGAAAGGAAAAGTCGATCCCATGCTGAACGATGCGATGCTGTTGGAGAGGGCCTTCGAATACGGAGAGAAGGAGCGGAAGGGCCTCGCCGCGGGCGAGGCGCTTTCCTTGAGCGAAGCGGAGGCCGCCGTGCGGGTTGCCCAACGCGAGGCGGAGGAGTATGCCGAAGTCGTCGAACGGCTTGCCGGCTTCGACGCGCATCAGGAGGACTTCGCGAACTTTTCCGTCTTGAGGTTCGAACTAGCCTGCGTGTCCGCGATCTCGTCCCGCGACCGCTTGCTTTCGATCGAGATCGCCGTCGCCGCGGCAATCAGCCGCAACGAGGACCGGAACGACTTGGGTCTCGACGGCGGCCAATCGCTGCGGCGTCTGCTCTCCGCTTGGGAGCGGTTCGCGGCGACGATCGCCGTCGCCGACCGTCAGTTCGACGACCCGGACCGGCTCGATCATTTGGCGGCGGGGGCGAACGTGAAGTTCCTCGCCGAACGCCGCGCGGAGCTCGGCGGCCGGTTCCGCGACGATCCGCCCTGGTGGCTCGATGGTCGGATCGAAGACTCGATCCGAAACGCGGCGCTCGCCGCCGCGGAACTGAATTGAGCGGATCGCGACTGAATTGAACTCAATGAGCGAGCGATTCGGGCTTTCGCCCCTTTCGCTCGCCGTCCCAAGGTCGGGTCCAGGCCCCTTTCGCTCGTCCGATCGAATTCGCTCGGTTTTCCGAAAAAAAATCCTAGCGGGGGGGTTGCTATTCGGAATCCAAACAGCTATATTGAAAGTGTAGGACGAAGCGAGCGAAAAAAAACGTCATAACGACGCGGAAAGGGACCGACGATGACCTACCAAATCAAGCACCTGGCCAACGCCGCGTTTGCGTTCGTGAACGAGAACAATCAAGTCGCGATCTACGCGATGCTCGAAGATTTGCTGCGGGACTTGGACCGGGGCCGAATCGGGGCCCATCTCCGCCAGTACGGTGCGGCTGACAAAGAGTATTTCGAAGCTGCCGAAGAGCGAGGCGAGTGGTGGCTTGAGGTTTCAGAGGAAGACATCGCGTTGTCTCGCCCTCGCCTTCACCCTCGTCGCGCTGTCGCGGTTTGAGTTCGCGGGCGGACTTGTCCGGTCCGCCCGCAAACCGTCCTCCTTCCGTTTTCGCCCGATTCTTCAACCTTCCATTGCACAACGAAAGGTCATTCTCATGTCTCATCCCATCGCTTTGCTCAACACCAGCATCATCACCAATCCCGGCTCGTATGAGTACGAGCCGATCGACCTTCCTCAAGCCCAAGCCTTGGTCGCCGCGCAGCCGTTCGAGTCGTTCATCGGTCACGACTCGACGGCCTCGCTTATGTCCACCCTTCTTGGGGTGGACGTCCCGATGCGGCGCGTTGCGTTCGCCCAAGGTCCGGGGCAAGTCGCCCTGGTCATTAAACTGAACGGCCGCCCTCCCGAGGGGACCATCCTGTCCCTGGAGCAAATCGAAGCGTTCGGTTATTCGTTCGGGTTGCTCACTCGAACGAAGTGACGATCGCTTCCGCAAGCCGTCTCGCCCTCGATGTCCGGGTTGGGGGCGAGACAGTCAATTTCAATCTCAATTTTAATCGCGAGGTCTGTTTTGCCCCAACGTTCAGGAGGAAGAAATGATCAGTGTTCAGTCCTAGTCCCGCAGCCCGTCCGATCCCTCCCGGTTCGAGCCCGGAGAATCGGTCGAGTATGAGGGGATCGATACGATCCTTCAGTATCGCCGCTATGTCGGCGAATTGAACGGGTCGCTTTATCCGACCGTGAGTTTCGACCCCGAAGATCAGGAACTCGCGGACGCGGTCCGCGAGGCGGACGGAAACGTGTCCAACCAAGGGTCAGGGACGATCCTTGGTTGGAGGAACGACGAGACGGGCGAGATCGTCCTCGAACTCGTGTTCGAGTGATTCGTTCGCAAGCTCGATGGGTTTTCCAACCTGGAACGTCTTTTGTCTTCGAAGGGGACCGAAAATGATTACTGTCCAACGTCTTCAACTCAGTCTGTCAGGTCCGTCTCGATACGAGGTCGAGACTTCCGTCGATTTTCCTGAGATCGGCACGATTGATGAACTCCTCGAAATGAGGTGGGGACTCGCGTCCCCGATGGTTTGCGACCCGGCGGACGCGGACCTCGCTGGTCTCGTGCAAGCCGCCAACGATGATTTGAAACTGTGGCGTCCTCAGCCGCCGTCGGGGACCGTGATCGGTTCGAGGGACCGGATGTCCGGTCGGATCGACCTCGAACTCGTGTTCGAGCAGCCGAGCCATGTCGCGATCTAAAGCCCGGTCGAAATCGCTCGGGGTCGCCGAAGACATTTTCGGCGACCTCTGGGACGTTCGGCAAGTCCTGGACACCAAGCATGGGTTCGCCATGCGCCGGGGTTTGCCGCAAGGAATGCGGACCGGCTTGCCGGACCGCGCCGGTCCGGCTCGGGTCATCCTGACGCCGGACCTGGCGGCGTTCCTGGAGGCGCATCGCGCGCCTCGCGATCCCCTCAAGTGGGACTTGCCATTGGGCCGCAGCCAAATCAAAAAGCTGCGGTCGATTCTGGGCCATCACGGCAAGGACGACGCTCAGTCGTGGTGGATGGACCGCCTCGAAGACCTATCGAGCCTGACTCACGCGGCCTTCGCCGCGAAGCATGGGCGCGACTTGAAGGCGGTCCAGAACGCCAGCGTCCGGTATCTCGGCCTTCGCGACCGAGCGTCGGGCTGGTGGCGGTTCGACCCCGCGCGGTCGGTCCTGCTGTCGGGCAAGCCGATCGCTTGGATCGCGGAGCAATTGGGATGCTCCGCTCAAGCGGCGGCGAAGTTCCGCTATCGGCTCGAATCGGAATCGCCCGGCCATGTCCCGCGCTCGCAGGGACGGCGGCCGGACCGCGGCCCGGACCACCTTTAACTTCAGCCTTAACCCGCGACCCGCGACCCGCCGTCTTGAGTTCATCAGCGATTCGATGAACTCAAGACGGCAGGTCGCGGGTTAGTCGTCGTCATCGGGTCATCGACGCTGACGCTGACGTCGACTTCAGGTCGGTTGACCGCGACAGGGACGGCAGCTAAACTCTTTGATATGGAGCTTCAAACGTGATCGATCCCGGTCCTACTCGACCCGCAGTCGCGCCGACCCCGCCGAACCAAGCCGCCGGCGTTCGAGACCAGAAACGGTTCTCGATCCGGGTCTCGGCGGCCGAGTACGACGCCATCCGCGAGGCGTCCCAGGCCGAGGGTTTGACGGTCGCCGAGTCGGCGAGGAAGCGGATCGTCGAGTCGCTGGGCCTGCCGTTCGAGCCCAGCAAGCGAGGTTTCGCGAACCCGGCGGCGGACCCCGACGCGCAGCGCCAGGCTCGGTCTCGCGGCGGCAGAAATCGTCGGCGGACCGCGTCCTGAGCGTTTCCGGCCGTTCAGTCCCTCGCACGCCGCGCGATGCGATGCGATGCGAGGCAAGGCGTGCCGTGCCGAAACGAACGACGGAGAAGGGGTTTGCGATCATGGTCCTGTCGCTCGCATCGGTCCCGTCGTCATCCCCTCTCTCGACCCCAGCGAAGCTTACCGACGAGCAATCGCGATTCGCCGCGGCGCATGTCGGTCTCGCCCGCGCCGCCGCCAATCGCGCGGCGATCGCTTGGGGGTTGGATTACGACGACTTGATCGGCCCCGCGCATTTGGGGTTGGTCCGCGCCGCGAGGGCGTTTTTCGGTCGCGAAGGCCGGTCCGGCTCGTTCGCGAACTACGGCGCGGTCGCCTGCCGCCGCGCCGCTCATCGCGCGGCGGCGAAACTGGCGAACCGCCGCGTGCGAGAGGTCTCGGCCTCGCAATTGCCGTTCGCGAGCCGGTTCGAAAAGTCGATCTTCGACTCGCTCGCGGCGATTGCGGTCGAAGAGTTTGATGACGACGGGACTCGCCCGAAGTGACGGCTGGCCCCCCTTCCGTTTCGCTCAACCGATTGCGCGGCGACGAAGCGGAAGGGGGGCCAGCCGTCGGCGGAATTCATTCCGTCCAACGAAACGTCCATTCCCGGATGCGGCCCTTGCGTCGCTCGCGTCGAATGATTTCAACGACGACCTTCTGGCCTCGACCGCCGAATCGGTCGAGCAGGCCGCGAGCGTTTCGCATCGCCGCGCGAAACGTGCGATGCGGGCGAAATCCGGACCACGATCCTTGGCGCGGACGCGGATCATCGGGCGCCAGCCAGTCGCGTTGCTGACGATGCCAGGTCAAGCAACGCGAATCGACTTCGCAGGACACGATGTAGAACAGTTTGCGGCGAGATCGCATCGGTCTCAAGACCTCCGGGCTGCGGGGTCATAAATGGAGCCAGATTTCTCGGTCCTCACCCAAGGGAAGGTCTCTCAAGTGACCGAGATTGAGATGAATGTTCGTTCCTTCGCATTCCCACGCCAATTCCTCGCCGCGGGTCGATTCGGCGTGGACATGAGGGTCCGGATGAGGCTGGTCCGGACTTTCGATCGCCAGCCGGACCGACTCCTCCCGTTCGAGAAGGACGACGTGAACGTGCGGGCGAGGACATCCCCATTCGACGCGATAGATGTCTCGCACAAGGACCAAAAAACCATTGTACCGCAGCAGCGCCTCTCGAAAGAGAAAGCCCTGCTGGTCTGTCGATTCGCGGTAAGCGACATTGACGATGCGGGACTTCATCGAACGTCTTTTCTCTTGTAGCCGATGATCGGCGTCATCGGTCGAACGTCGGTCCAAAGCCGGTCGGCGAGCCGCCGGCCTTTGTAAACCATAATGCCGGGCCGGACCAGCGGTTTGCCCAGTCCGGCGGGCGGTCCCAAGACCTTCACGAGCCGCCCGTCCTCCGCGGCGACATACCCGTCGCTGCGCGACTGAAGGTCAGGCTTCTCGGAGAACAAGTCCGATTCAGGGGGCCAATCGGTGACCCATTCTCGATCGAACAGGACCGCGAGATGGTAATAACCCCAGCGTCCCTTGTGGTATTCGCGCGTCGCGCCCCGATGATCGGGCATGACGCGATGCTCTCTCAATCGGTTGTCCCAAACCGTGTCCGGACCTTGGGCGTTCGCCCATTCCCGCAAGGCGTCCTTGCGGGCTTGATCGACCAAGGCTTCGAACTCGTTCATGTCGAACAAGGCGAGCTGGCGGGGATCGAACCGGCGAGACAAAATGTCTCGCATCGTATCGTCCGCGTACATTTTGGCGTGGACCATGTCCCACGCCGCCTCCTTCGCCCTGTCGGCGAGGGAGGGCCAAGACTCGGGGCCGATCTCCGGGAGCGGGTCGGTCAACCGGGACCGAAACCGGGGCCGACTTCTCGCGAGCGAGTCCAGCACGCTCGCCGCCGAGGCGGCGAGCGCGAGGCGATGCTCATCGATGCGCGGGGCCGCGATCTCGCGGAACCCGTGAAAACTCAGACCCAAGCCGCGGCTGCCGTCTCCGACGACGATTTGGATTCGGCAGCCGTCGATTGACGGGGTGCTGCTGGAGATCAACCAATCGCCGTCGTCGTAGCCTTGAGACCCGAACGAGCCGGGCTCTTCGTTCCAGTACCCCACCTTTCCTCTTCCTTTCCGCCTCGCAAGTTTTCCGAAAAGGCCGACTCGGCCAGTCCGCTTGCAAACCTTAACGGCAAGCGGACCAGCCGAACCGGCGAACGATTGCGGACCTCGGCTCAGACCGGACGCCACGGCCACTTCTCGCCGCGACGATGGTAATATTCGGCGTGTTCGGAAGAGACCGGGACGTCGCCCGCCGCGATCGCGGCCTCGGCGTCCGCGATCGTCGCGAAGATCGCGGGACGACCGAGATCATCGATCGCAGCGACCACGCAGTTTCCGGATTGCTCCAACCGATAAGAAGGATCGACTTGAGTTCGGACTGGGGCGGCGGCGGGGATAACAGGGGCGGAGAGGTCCATGATTCGAATCCCGCCGGCGACTTTGAGGATCGACATCGTTGTTTTTCCTTTTCTTGAAATTAAAGTTGGGCCGCGTTGAACCTGATGAGAGTATCTTACGATTTCTCGTAAGAATGTCAAGGGGATTCTTTTGAGATTCCGTAAACCCACTCTCTCCGACAGGTCCGGTTCGATTTATAATGGAGCATCCTTCCGTTCGTTTTTGAATATGCGACTTGAACACGGAGCCGGTTCCATGTCAGCAGCAGCCCCGCCATCGTCGGCGATCGATTTTCATTGCCGCTCAACCGCAGTTTCGCTGTCGCCGGTCTCGTCGCCGCCGAAGCGCATCGGCCGCAAGCCGCGGGTCGCGACCTGCCCGGACGCTGACGAGTGGACGCTCGCCTGCGGACGGTGGGTCGGGGCGGCGCTGGACGCCGCCGGTCTGAGCGGCGCGGAGTTGCGGCGTCGGCACGGCGTCCGCGAGGCGGCGATTTCCGAGTTCCGCACCGCGAGCCGCGAGCCGTCGCTGCGGCAATTGGTCCGGATCGCGGCCATCACGGGTTCTGATCTGGGTCCGCTGATGGCCAGCCTGTCTGCGATCGTTCGCGATCAGGCGGGCGAACAGGAGGGATCGTGACCGCCTGGGAATGGCTTCGGATCCGCGAGGGCGTCCCGTTGTTGATTCGTCCCGGCGACCGCAACTGGGACTGGATGCGCGAACGACGGCGAGTCTTGGACGACTTGCTGGACGCCGTCGCCGCGAGGCGTCCCTTTGAACTCGATGCTTGGGTTCGCACTCATCTCGGGTTCGGCGTCGGCGAATGGGTCTTTTACAAAGGCAAGTATCTGACCCTGGAGGATTGCGTGCTGAGCGGCGATCGGTTGGTCGTTCAGGACGCGACCCCGACCATCGACATCGAATTCGTCGATGATCAGGGACACGAAGACGAACTGACGCTGATGACTCGAAAGCACTCGCCCCGCGACGACATCGTCCGTTTGCTGTCGCTTTTCCGCGAACGCGAGCGAGAGCGAGAATTTGATGGCGATCGCCCCGACGGCGAGCACGACGCGGAAGCTCGCGGAGCGCGGCGGGCGAGCGACTTTCTCGCCGACGTCCGCCGTCGCTGGCGGATTTCAAACGACGAAGAGCAAACGGCGGGCGAGGCCCTCGCGGACGGCGGCGGTCTCGTTCTGGCGTCGATCGGGACGCCGCGTCCCCTATTTTCGAAAGGTCGCTCAGATGGGTCTTGAGCCGGGATCGAACGGCGCGGCGGGCTTGTCGATGACGCTGATCGACGTCCTGTTCGCGTCGCTGTTCATCTTGGGCGCGGCGATCCTCGCCGCAATCGCCGCGTCGATGAAATGCGATTCGCTGCGGACCTTGCGTCGCGTTCACCGCGTCCTTCGCGTCGCGATCATCGGTTTCGGGGTCGCCGGGGCCGCGATCGTCGTTTGCTGCGCTTGGGCCGAAACGGAATTGATCCGGGCCCGCCGCGCGGCCGATCCCGTCCCTCCCGGCCGTCAAACAAGATTGCGAACCGGGACCATTTCGGACCAGTCGCCGCCCGCCGACCCGGATGGTCCGGGTCGCGGAGCGCGGCGGGACTCAACCGCTTCGATGGGGTCTAGGCGATGACGGATTCATGGGATCGGTTGTGGGGCTTTTGGCTCGTCGGGACATTCGGGTTCGGGGTCTTCGCTTTGGCGGCGACCTGCGCCGCGTTTTACAAACAGACTCGCATTCGCGATTTGCTGGCGGATGGTTTGCTTTGGGGGTTCGGCGTTTACAGCGTCGGATGTCTCATCGTGCTGATTGTTCGGGCGAATTGCAACGAGTCCATTGGGATCGCCGCGTCGCCGCCCCCAATGTTCCGGCGGCCGGTCGCTCGCGTTGTCTATCTGTACGAGGGCGACGTGATTGCGAAGGAGTGGCGAGGCGCGACCAATGTTAAGTTCGACGGTCCTGTCGCGACGTTTCGCGATGTCGATGGCCGGACGATCCGCGTCGCCGGGACCATCGTCGTCGAACGCGACGTCGAAACCGCCGCGACAGTCGCCCCCGTCGCGGATTGAGTTTTCGTTCGACAGCGCCTTGCCGCAACCATCGGCGAGGCGCTGTTCGTTCGTCTCGCCGATGCGGGTCAAACGGCGACGTCGCCCTTCAAGGCGGGATGGCTGCGGTAGCCGCGCAATTGAAACTGCTCGATCCGCAAGTCTTTGAGTCCGCCCGCCTCCGCCGTCTCGGGGTCGATGTCGACGCGCAGCGAGGGGGGCGGCAGGGGCCCCCGACCCAACTGCTCGCGGGCTTGATCGAGATGGTTGACGTAAAGGTGCGCGTCGCCCAAGACGTGGATGAACTCGCCGACTTCGACCCCAGCGGCGTTCGCGATCAGTCGCGTGAGGATCGCGTAGCTGGCGATGTTGAATGGGACGCCGAGGAACATGTCGGCCGACCGCTGATACAATTGGCAGGACAAGCGGCCTTCGGTCAGCATCATCTGAAACAGCAGGTGGCAAGGGGGAAGCGCCATCCGGTCCAGCGAGGCCGGGTCCCAAGCCGTGACGATCAGCCTGCGTCCGGCGGCGGCCGTCGGGTCGGCCTTAACCTCGCGAACGCCGCGAATCAGGTCCGCGATTTGATCGACGCCGCTTCGACCCTTGCTCTCGCCGCGATTCGAATCGCGTCCCGTTCCCCAATCCCGCCATTGCTTGCCGTAGATCGGACCGAGTTCGCCGTCGGCGTCGGCCCATTCGTCCCAGATCGTCACGCCGCGATCGCGCAAATAGCCGATATTGGTCGAGCCGCGCAAAAACCAAATGAGTTCGTGGACGATGGCGCGGAACGGCATTCGCTTCGTCGTCAGCAGCGGGAAGCCGCCGCTCAGGTCGAACCGCATTCGTTCGCCGAATCGGCTCAGCGCGTCGATCGGTCGGCCGTCGATTTTCGCCCGCGTCGGCTTCCGCGTCCCTTGATTCAAGACCCGACTCAGCGCGTCCAGGTACTCTCGCTCGTTGCGGCATTCGTCGGCGTCCGCTTCAGTCGCGATCGGCATCAACTGGCCTCTTGTCAGAGACGTCGGCGGACGGTCCCGTCTCGCCTCGCGGCGGGACGCCGACCGACGGTTCGTCGGGACGATTGGGCGAGCCGGGTTCGCCGCTGGGGCTAAGACTCGTTGCGGGAGGGTCGTCGGCCCAACGGTTGCCGACCGTGTCCCAAAGATGGGACCGCCGCCCTTTGTCGCGCTCGATCAGCAGCCGGTAGACCCGGTCCGAGACGAGGAACGGCGATTTCAGGAACAGCGTCGGACCGATCGGCCTACCCCGTTGGTTCAGTAATCGGACTTGCTTGACCGTCACATCATCTTTGACGCATTCGACGGACTGCCCGTCCTTCAAGGCGAAGGCGCGGCCTTGCTCGACCAGCCGGAGCGACCTCATAATGTCGCCGGAGTTGATCGCGTTCTCGACCGCTTCTCGGTTTTCGGCGTCCGCCGCGAACCATGTCCCGTCCCGCCCGTCCGGTCCCATGTAGATCCGGGCGACCGAGCCGGTCTCGATGTAGTCGGTCAGGTGATTGATTTCGACCAGTTTCGCCGTCGCTTTCGGCTTCGGCTTGGTCTCGGCGATGGTCGCGTCCGCGCCGCGAGACCCGCTTTGAGCGTTCGATCTCGCCGGGAAAAGGTCGGCGTCCCTTTCGGTTCGGTTGGCGGCGGCGAGCCGCTCCCTCGCGATTTCGCCCCTTAGCCGCTCGGCGTCCAGCGCCGCCTCCCGCCAGCCGAGCCAAGCCCAACCAGCGACCCCGTAGGCGACGGCCGCACCGATCGCCGCGATGGTCGCCCATCGCCAACCTTCGTCGGTCCGAGGTTTGGCGTGGGACCGGCGAGGGACCGCGCTCGCGCGGCGGCGCTCGTCCGCGAAATCCAGGTCGTCAGCTTGGGGTTTGTCGGTCCGCGACGGCATCGGCGTCAGCCCCGGCGATTTTCGTTTCGTTAGCGGTTCGAGGGTCGGCGAATCGCCCCTCTCCGCTCAGTATTTCGCGCGAGCCGTTCGCGTGCAACCTGACATTTGTTTATTGCCGCGGCGCTAATTCCCTAACTTCTCCCCGTAATTCTCCAATTCTCGCCAGCCCCAGTTCGTTGGGCGGGAAAGAGTTGGGACCGTGTCTTCAAGGCGACGGCGAGACCGAGGACTCGGTCCCGTCATCGAGCGAAAAAGGGATGACTTTCAATGATTTTTTCGAGACGGCGCGGCGCGGCTTCGCCGATCTTGGATGACCGCGATGCAATGCGGTGCGATGCGGTGCGGTGCGATGCGTCAGACTTGATGTTCTTGGTGCGAGGGCGTTGGCGATCATGATTGCGACGGATGCGGACGGCGATCTCGCGGACCTGGTCGCTCGATTGGAGGAGTTCAAATCGCTGGAGGCTGGATGGCTGAACGGTGAAGGGCTGGCTTACGAGGCGGCGAAACTCGATTGGCTCGCCGAGACCCTCGCCGACCGTTCGTCGCGTTTGGGGCTGGACTTGCGCTTGCGGCCGAATTGCGGCTTCGTCGCCTCTCCCCGCATCGATTGCCGCGTCATTTTCGAATGGATGAAGAACGACTGCATGATATCGCTGGACATTGATTTAAACCTGCGGGTCGGCGTTTGGAACGTCCTGCTGCTCGATTGCGAACGCGGCGCTGACGAGGAGGCGGCGGCGCTCGACCTTGACGGCGACGAGGACTGGCTTTGGCTGCGCCGCCGCTTGGATGCGATCTTCCGCCGGCATTTGTGCCGAACGCTGGATTTCGACGAGCCGGTCCCGTCCCGCCCTATTCCGTCGGTCTTCAATCAAACGAGTCTTTGATTCAGTCCCGCAGACGAAAGCGAACGTTTCGCGGCCGTTCGGCGCGGACCGAATAGCCGCGTTCGCCCGCGACCCGACCCGAATTGAATTGAATTGAATTGAATCGAATCGAATTGGACCGAACCCAACCGAAAACGAGGAGGATGCCGGCATGACGTCGCATGGGAGGAATTGGGACCGCGCCGATCCGCCGTGGGCGAACGACGTTTTCAGGTTCGCGGCTGCGGCGGTCTCGCGATCGCGATCGCCGGATCGCCGCGGCGCGGCGTTCGCGAGCGGCTTGGCGTTCGGGGTCGAAAACAGTCAACGGTGCGAATTCGCCGTTTCGATACAGCTTGGGTCTCGGCGACGGGACCGTCGTTCGTCTTCGATCTTGAAGCCGAGCCCGCCCCGCCGCCGGCTTGATCGCACTCGTTCGGACCGCGAAGGAGCATCCCTTTGACCCCAAAACCGTCCGTGAAGCGAGGACCGACGCCGAAATCGAGTTCGACATCGACGCCGGCGCCGGCGATCGCGCCGGCGCCGAAATCGAACGCCGCGTTCCGCGCCGCCTCCCGTTCTTCATCCTCATCCTCCTTATCCTTCCCCTCGCAATCGGCGAAAAAGCCGACGGATTCCGAGGTCGCGGGCGCCGCCTCGCTGTTCGATTTGCTGGGTGACCAGTTTCGCCTGGCGATTTGCGTCAAGCTGTGCGAAGGCCCGCTTCGCGTCACGGACATCGTCTCTTGGATGGAGATGTCTTCAGCCGCCGTCGCCTACCATCTGAGGCTTTTGTCTTTGAGTCAATTGCTGAAGGCGGAGAAGCGAGGCAGCGAGCGATGGTACGGGATCGCGGACCCGCGGGTCCGTCAAGTGCTGGCCGCCCTCCGCGTCCGCGGGTCGTGACGAAGCGTCGCGCGAGCGAGGCGGCAAGGTCCATTCACAATGTACGACGGCTTCGGCTTGGCAACGGACGTTCCATTCATGGCTGACTCAACCTTGCGACGGCGACGAACCGAGGTCCGGAGACCGCTGACTTTCGGCTCGTTGTGCTCCGGGATCGGCGGGCTGGACCTGGGGCTGGAGCGGGCGGGCTGGGCGTGCCGCTGGCAAGCCGAAATCGACCCTTACGCGAGCCGAGTGCTGGCGAAACATTGGCCGAACCAGCCCAATCTCGGAGACGTGAAGACGATCGAATGGGAGAAAGTCGAACGTGTCGAACTTGTCTGCGGCGGATACCCCTGTCAACCGTTCAGCTTGGCCGGAAGGCGACGCGGAGAGCGCGACCCCCGGCGCCTCTGGCCCGACATCGCCCGATGCCTTCGCTCGCTACGACCCCGTTTCGTCCTCTTGGAGAACGTTCCAGGGCACCTTTCCTTGGGCTTCGGACGAGTCCTCGGCGACTTGGCCGAGCTCGGGTACGATGCGGAATGGGATTGCGTCAGCGCGGCCTCGGTTGGCGCCCCGCACATACGGGACCGGCTTTTTATTCTGGCCTACCCCCGCGGCTTCGAACCCGAACGACGGCGAGTCGCCGGAAACCTGGCTGCCTCGCGCCGAGCGGTTGAAGGCGAAGCACAAGAACGGCAACGGGGCGGGTATGCCGCTGGCGATCGCCCTGCAGCTCTATCCAATCCCGACGCCGAGGGCGTCGGACGGGGAGAGAGGAGGCCGGGGCGAACTGCTTCACTTCCTCAAGGGCGGGACGCCGAGAAGCAAACTTTATCCGACCCCGCGGGCGGACGATCGAGACAACGCCGGCGGGAGCAATTCGCGGCGTTCGGCCAAAGAGCGAGGGGCTTATATTGGCCGATCGGCGAACCCGGAATTCGTCGAATGGCTGATGGGGTTCCCCATCGGCTGGACCGGCTGCGAGGGATCGGCAACGCCGTCGTCCCCGCCGTCGCCGAGTGGTTCGGATTGATCCTGCGCGATTGGGCGGCGGGCGAGCAAGTTTCGGACTGACGACGAGCGGCTCGGTCCGAATCGAATCGAATCGAATCGACCTGGAGTTTCATCCAGGCTTGCGGTCCATATTTCAAGGTCGCTTGATACGACGCGAGCGACTCGGTCCTCATCAAGCGAAACGCGCGTTTCGCGCATCAAGTCAAGAGCGGAATGAAATCGGGAAATGGGGACCGAAAGAGATGGTTGCGGCTTCGTCTGCGTTTTTGTTTGCGATGGGGCCGGCGTCCGAGAACGAGACTGCGGCCGAGACTTCGCCGCCGGTCGCGAACGACCGCCAAGCCGGCTACGTCGGCTTGTTGACGGCGAACTCGTTCATGAAGCGGGAGTTCGGCAAAGCGCTGATCAAGGACTTTTTTCCGACCGTCGATCTTACGCACGTGATCGACACGAGCGGCGCTTACATTCCCGGACACGGCACGCCGACCTGCATTTTGCTCGGCCGCAACCGACCCCCGTCGCGAACGAAGGTGCGAACGATCCGCGGGATCAAGGGGGAGCCTGAAACGCCCTCCGATCCCGCGCAAGGTTTAGTATGGCAAGCGATTTTGGAGGGCCTTTACGGTCCGGACCGCAAAGTCGACGGCTTCGATGGGATCTTGGGTTGGTCCAAGAACGTTCATTCCGGCGACCTTTTGGGCGATCTTTACCAGGCCCGGTGCGAGGACGCGAGAAAAGGCCGGGCCTTGGTGCAGACGCCGCCGTTCGCCCGCGTCCTGCTGCTTCGCGAGACCCTCGGGCGCTCATTCCGAACATTCGGTCCCCTCGACTCATCGTTCTGCGACCCGGCTTGCGGGACCGGCCACCTGTTGGTCGACGCCTTCCGCTGCTTCTACGGCGCCATCGCCGAGGCCCGGCCCGACCTGAAAGGGGTGAACGTCGCGATCGAGGCGTTCCGCCG
>JACCDG011180164.1_pt1 | contig 42728 bp, 29 predicted proteins | sample 7442471 | NCBI WGS metagenome assembly JACCDG01 (sample SAMN15323444, study PRJNA562643) | freshwater metagenome | isolation source: river surface water | place: USA:Blue River Watershed | collected 2017-08-17
TCAAATTGTCAACTCTGTAATCGTCATGATGTCCGTTTATGTGGTCTAGAACCAGAGGTATTGGATCGCCCAGCCATGTGGTGTTTTTACATATTTCGCAAACACGCCCCTTTAGTTTTAGAATTATTGATTTTGCCGTTCCTTGACGGCTTGGAACAACCCCTGTTTCTTTAGCTTTATTTATCTTGTTTTTCCATGAATGGGCTAGGTAGCATTCAGAGGAACAGTATGTTCTACTTGTTTCTTTGCCGCACTCTGAGCATGTTTTTTTCTGCACCCGCTTGGCAGAGCAGTAACACTTTTTTGAGCAAAATTTATTTCCTTTGTTTTTTCTTGTTCTTATAACAAGTTTGTTACAGCTTGGGCATACAAATGTTTTTGTCCTTGGTTCAATTTCTATTTTCTGGACACATACAAACACGCTAGACTTAGGCACACCTATCAAGGATGAAATTTCGTTGATGGTTGCTCCATTCCTTCTGTGAGCTTTTGCTAATTCTTGTTTTTCTGTTTTGTTTTTCATAAAAAATTGTATTCCGTGATTAGCTGGCTCACGGAAAAAGAAGCCTACACATTGCACTAAGGCAATGATCAGAGTTGTATTTCTACAACCCATGGTGCGCTAGGTGGGAGTCGAACCCACAAAATGCAGCTTCTTAAACTGCCATGTATCCCGTTCCATCACCAGCGCATATTAAAACATCTTATATAAATCTTTATGTTTCATATTCAAGCAATCAGCTTGCACTTCATATCCATTATTGCCCTCTTTTTCATGCTTTAACAACATTTTGCCCTTTCTTGTTGGATAAAAATCATTGCAATGCATCCAACCAATTATCCATCCATGAGGATAATCATACATATCTCTACCGTCTACAGTTTTAATGTAAGTTCTATGAACCCTGCAAAAAATATAAATGTCGGTATCGTGTCTATTAAAAGAATCCAATGTAACCGAAGCCAAGTAATCATCTCCCGGAGTTTCTTTGTAGGTTGCATATTTTGTTTTTACGTCAACGGTCCAACCATGACGAGCTACAAAATCTACACCCTTGAGTCCAAGTTCTGTGTCTGCTGTAAACTTTAAGTCATTTTTATATCTCTCTCTTATTAAATACTCTCCAATAAAACCATGAACTGTACCTTTGCCATCATCCATGAAAGTTTCATTGTTCATCTTGCCTTTGAGTTCTGGCTTTTCTTCGATGATCGATAAAAAGCGTTTTTCAGCTTCTTCTTTCATTGATTCAGATATTTCGCACTTGATGGGGTAATATCCAATCTCTTCTTTTAAGCATTTTGCATAATTATAATGCGGCGAAAGTTTAAAGGGTTTAACCCATCTGTTTCTGTGATAAATAAACGTGGCTTTTTCCATAATTCTCCTTGTTTAAAAATGGTGAGCGAGGTTGGATTCGAACCAACAAAGTTTACCCGGAGGGAACGATTTTACAGACCGTTGCAGAACCACCATCTCTGCGGCTCGCCCATCTTTAGGATTATAATATTCAATTTTCAAAAAACAATAACCAAAGTTAAAAACTTGATTATATTGGAGCAGGGAGAGGGATTCGAACCCCCGTAGGATTTCTCCTGCGAATTTGCAATTCGCCACAATTGGCCTCTCTGTCATCCCTGCTTAAAATGTAAAGAACGAAAAACTAGAAACGAAAAAAACCGCTCGAAGTTTCCCTCGAACGGTTTGCCTGTTATGTTAAAAACTCACTTACCCAATAACAAAGCGACCGTTCGAGTCTCGCAAGAGACTAGACGATAAGCAACTTAGATATGAGGATGAAGTTTTCATACTCCTAGTTATAACCCATGTGGCTGCTTGTTGCAAGTTGTTTTTTGATCTTTTTCATAATTCTTAAAAAGAGGCGTCTATCGGTCCATTATCGCAATGATCCATCAGATGCCAGTCGGTCCACTTAAATTTAAATCAGGGTTCGGGTTTGCGAACATGTTCTTTACAATATTGTTGATTTCAGAATCTGAAGGGAAATTGTTTTCGCTCTTCTTTTTGTCGATATCGTCTTTTCTATTTGATGGTCCATTGTTCTTCGGCATAATTGGGCGATCATCGTCATCTTCTTCGTCCTCGTCATCCTCGTCATCTGAAAACTCACTCAATCTGCCATTCTTAGCGTCTTCTATTTGAGGACCAAGAACTTCATAAAGTTCATCAGAAACATAAACTTGATACCCATTTAAAGCGCATAGGATTATAGCACTGGTAAAAGGAACCTTTAAGGCACAATTTAGTAGGCCGTCTGCGTCTATTAAGATAACAGTTGCTACCATCGTATCTTCTCCTAATTCTGGATCAAAGCTAGAATCCAACAATATTCCAGAGAAAAACAACCCGGAGGCTTTCCAAGAAGATGTCATTATTTTATATGGACCAACAACTTCCGTATTTTGACTTATCTTGTCCTGATTTTCTTCATTTAGAACAAAATTTATTACATTAGCGTTCGCTTCCGATACTGGAAACATTAACATTAGTCCGCCTTCTGGACTAGTAGATAAAGGAACAACTGTTACTTTTTTATCAGTTCCTTCAACTGTTTTTGATATACATGGTAATATGTTAAATTTATTCATGTTTTATTATACAGACTTATTCTTTATCGACCTTCTATTTACCTCCTTTAAATTTAATACCCGTAAACAGACCTTTTTCCTTTTTAATTTGTTCAATTTGTAGTTTTACGTGTTCTGGTTTGTCTACAAGAGAGTTCTCATTCGTGAACTTTGATGACTGTTCCTTCACGCTTCTGTTTGCTGGGGCTGGCGTCCAAATTGCGGGCGTTCCGTTATATGATTCATGTATCGGCTCAACCCAATACGCTAATCCAGTTAGATCTAATTTCACTAACGGGGGCGAAATTCCGCTGAATCGATAAGCATTATATTCTTGCTCTTCGTTCATACTAAGTCCAGAGTATCAGGGGTTCTTTTTGCGATAAAAGATTTATCCGAATACATTCTTGTAGCTGAAAAACGGTAATAGTTCTTTATTTTTTCCTGATATTCTGGCTCGAATGTTTCTATGGCTATTCGTTTTTCCAGAACATTTATTATGTCTGTCTGTAACTGTAACTCGTCTTCAGGTATCGGGAAAGTAGAATAGTCATCCAAATCTTTTTTTTCAAGAAGAGGTAACGGGGTGTATAGTTTTTTCTGACTTTCCATATATTTCTGCTATTTTTTGTGCTAGTTCTCTTTTCTTTTCTGCATCTATATCTTTCATTGGTATTTCGTGATTTACCTTTATTAAAACTCTACCGGGGAAGTATGAATCCATAACGGTATATTCATAACCTGATCGTTTATTACAGCTTAGTTTTAAACTAACTGTCTTTACCCCAATAATATCTATATCAATAGTCTCTTCGTTTAGGATTAAGTCAATTGGAACGTTTATGGATAATTTAATGTCTCCATTTGCGAACAATACGCCTTCCACCAATGGATTATAGTCTATAATTACATTTAAATCCCCAACGTATTTTTCGTTTTCAAAATAGGCTTCATGTCCGATTCCGGCTGCTCTCAACGCAACACCCTGTTTGATAAATTTGGGGACTTTGAGTTGTATTGTTTCTAATTTTTTTTCACCACCAGCACCTTTACAATCTTCACATTCTTTAATTGTTTGCCCAGTACCGAAACATTTATGACAAGGTTGACGAATACGCATGCTCATTTGAGGATGAATTTGCTCATAATATCCTGTGCCGCCACATGCTTTACACTCTTCATTCAGTGCGTATTTGCCATTGCCATGACAAGTAGAGCAAGCGATTGTTCTGTAGAATTTGTGTTCAATTGTTTTACCACAAAGGATGTCTTTTAACAGAAGAACAACGCGCTCAGTTATATTGACTCGCCTTTTAATTTCTTCTTTGATGGCAAGCTTTTGAGCGCGTTTATGGCTCTCATGCATCTGATTGAAAAACTCATTTATATCCGCTTGGTCTGCCGAATTATTTCTTCTAGGTCTTTCGAATATATTGCCGCCATTTTCATCGTATTCTTTTCTTTTCTGTTCATCCGAAAGTATTTCATAAGCGGCACTAATTTCTTTGAACTTTTCTTCCGCTTTTTTACTACCCGCATTTTTGTCAGGATGATATTTGACCGCAAGCTCTCTAAACTTTTTTTTAATTTCCTCTTGAGTAGCGTTTTTGTCTACGCCAAGGATTTCATAAGGCGTCTTGGGAGTTTTTGGTGTTTTGGGAGTTTTCATTCCGTTTTGGGCTTTCTGGTCTTTCTAACCTTTGGTTCGCTTGTTGCGACAGCTTGCGAATCGGATACTACTATATCACGTTCTTCTGCGACTGCAATCTCTTTTTTATCAAGATTTATTTCTTCATTACCATTTAACACAATTGATGTTTTAGAAGCGAATCCGTCTCCGTCTAATATAACTTCAATAACATGTCTGTCTTTGGAGTCATATGGAATTTTTAATATCGCGTCAGAAAGCACTGGTTCAATCAATTTATTGATTAGTCTGTCCAGCATCATTGCATTAGCTCCGTGTTCTTTTTCTTTTAATTCTATCAGTCTTTCTGGAATTAGATCCGAAAATTTTACACATATTCTATCGGATGTTACTCTGTTTAATAGCTCCTCTAGATGCGCTTTTGCAATAGTTAAAAGAGTTTCTTTACTCAACGGTTCAAAGAACACAAAATCATCCACTCGATTTACGAATTCTCCACCAAATAAATCTTTGCATTGCTTGACAAGCTTTTCCTTTTCAAGATCATATGCGGTTTTAGCTTTAGTCTCGTCATGTATAAAACCAAGGCGTGAAGTTTTGTTTTCATTTAAATTAAAATTGCCTGTCATTACGATTATTAGATTTTTACAATTGACTTTATTCCCGCTGCTGTCGGTAATATGCCCATCTTTCATAACTTGAAGAAATAGCTTCATTACTTGCGGATGAGCTTTTTCCACTTCATCTAGTAAGAATACACAATATGGTGTTCTGCGAACTTGATCAAGTATTGTTTCGGAGTCTTCATATCCCACATATCCGGGAGGGCTTCCAATTATGCGAGACACCGTATGTTTTTCAGAATATTCAGACATATCTAGTCTAATAATAGGATTCGATGTAGAGAAAACAGCACTTCCTAATTCTGTTGCGGTAAATGTCTTGCCAGTAGCTGTTTCCCCGCCAAAAACGAAAACTCCAATTGGTTTATTCTGGTTTCTTGTTCCACTATATGCACTCCGCATAACGCGACAAATTCCTTCAATTGCCCGATCCTGTCCAACAACCTTAGACTTTAATGTTTTTTCAATCAGGGTTAATTTTTCGTAATTATTCAACGATATTATTTCTTTCGGTATTTTAGCTCTTTTGCTTATAACAGAAACGATATCGTCAGATGTAATTACAGCTTTATTTGTGTTAGACCATGCGTATTTTGCACAGGCAGTATCTAAACATGCGATGGCTTTGTCTGGAAAATGGCTGTCTGTTAAATATCTGGCCGACAATCTAATTGTTTCATCAATTGATTCGGGCAGGATTGTGCAGGAGTGATATTCTTCTAAACGATGTTTAATCCCGTTCAAAATTTGCCGAACCTGCTCTTCATTGGGTTCATTGATATAAACCTTTTCAAATCTTCTTTCTAGGGCTCCATCTCCCTCAATATGTTTCTTATAGTCGTAATTGGTTGTTGCCCCGATACATCTCAAACCTCTTGCCAATGCTGGCTTCAAGATATTAGCGGCATCAAGAGAACCAGCACCAGAAGTGCCAGCCCCAACAATAGTATGTATTTCATCAATAAAAATAATAATATTCGGATCATTTTCGGCTTCTTTAATGAGATTTTGTATTTTGGATTCGAACTCTCCTCTGTATTTAGTGCCGGAAACTAAATCGCTAATAGTTAAGTTATATATTTTGCAGTTTTTGAGTTTATGCGGAACCGTGTTTGAAACAATCCGTTGTGCTATACCGTCAATTACTGCGGTTTTACCAACTCCTGCTGGACCAATCATTAATGGATTTCTTTTATGCCTTCTGCATAAGATAGTGATAGCCTCTTCTATTTCTTCATCTCTTGCAAGAATAGGATCTAATAACCCTTTTTTTGCCTTTTCTGTTATATTAATACACATGTTTTCAATGACTTCGTTCTTTATTTGCTTTTCTGGTTTTTCCTTTTTTTGTTTTGAGTCATTCGCATTGGACTTTTCAAGTTCTTTTACCAGCTTCTCAATGTTTACGTTGGCTTCTTTGAGTATGGACACTATATTTTCAGAAACATTAATAAGACTAAGACACATGTGTTCGATTTGTATTTTCTCTTCATTGGCTTTAAGTGCGAGCTTATATGCTAATCTCATTGCTGCCCAAACGTCCTTATCTATATTCATAGAATAATCTTGGTTGTCTCCACTGCCTTTAAGTTGTAGCTCTTTTTTAAATCGATCAAGAAGTGGTTTGAGTTGTCCCCCAGCGGCAACCAATGCATTTGAAACGACATGTGAGCCAGTATTCATATACGCAGCCATAAACGATTCGGGATAGATTGCTCCAAGTTTGGCATTTATGCTTGCCGCTTTTGCATGCATCGCTATGAAATTTAACTTGTGGCTAAATTTTTCTTGAAGTCTTTCATTTGGTATCTCGTTTTTCTTGTCGTTTTTTTCTTCTGCCATTTGTCTCCTTAAGTTAATGCCATAAGCCTAATTATAAAGTGCCGTAATGAAATATCAAGCGTTTAAGTCCAAGTATTAGAATCAGCGTTGAAGTTCTATTATTTTAATTAATAAAGATTGAACTTTGTTTTTATTCATTATCTCTATCGGCTTGTATATTTCTTCCTTTAAACTCTTCATTTGTTCGAGGGTTTCATTATCTCCATAAAAGTTAAACACATTGAAAGAGTCAATTAACGATTCTAATTTAATATGAGTTCTTTTCTTGATTGTGGCTTTTTCTAAAAACCAATCATTTAAATCGTTTAAGAGCCACTTACATGTAGTAGAAATAGACTCTTTGTTGGACAACACGGTGTCGCTATAAAACTGATCGAGCGCATGGCTTCCATCAAGTAAATACATTTTTAACACCTCATTAGTCTTTTGTTCTTCCAGCGGCAAGTTAGTGTTGTTTGTTAACAAGTGATCTAAGTTTAGAAATGAAATGATGGAGTCGAAATGGACATTGCCCATTAGCGATATTTTAGACGGCAAGGCTCCTACAATCTTGTCCGAAATAGATGTGATAAAAGATTCGGTAGGTTCCCCGGAATTAGGAAAAAGACGTTGCCATAATTTGCTTGCGGTTTCAGCGCACGAATCTTTAATACCTGAAACAAGATGATCGTAATTTATGCATATGTCTTTAATTTTGTTAAAAAAGTTGTCTCTTATCTCATCATTAACCGTTTTCCATTGTTTGAAAGCAGTTATAGGTATAAAATTACCCCACTTGGTCACAAAGCTGAACTTATGTAGATTAGAATTTGCCTTTATGTGCAGATTCATGAGTTTATATAGATCGCTCTTAGGCATTAGGAACTTTTCTGCTTGCGCCGAAATAGCTTGTTTTTCTTCTGCTGTTACCCCCAAATCAACATCTTTTAAGTCAAAGTACCCCTTCGCGTCGATAAAAGAAGATATGTCGAGCTTAACAAAGAAGCCCCTTTTCATTAAGGCTAGAGAAGGATGTTGCTTTTGCAAAGAAGTCATCATAGGGTGCAATTTTTTCTAAAAAAATCTGATAGCCTATCCGGACAAATTTGATTAATTGTCGCCTCTCCAGTTTTAGAATATGGTCCAGCATATTTCATCATAAATGAATAAAATAGTCTGTCATCATTGTATTGCTCTGTTTCTCTGTACAGGACGGCAGCAGAGGTTCCGTATCTGCGTTTAAATAGCATACAGTTATTGTCAACCATTTTATATGGGGTCTTTGCTTCTTCACCAACGCTTTCGAAATCATCCACTCCTAGACATTCATAGCCCTCCTCTCCGATTTTTGTCCAAATTCTTCTCTTTGTTATTACCCAATTATTTTCTTTTATAGAGTCTAGCATCTTTTCAAGATGATTCTCTTGCCATACAACATCATCGTCTGCAAATGTGACGTATTCAGTTTGAGCGGCCATTAATCCAATAGCTCTTAGTGCCGACCCAAAAGCGTTCCCTTTAACCGTACTTGCATTAACGCAAATCGGCATATGATTACGTAAACAGTTTAAATATAAACTTGTCGGATCAATATAATCTTGCCCGAGATGTCTTTTGTCATCCCAAAGAGTTATATGAATGCACGGAATTTTCTGTGCTTGAATTGAATCTATAAGATTTTTGAGAGAGGGCTTGCCTGTTGTTGGCGTGATAACCGTAACCATTTCGTTCATTTGTTTTCTCCTTTTAGATCAAATCCAGCTTCAGGCGGGGCGAATTGTGGAGGTTGTGCTGGCATTTTCTCCATTTCTAGCTTCACGTTCCACAGTGGATATGCGTATTTTCCAATATGTTTAAGTACAATACTTGTGTCAGCCCATATTTCCCCACCAAGGGCTTTCCATCTATGACTAAATGCCCAATCTTCAGATAAATACTTTTTAAACGTTTTACCTGTTTTTGGATCTTCGATATCTGCGATAAATGGCATGTATAGTCCAAACACTTTCTTTCCAGACATAGTATCGTCTCCCTCATATTCTAATTCTGGATAAGCGTTTGCCATTTTTTCGACAACTTCTCTTTTTAGACACCAGCATCCAGTGGATAGCCATTTCATTTTCTTAATGCCGCTATCGAAAGTTAGAGGGTCGCTGCGGTCTTCCGCAACGGACGAACATTGTCTCGCATTTGGGTTTTTTAAAGCGTATAACCCACCAACAAAGTCTTTGTTACATGCAATTAATTTGGAAAACAGATTATTGGTTGCGTGACAGTTTAAAATTTCCAAATCCGAATCAATACTCATAAAGTAATCAAAGTCTTTGTATTGGTTTAGGAACATACTGATGTGCGTATTTCTTGCTCTGGAAATTAAAGATTCGCCTTTGCTAAAGAGAAAATAGGCTTTATGGTCTTGGCAGGTTGTTTTGGCAGAATATAGAGACGTTATCATATCTATTTCCGGTTTGTCCATAATTGGGACAGAAACTAATATTTTTGCCATTTATTACTCCTTATGTGATTGAATGTATTTTATTGTGTCTAACATTGAGTCTATTATACATTTGTAGGAGATTTCTTTAATCTTTACACCCTTCATTTTTATCATATGTTTTGACGCCTTAAGTTTATTAGGATCTTTAACGCAAGCTGCTTTTTTGTAATCGCAGTAGTATATCTCACTAATCCCTTTCTGTAATAATGCGCGAAGACATTCGTGACATGGATAAGTTGTGATATAACACTTGGCGTTTTGAATGTCATGATGTGATCCGTCATATGCCATTATCGCGTTAATTTCCGAATGCAACATATAGTCGTATTTTTCAGGTCTTGTGAGAGGCACCGCCGAATCGTCAATACCTCTTATCGGCCCATTATAACCAGAGGAAAGCAATCTATTGTCTTTTGATGTAATGATGCATCCGCATTTTGTGTCTGGATCTATGGACCGTTGAGAGGCAATGAATGCCATGGTCATGAAATAGTTTTCCCAATTGATTCGTTTCTGTTTCATTTTTAACCCCTGTTTAGTCTCTTTTGTACTTCGTTATCAATTTCTTCAATTTTAACAAGATCCGCCTCGTCCATGGCCATATTCAACTTCCTATAGCAGTCGAAAACAAAATCTTTGTTGTCTTTTAGATTTTGTCTAAGAAGATATCTGCACCTATTAGACACAACGATGTTTAGATTTTCAGCCTTTCTTTGAGAATCCATTTTTTTAGAAAGGTTTTTAATACTGTTCAAAATAATGTCTTCTGTATTTTTGATATTATACTTTTTGCACAGCCAAAGAATAGCCGATTCTCTGTCTGGAAGATCATAGTATGTCTTACAAAAAGACACTAGCGTTGCACTTCTTCCGCAGCCAAAGCAATGCAACACCCAAATATCCTCGTCTAACAAGTTTATTCTACAGGATGCGTTTGAATCATTATGGTCATGAAATGGGCAATTGAGTAGGGCGGATTGTTTACCTTTTGTCCATTTTAACCTACACCCCAATTCTTGTTCTACGAAATCCGCCAAGGAAATCGTTTTATTAAGATGTTCGGCAAGATGTAATATTTCGGTGTTTTTTGGCATTGTTTGTATCCTAATTTAGTCCAGATCGCCAAACAGGTCGTCCGGATCTTTTTGTGCGGTTTTTTTGGCAAGAGTTTCTTTTGTTCTTTCTATTGCCTTTTCAAGATTTATTGTGATTTCATTTTTTTCAACTGGTTTTTCAACTGGTTTCTCAACTGGTTTTTCAGTTGCCCCTTCTGGCTGGATGGCATTCGCTATTTCAAATAGGGAATCTTCATCCTTTATAAAGGCTTCAGTTACGGCAGGGTTATAAAGAATATCATCAACCTCTTTTGTGGACCCCATTGTTAATTCAGGATCTGCAACTCGCCCTAGCTTTCCATCAAAGTCCAGCAATACGGTTTTTCTGCTTTCATCGTCGCGAGCCTTTGTGATAAAGGCAAACATTTTTGTAGGGGGATGATCTGAATTCAAAACGCATCCGATAGCATTATCAGCGTCTGCAATAATCAATTTCGATCCAGCAATATCTTCGGTATTAACTTCAACTTCTGAAATGTCCCCGGCTGTAGCCTTTTTGGCTTTCCCTCGAATTTCTTTAGAAGATGGAGTTTTCAACTGCGCTCCAGTAATAGTAACAAAGTTGTTAATCCTACCATATGCTTGCAAACGTTGTGAAGTTCTTGCTTCATCCAAGTCTGGTCTTCCTTGGGTAACTGTTTCATTTCCAATAACCCCCAAATAATCAACAACCACAACATCAATTGGTCGATTGCTAAGAATTTTAGTCTTTTCAATATCTGAAATAATCTTAGACAACTTGGTTCCTTGGGCCAATTGAATAACATTCAGATTTGGTTTAATTTTGGTTTTTAGTTGCTCGGCGGCGGCTTGAATTTTTTCCCAATAATAATCACTCATGCCTCTTTCTGTTTTGCCGCCGATTTTAACCCTGTTGTAGTCAACAAGAGCGTGTAGGCAAAGTAGCCGTGTATAAATTGGAAGTGCTTTTTTTTCTATGCTGACATAAACAACATTATATCCGGCTTTAGCCATATTGAACGCCATATTAAACATTAGAGTTGATTTTCCTCCGTTAACGAACCCAGTAATTACCGTATAAGATCCCCTATCAAATCCATTAAATACGCTGTCTAATGCTTGAATCCCGCACATGATAGACTCTCTTGTTTCCGGATTAGTTCTTCTGGCGTTAATATATTGCAATACCTTGTCCATACCCTCGTTAAAACCCATGATCAACGAATATGGGTCGGCGTCCAAGTGATCCAGCTTAATATATCTTTCTCTAATTTCTTTTACCAAATCTTTTTGATTATTTGTGGCTTTGACTAATCGTTCAAGAGAATCCTTTGCAATCATATACGCTTGCCATTGAACAAAACGGTTATTGATACTGTCTCGCAGCATTTCATAATCATCCGCAGACGATTCCATGTGATATATTTTGTCATACATCATTTTAGCATTGGCTCTGTCTTCATCATCAATTGGTTTACCACCAAGAGCAGAGGTGCTTTCCAAAATTGAATCAATTGCAGTCCGCGTTAAAGGCTTTGAATATTTGGCGTAATACTGAGATATAATTCCGTACATAAATCTTGCTTCTGGACTCCAGAAATGACCTTCTGGCCCAGCAACAAACCCATAAGCCATACAGTCCATCAATGCATCTTTATTTTTTAGAATAATACTTAAAAGCCGCTGTTCTTCCTTGAAGGCTAGATGCTTTAAGCTTGCGTTATTTACCCTAACATTGCAAGATTCGCCAATTTCTAGTATTTCTTCGCCCATTATTTTACCCTCACTCTTAGTGTTTTAAGATCCTCTTCTGTTTCTGTGATTGATTGTGGAACGTCCGCGTGAGCTAATTGTAGCAAATATCTACCCGCTCTTTCATCGCTTAATGACCCATCATTTCCGCCCTCTCTTACAAAGATCGGCTTTGCAAACGAAATTATCGTTGGCAATGCATTTAAAAATCTGTATTCTAGAATTTCGTCCATGTATTTTCCTCCCCCCATGTTCGGAGAAAATCCATAAATTGACAAATTGCTTATTAACAAAACGTCAGGAGTCTGCAACTCGCTCACCAGTTCGCTCTTCGACTTGTCAAAAGTATTGAAAAGGTTTATTAATTGGTCGCCTTGTTGGTGCAATCCAATTTTATCGCAAGCGATCATCCTAAAAAGTAAAGCGAAGCCAGCCTTCAATCGGCTACCTGAATTTGGGGAGCCCCCATCTATCAGAATAAATCTTTTATCGAATAATTTATCTGGTTGATCAAACAAGCTACTGGCAAAAGCTTCAGGTGTAGTATTATACCGTTGTTTTAGAAAAGTAGGTTCAAGAAAAGTTGTAAATGTGCCCTTGTTAATGCGCTGATAATCTTTAGGAATCCCTGCTTCAACGGCTCTGTCTAGAATTGCAGCCGCTTGAGCCTGAATCCTCCGCGCTTTCGACATAACAGCCTCATACTTTTTTCTATCTTCGAGTGATACTTCTTCCATAGTTTCTCCTTATGAATTAACCTTTTCTGAATAAACCTTCATGAAATCTAAATAAGTTGCTTTCAATTTGCTTAGGGATAGCTTGTCTGGCGACACGACTCCAATCCCTTGAAACTTCGTTGAATAGAAATAGCCTATCCATGCTTTTAAAAAATGTAGATTATTATTACCTTTAATAATCAGCATGTCTAATATCTCAATTGCTGCCGCTCGCTCTGTCCAAGCAGGAGGTAATTTTAGGGCAGGGTTTTTTAGCATGATCATATCTTTGTAGTATTTTATAAATTCATTGCAGTTTTTAAAAGGGTTAACCGCCTCAAAAACAATAGGCTTTACGGGAGCAGGTTCTAAATTTTCAAAAGGGTCTTCTAATTTTGGTTTCTTTTCTTGCTTGTCTTTGACGATATTTTCATTTGTTCCTATAAAAGCCTTTCCTGCTTCATCAAGTTTTTTGTTTACTTTTGGTGCCTCTTTAGGATATAATGCCCATTTCACAGAAAGAGGCAGGTTGTTTTGAAAATCCTTGTCTTCTTCCAACCCCTCAAACGCTTCAAGTTTGTTTGCTTGATCTGTAATGCTAATAATAAAATCATCGATTAATTGTGTTCCATCCCATAAAGTCAACTTGTTTTGCACCAACGGGTTCATCTTGCCAATAAGCCTGTTAATAAATTGACAAAATGAGTTAGCAACATTCTTTGGATCAACAGATTGCCCATTAAGCATGAGCATTTTCGACATACTTTCAATACAATGCTGATATTGCGTTGCAATTTTGGAAATGGTTTTAGGTACAACGACCCCTTTAGGATTGAACTCTTGCCAAACTCCAATATCTCTTTCAATAAAGAACATATATACATGCGGGAAACCAGCCCTCCACGAATAAAAGATATTCTTTTCATCTAACACCTTTAGTCTTTTTAAAAGGTTTCCAATATCGTGCTGCTTTGCCTCTTTGTCTCTTTCATATTTAGATGGATCACATTGGGAAAGAATGAAGTCTAGGGATAGCGGCTGAGAATTGTAAATACGCTTGTCTTCGCTTGCCGAAAAGAATGAAGAACTCTCCTTATAATATTGCTTATTAGCTAATATTCCATTGAAAATGATCATGCTTATTTTAGAATGAGAAGGGGGCATTAAAGCAGTATAGCAATCCAACAAATAAGGGTTGTATAGCTTGTGCGTCCCTTTGTAATCCGTAATTGCGTTTCTTAGTTTGTGATCCATATGGTTCCTCCTACCCCATTATACATCCGCGTAGCACCAAAAACAAAAGTTTAGTAAAAAATACTTAATTAGGAGAAAAGTGTATGTTGTGATTGTGACAAATCTAAGGCTTTTTCTATTTCGCCATTTAGGTGGAGTCTGCTTTTAGACTCAATGATGTTAAATTTTGGTTCTTCTTTCATGATTCGCTTTGCTTTCAAGGCATGATCGTTTAGGTATTTTACTTTGTGTCTGTAATAAATCACCAATGATTTTCTTCTAGGGTTTGGGGACTTACGATCAATTCTTAGAGTTCTACCAATTCTTTGATTTACTCGCGTTGCAGAAGCACCACCGCCAGCCAATAGCGCAGCATCAAGTGTAGGAATGTCTAATCCTTCGTCAGCTAGTGTTGTGGCAATCATGCATGGAATCTTTCTGTTCCGTAGATCATTAATAGCCTCTTGCCTTTTCGTATCTGAGGTCTTGCCAGTAATGAACGGTGTATTTGGTAGTAACGTTTTTAAAAGTTCTCCCTGATTATATTGCTGTACGAGAATTAATGTTGTCAACCCCTTTTCAATTAGAAACTTTGCAGTATTTGCGACATGTCCATTGAAATCTAAGTTATCTGCAACACAATTTTTATAGATCGTTTTATATCCGTGATAGACGTTATCATGCTGAACGTGGTCGAAAATAATATACGGCTCACAAAGATATCCCTTCTCAATAAGATATGATGCATTTATATCTACGATTTTTCTTCCGAATAATGCTTGAATCATTAGGTCTGCGTTGTCTTCTCTGTATGGGGTTGCAGACCCGCCAAATTTCCAAAAGCAATTAGGTGATGCAGTGATTACATCTTTAATTGAAGTACTCCCTGAATGATGACAATTATGAACTAAAATTCCGTTTGCAAAAAAACAATGTGTTCCCTCTACTTCTATATCAAATACTTTTTTATCCTCACCGGATTCTATGCTTTCAATTTTAGACCAGCTTGTACCGCATACAGGGGGGGGTAAACTCCTCGATAATTTGGGTGATTGTTCTGGAACCATTCGGGCTAAAATATATAATAAAATATTCGCTGCTTTTTGCAACATGGCATTCATGTCCATTTTTGTTAAACCACCCTGCGATTGTTTCGTTAATGTCTTTGCTCCACCCTTCGGTGTGAAGGAGGTAGTTTTTTTGTTTTGTCCTGCTTCCGTCATCGCAAATCCACCAAGCAAGTCCGATTTTTCCGATCTTGTCAAGAAATTCATTGGTAGGAGTTTTCTTCCCGTTAATATATAGTTCGTTATAGATGTTATGAAGAATAGGCAGGCATCTTGTTGCCGAGCATAAGCTTTGATCTCCATATCCTTGGTTCTTAACTTGTCTAACGTTGACTCCAAATCGGTGCAGGAAATTTGATTTGTGTTGAACCCATTCTTTTTGAACAAGCCCATGGGTTGATGACAGTCTTGGGTTTTTCGATTTCCCGTGCGGGAAGCACAGGCAAGAGTCTCCGAGCAATGTCCCCCTGACCGCTTGGAGTTCAATTTCTGTTGGTTCAAAATGGTAGTGTTCCCAAACTGGTTGTTTGTCGTGACCATGTATGAATTTAGGATATTGGCGCGATCCCTGACTGGATATAAACCTTTCAATCGTTTCATAGCATGGCTTGACAGTTCCGCCGCATCCACATTTGCAAACTGGTGTAGATTTAACATATTTTTCAAAAAACGGAATCCATTCTTCAAAAGACCTTTTGGACGTTTGATGCCCGAGGACAAATTGCTTTGACTTCCGAACGTTTTTAGGCAGCTTTGTTCCACATCCGCAGTGGCAATCAACAAATAGTCCAGTGGTGTTAAATTTCTCGCCTCGATCCATCCCCGCTGTGTGAATATTAAATGTTCTGGCGTGCATGTTATGTCTTTCCCCGTATGTGTTTTTATTACTAGTGTTTTTCTTGTTCCCTTATCCCACCAATTGGTTATTTTTCTTGTTATTATACTATTTCCATCATACGTCAACACACACCTGCATTTTTCTTTAACAACGTCTTCTAACCTCTTATTTCCTTTTTCAGTATGGATAATTGCATCTCCAGAAACGCATTCGTCAAGATAGGCACCTTTAGAGGCTTGGATAACTTTCCTTATGTTATCTAGGCGGTCAATAGAGCCGACATCTTCCGACCGCCATATTTCGGCATCTTCTTCGTCAAAAGAGTAATCACTAATTTTAAACTTAACGTTATCCAAGTTGATTGCTTTTACCGCAGTTTGAATAGTAGCCACGTTAATCATTTTTATGTCACAAATCCCGCCACCAATCTTTCCAATAGGTTCGTTCAAGGTGGAAGACAAGACATCATAAGCCTGTTCCAGAAGATCTTTGCTGGTAACATAAAACATAAATGGACCAGTTTGAATTCGACCAATTGTTTCAGCAACTGTCATTGTTTTACCGGAACCAGTGGCCATTTTAAAAATACCCCTAGTTCTGCCGATTGCTCTCTCTATGGCAAACTGTTGATATTCTCTTTCTTCATAGTTGGGCGGCGGGGAAAACTTAAGATGAAGTAGGTTTGGATTCGGCTTTATTCTTGCGTCAGATACCGTATACTCTATCTTATTCTTCTTTAAGACTTCTACAACAAGAGAAAAAAGGCCGGATAAAAACGATTGTCCTCTTTTCTCTCTATAAAGACGGGTGACTCCATCCCAAACGTGATTTTTAACTTTCTCTGAATACTCTATCCCGGCCAAAGAATACGACAATGTGTCATTTAGTTCCTTCTGAACATTTTCAGGAAGAAAACCGATGATTCTAGACTCAAGGTTGTTAAGGACAATTTGAACGGCCATTGGGTTATTTTGTAGATTTTAATGATTTTAGCTCTTTTTCCATTGATTCCACGGCCAAGGCGGTTTCTTCAATTTCCTTTTTTATTGTAACGTCTTCGGTAAGAGCAACAAGCTTTTTTATTCTTTCGCTTAAAGCTAGAACCGCTGGTGCTTCTGATACAACTTGAATCTTTGCTTGCTCGCTGATTTCACCTCTTTTAATTATGCTCATGGTTTCTCCTTGTCAATTGTGGGTTTTGCTTCTTCAAGTTCCTCTAAGCGATTTTCAAGCTTTTTAAAAAACCTCTCTTCTTCTGCGATTCTATCCATTGTGTTATTGTATCTGAGTTCATACATGTCCTTTTCTGTAATAAAATCGTCTGCATTTACAGACGATTCGTTATTTAGAATGGCGATCATGTCTTTTACCGAACTGGCTTTCTTTCTAAGATAGAGATAGTCGCCACATTTACAATCGTTACATAAAAACTCAACAACTACATCTTGAATATTGGAAGGGTTCAGCTTAAGGGTGATTCCACGAATCGATGTCTTTCTCATTATCACAGAGCAATACGGGCATTTTATCTTGTCTGTCCATGGAGGCAAGTGCATTTCATGAACTATTTGATTGTGGATAAATGCCACTTCTTTTGCTATATTCATATCGCTACACATTGTAAATTTCAATTTATTCCTTTGCTACTGTCGCCGCTTCCGCCTTCTCATTGTAAATTTCTTCTTTGGCTGCTTTTAGTTCAGCTATAACGCCGCAAAGCGACCTCCAGCCCAAAATAACCTGTCCAGACATTAACATCGCTTCTATTTTTTGAAGCTTGCGCTCTAAATCATCAATCCCTTGAAGTTGTTTTAAATTACTCATGTTTCTCTCCGTTATATTGTTTCGTATACTATCTTGGCCTTATATTTAGACATATCCCATGATTTTTGATTAATGGGGGTATATGTCTTGCCATTGATTATACATTTATTGTTTACAATTGGGATAGTGGTTGGGAAACTTTGTCCTTGATATTGATTACACAGTCCATATCCATGAACCCAAGTAGAAGCATTGGGCTCATTGTAGCCTTGATCTAATTTGCAAGCACATCCGATGCTACAGCAGCCAAATCTTATTCCGGGGAAGTGAATATGCCCAATGAAAATATTGTCACCAAATGTGCGTGACGATTTTTCAAGTTTATTGCCGGATTGTCCAAACATAACCATATCTCCGTGTATAAACTTGGTGCTTCCAATTTTTAACACATCCTTTAGCGGCGTAACTTTAAACTCTAAATCGCCAAGTCCGCACAAGAACCCAAGATCTAGAATATCGCTAAACTGTGGATTCTTATTAACAAAGTCCGTAGAGAAGCGTTCGTGATTGCCGACAATAATATGCTTTTCTTTGGCCCATTTAGACATACGATTTAGAACATGATAGGTTGCGGCTGATTCAGCTAGAACTTTGCCTTTGGTTGGAATTCCTCTATCCATATCGTGGTGATTGAGCGATCTATAGTCGTTTGCGTCCCCCATATGCACTAAAACTTCAGCGTTATAGTCTTTACAAACCTGCTCTTGAATATCCAGAGTTGCAGAATCATGGTTTGGAGAATGTGAATCTGCATGAACAAATATAGTTTTGTCTGGTTTTTTTAAACCAGAAGATGTAATGATCTTGTTAAAATAAGATGTAACATATTCACCCTTAATCTGTCTAATTTGGCAAGGAATCACTGTGTGATCACCTTTTGAATCCACATTGACTACGATCATGCCATGTCTCCAAAACTTAAACATGTGTTCCATTCTTCTATATTTGCTAAATCCGTCATGATACGCCTGCTTTACAACTCGATTATCTTCAAAATTGATTTGCTTAATTGTTTTTACAATGTGTCGCTCACATAGGCCTCCCGGAGTGACAAAATAAGAAGGCTCCCCATCGGTGCATTTCGAAGCCAATTCTAATCTATGGGAATTGGTAACAACCTTTGAGTCAAAAATTTCTTGGTCAACTGAAGATATAGGAGTTTTGACGTAATCGCCAATTAAATCTTGATTGATTACAACCAGATCGTTTCCTAAATTAATAGCACCTCTCGCTATTTCAAAGCTGAAATTATGCTGATGCCTTCTATTTTGAACGGACGATAATTCTTCCTTCTTTGCCAATACGATTAGATTGTCAAGCCTACCCCAGTTGAAGCTAATTTCATTATCGTCATCTAATAGGTGGCCGATATGAATAAACTTGTCGGGTTTTATGTGGATGTTTACTTGATCAATTAAATCAAACATTTTTGTTCTTGTGAATTTTCCATGAGAATCACCAAAAACAACATATGTTCCTTCTTTTAGAGTCACTGTTTCGGGATTGCCCAATCCCATAATATCCATTTGCTCAGACGATTTTTTTCTAATATCTTCAAACGATATCGGCAAATCGTCTTCGTTGAAATTTATCTTTCGGCAAAGCTCTGCGGCATTTAGTGTTTTTAATCTAACTGGATCGTGACGGCTTAAAGCTAAACACGCCTCGACAAGTTGCTCTACCAATGCTTCGTCGTGGACAAGTGGTTGGGGATTGTCTTTATCGCTTCCAACTGCCAATTCCCATGCTGGCCAATTTGTTTTTTGCGCTTTTTTCTCTACAGAGGAGATAGAACGATTTAGCTTTTCGGCAATAAAACGATAAGATTGTTTTGCCTGAAGATAGGCGTAAAGCTGGCACATTTCGGAATGCGACCACAATTTTACCACTTCGCCTTTAACATATGCTTCGGGATCTTCATGAAAATCATCCCAGTCTGTTCTCTTTAGTTTTTTCTCAATCGCATTTTGGGTTTTGCCAAGTATTTTGGCAATTTCTTTGATTGGTTTTCCTTCATGTTTTTTTAACGTGTACAGGTCTGAAAGTTCCTTAACCGACCATTTTTGACTAGACGTATCTTCCATGTTCCTCCTTAGCTGATTTATCTCTATTGCCCTCCGGAAAGGCCACTTTGCTATGTCTATTATACACCCGCATGGCTCTAATACAAGGGCTTATTTAGGGACTACCAATAATAGCAAGCGGTTAAAAAGCCATAAATGAAAACTCAATATATCCCATATTTTCCGGTATATTTTCGTATTTTACCCTGAATCCGTCAGAGACATAATCATAAACATATATTCTTGGAAAATCGAAGCTCCCTTTCCATGCATTTGAAGATGTACTTGACGAGCTAGAAGAGCTTGATATTGAGGAACTTGAGGAAGAAGAAGACCATAGCTGATACTCGCTTGAAGAAGAAGATGAATTGGAGGACAAAGACGAGTCTGAACTAGATGAAACATTGTTCGCGCTTTCGGTGCTTTCAGAGCTACTAGAACTAGAAACATTGTTCGCGCTTTCTGTACTTGAAGTGTCAGAACTAGTACTTGCACTAGTTGTAGAAGAGCTTGAGCTAGATCCGCTAAACTGTTCACTGCTGGAAGAGGAAGATGAACTGGAATCAGCAGAATCTGAAGAACTAGAAAAAACTAAACTGCTTGAAGATGATAAAGACGAAAATGAGGATTTTGAAGACAAAGAGCTTTCGCTAGAACTATTTGATGATTCGCTTGATTGAGATTCGCTAGAAGAAAGCGAAGACATCGCTTCATGTGTTTCATAATAAACAGGAATACTAGCCCAAGTAATAATCGCGGAAGATGGAGCAAATCCGATTCTAACATTTACAAGCCCATCTCCCGAACAGGTAAATGATTTTTTACCAACATATGGTTTGTTGTCAGATCTTTCTAAACTGTATCTTCTTATCATGGTAAATTATTCGCTTTTTTGTTTAAGTTGTCCTTTGCCCTATAGAATATATTAATCCAACATGGTCAAGAGACGCAGCCTCTTCTCCAAAATTTGTTATTTTACACATAACCTTAAAGCTGGACCCAAGATTTATACTGATCGTAAAGAATTCTTCAGATTTTCTAGGACTTAAAAACTGTATTGTGCCCAATTCGGCGTTCTTGATGTATTCATTTTCTGGCACAACAAAACCGCTAGGAGAGTTAATACTATATCCCTTAACCGTTACTTCTGCCTCTAAGGGCCAGCCACCAGTCTGAGGATGATAACATATGTAGTCTTCCGTTTCCATAACCTCATCAATTCTTGATAATAGTATTGAAAACTTGTCTGGAGAAATCCAGCCCCTTGCTGGGCCATAATAATCTGTATCTTTTGTCCCAGTACTGTTAGAGACGCCATAAACCACCTCTGATGTTTCAGGGATGTTTCCTTGATGCGTTATGTGAATCGCGGAAACATATTGGTTATCTTTAATGTCTAGATAAACATCTTTGAAATACACCACCGTTTCTTTACTCTTTCTGTATTTTAAGCGTGGTTCTGCTGCCACAACCGGAGATTCAAAGTTGGAATTTCCAGAAAGGGTAATTTCATAGTTCAGATGGCGAGCCATTTTATTTATTGAGAATGTAGCAGTAAGGTTTGCCCAATCAGACCAAGCACCCCATTGCTTACCATCCTCGCCAATTCTTATTCTGTATTTGCCTCCCGCCCCAACAGGAACAGAAAGCCCTTCAAGGTTGAAACTTTCCACACGTACATCTTTTTCAAAATCGATTTCGTTTGAATATAATCCAGAATTGGGGGTAAATTTGTCATTTACCAGAATAAAATCGCTGACTGCTTTTATTTGCCCTGCATCATAGTTGTTCATACTGGCCGTAAAACCATCTGTATTTGTGACTATCTTGTTTAATATTGCCGAGTCGAAACTAGAACGGCTCCCTAGCTTTATGCAGACCACTGGAACATCATCTTTAACTAAATCGATACTTTCTAGGGCTTGACTTAATGACGAGGCAGACGTATTTTCGTCACCATCCGTAGCTAAAACGATGATATGTTTGTAATCTAAAGTCGGATTGTCGTTGTCAAATTCCATGGCGCGTTCTGCTGCAAGAGTTAGCGCGTCAAATACTTGACTTGAACCCCAATATCCGATCTTAGCCAAAGCGTTCGAGATATCAATGGCGTCATTTGTTACTGATGGAGTAAGGGATTTAGTGCTAGGAAGCCAAGGGTCCAAACTTACAATTTGAAACTCCTTTGAGTCAAAAGCAAATTCCCCAGCAAGAGAAACAGATGCATTAACATTAACATGTAATAGTTTTCTTTTTTCGTTTTGTTTTTGGGCTAGAAGTTGATCTTGTGTAATCCCGCTAACGTTAACTTCGAATATTATCCTGCTTCCATCTGGCACAGGAGTTTGCGGAATTTTTACTCCAAGCGAATTAACATATTCGGTGTAATAAGCTTTCGCTTGAAGATCGAACCCCTTAATGATTTCCGATGGAGCTTTTGCTGAATAAAACTGCAATATCGACTTACCGGAAACAGTAGTTCCAGAAGTTAACGTTATAACTGTAGAATTGTTAGGAAGTTGCGAGTGTGTGCTTAGGTTTGGACCGATTGAAGCCTCTATTACGAGCCTTGGCTTTGTTGCGATCTGGCCAAGAGTGTCAAGCAGATATAACGTGTCAAAAACTTTTCTGTTCTGGTAAGGAATTTTCGCGTCATTAAATTTGGGTAATGGGTCACAATTAGTAGGATCATATATGGCCGTCGCATTTATTGCAATATCTGTTGTAACTGTTGGAAGCAAAGTACACACCGCGACACACCTAAGTCCAAAATGCTCTCCGTCTGGAGTAAAATCGGAAATTGAATGTGTGTGATCTAACACGGTTCCGCTTAAAACAATAGTTCTTATTGTCGCTCCGTTTCCGTCTTCATCAACAACGCATTCATGAGTGTGGGAATTACCAAGGCCATCATCATGAATGTCTGTTCTAGATATAGAAGCCTGAACCGAATATTTGTCAAGTTTTACATCGTCTAACGTTTTCATTTTTATACAGGAGTCGGCTTTGCCTCTAGGGTCATATATTTCACCATCATCGGATAGGTTTTTGCTAATGCATTGTCCGGCAGAAAAATAAACAGTTGGTAAAGGAAAGTCTACTTGTGTCTCATTGGATGTACCCTTATTAAATGTGAATTTAGGCTTGATTAGGTCATTTTTCCATCTTATCGTAGCGACAATTACGCCCGTATCTACCCCATCAGCAACAATTTCTCGGTCGTATTCTTCAAGTTCGATTTCAATTGAAAGAGGTTCCTTCACCAGCCTTGTAGGCACCGTATAAGAATAGGCACCAGCGGCGGTTTTTTTAACTCTTATTGCGTCTCCGTCTGAAAACTGCACTTCGCTTTCTCTTATTGCAAGTTGATATTCCGCTTCATCTAAAAGTATAGGATCTGATGTTGAAATATCACCATAGTTAATGTATTTCTGACCATTTGCTGAAAACCCATACTGCGTTTTAATTGTGAGCCATTGATAATAATCTTCTCCGATATTGACGTTCATCCCGTCTGGTTGTAAAAATACACTCTCTGCCCAGTTTTTGTAAACAGGTAAGCCCATCGGCTCTATTGATGAAATTAACATCTTTTGAATTGAATTGTCTTTTTGCTCAAGACCTAGTAATCTATCTGCTCCATATTTTCCAACCCACACCTTGGGAACCTCAAAATCATTGCTTTCAGAGACGGACATATTGTCTGCGCTTTTTAGATCAATACCTATCTGGAAGGAAGACTCAGAGTCTGCCCAAACTTCTTTGTTTGTTGTTGTGGCCTTAACAAAAAAGTTAAATTTAGCGGTTTCTTCCAGTATTGGCAACCAATAAATTGTACGAGTCGCCCTATTTGATATACCAGTCGCGCTAGTTATTTGAATGTTATAACGCTCCTTTGAAATCGTTTCTCCCGAAACATCCTCTGTCCTTTGTCGTGTTGGGATTGGGGTTAATCTAAATCCACTAGCAACACCATTAGAAGTTATTCCCGCAGATGGTTCAATTTTGGTTTGGTATAACGTTGACATAACAACAGCGGTCCCGTCCTCTATCGGCGTTGCCCCCATCCAGCCAACAGAAATAAATTTGTCGAACGACAAGGCGTCAGGGGTCGTTCGGCCATTTATCGGCTCTATGAGATTAATTACAATAGGGTTTGACATAAAAACAAAACTGCCATGTATACACTCATAAACATCATTACCAAACGAAATGGACGCCTCAACAAAAAGCATGCATGGTTTGTCGGCTGGCGGAATCTCCAGTTGTCCAGTACCATTAACTATTGCAATAGATGTTATGTCTTCATACTGCTGCGAAATCACCCATTCAGAGCTATTTCCATAATAGTCGAAGCTGTCGCTAGATGTTTTTGGGGTGGTGTTTTCTGATACAGCCGCCCTCCATTCATTTATTTTATTTGACTTGTTCTTAACATTAATAAACATTTTGGATTGCGGAATATACTCCTTGCTTGAGGCTTCGCCTTCAATTCTTATTGGCTCGATTAAATTAGACATTTCCTCTAGGTTTCCAACCCTGTTTTCATAAATCTTTATGCTTAATGTAGCGTTTCTCGCCAAGTTTAACTTTTCGGACAAGACATATTGTATTGATATGGCCTCTCCGGTGGCATAGCCGCCAAAATAGAAGTTTTTATTGTAATATGGCTGGATTAATGAAGTTAAACTAGGAGTTGCCAAAGAAGGGTTGTAAGTGTCTATTAGTTCCCAATAATAAACTTCGTTATCACCAAAGTTGGAATGAATTAAAACCGGGGGAATAAAGAAAAGCTCAAATGGATCTAACACCAATTTGCCAGTTGAAGATTCGTTATTTGCAACAGTTGTCACAACGGGAGTAACAGAGTAAGATTTATACGGTATTATTGGATTCACAACTTGTGGAATGACAACGCCTTCGAACAATTTGCTTTCAAATTCTTCAGCAAAGCTTGAAAAAGTGGTTTTTACTATACCATTAGCTGAATATACAGGTGTTTCCACCATATAGTCTTTAGAATCGTTTGTGTTGACAATAGGCGAAACAACTGGCTCCTCAACAGGCTCTAAATTGGCAGTTGCTTCTTCAAGCTGCGAGGGGTATTTTGTTGGCACTTCACCTCTTAATATCTTTTGTAGTTCATTTTCTTTTCTGGTAGAGTCTACGAAAACGTCTTCTGTTATCGGAAGGAATCTTATTGCGGCAACGCCATTGATAGATGGTACATTTTTTATCTTGCCGTTCAATGTGTATTTTAACGCATCAATTTCTGAATATGGCGTATTCGAAGGAATTTGTTCCAAGTCATAGCTTTTAAGTAGTGCTGGGTTAATATCCGTTTTTGTTACAATTGGGGTAACATTTACCACAGGTAGGCAAATATTAGACTCGTTTTTATCACTGTTTTCGTTGTCTTCGGCAGAAACTTGCTTAGGAATAAATACAGATCGATTTGCAACCAAAAATGAATATTCAAGAACCTCGTATGTAATTACATATTTACCATCGATATCTTCTCCGATTTCATATATTGACACGGTTTGCAATAGATCATTTTTATCTTTTATATCCAAAAGCATGTCTATTGCCAATCCATCAACGTCAGACAAGTAAATTTTGTCTTCTCCCATAAAGGCATCTTTTGTTAAAGTTTTGGTCAAAGAGGTTTCGGTTCCAACAAAATCAACGTACATATCAACTTTTGTCCCATCAGGAAATGGATCTCCATCTACGTCAAAAAGGGAAAACGAAATTGCGGCCCCCTCTCCAAGCCAATATAGGTTGTTATACACCCAGTCTTGAAATGGTGTAATATCCCACTCGATTGGAAGTCCATTTGCAGTTTGTAGGAAAAATACGATAGGATCTCCGTATCCGTCCTTTACCAAAAGATTTAACGTAGTTCCAACTAAAGGCATTGCGTCACCTCTGGAAGCCTGAATTATTCCTCCATATTCTGCGTTCTTTTCTATGTCATATTTGGCATTTGGCGAGAAAGATACGGCATCGTCAGATTGTGTTAATATCGTGTGGTTTGTAGAAGCAATGTCCCCGCAAACAAAATCATACACGCCAAAAAGCGTAGACCCGCCACTACCAATATTCGCGGTTGACGATCCTGAAACTAATTTATCCTTCAGATTAAATGTCTCCACGCCTATTGTCTCAAGGGTCTTGCGGGCAATAGTGTCGATGCTTGCTTCTAAATCGACGGCATTAGTTCCAAAAGGCCCATTCGTTCCTTCCGTTACTTGAGGAGAAGAATATGGCGTGTGGAATAGATTGAAATTTGTAGCAGAGGCTGAATCTAGGGCTATTCCGTCAATAGCGATATTGCCAATAGTGTAGGTTCTATTCTTTAAATTTTTAAATCCGTAGGCGATTATGCGATCAGCAATAACCGATTTTGTGTACGATGCGTAGGTTATGGTGTCATCTCCCGAACCACTAATTTTAACTAGTTGTCCTTCGGTTGTGTCTGGATCAGACTCACCAATGAGTACGATTGTAGCTTTAGATTCGCCGCCAGCTATCACGGTGTAGGTATTCTCTCCTATTGTGTATTCCGCTCCGTCAATTGCTGTGGCAAGACCTACAACTGAAAATAAATAAGATGTTCTGTCGGGAGATGCCAAATCAATGTTTATTGTTGAAACTTTTGAGTCTATATTCGACAAGAAAGTGTCTATGTCTAACTCCATCGCTCCGAACTTGATTAAATCGTATAAGACGTTTGCTCCATATTTGTTAGATAATTTAGAAACCAACTCTTTGACAAGATCTATTCTGTTCCCATATCTATCATTCCATCCCATACTTCCGCTGGAGTCTAAAATAACCGACAATAGTAGTTCTTTTTGCTTCAGGGATACCTCCCCATTTGTCTCGTCTGTGCCATCATATGTCGCTGTTGTCTCGCTGTTGTTATTTGTAGAGTTAATAACAGAAGAAGAAATGCTGTCAATTTTATAGTTGTTTAAATCAAAAATGTCAAATTTCGAGCAAACCCTAATCAGTCTTGCAATCCCCGGAGTTTCAGACCAAGTTCCATAACTACCAACCAGTGAAGATAATGAATTAGATTCTATGGTATAACCCCATGAACAATAATTGTTTTCATCCATTCCTTTCGATGTTAAGACAAGAGCAAAGAGTTTTCCTTCAGGGGCAACAACTTCAAAATTAAACTCTAGTGGATACCAGCCAGAAAGGTCAACATTGCTACCAGCCAGTTCCGAAGTGGCAAGTAGCTGGCTTGGAATACCATCGACATCACAAAGATATAATTCAGCCTCAATAACAGAAGACGACACATTTCCATAAGGGCCGTTTAAATAAACATATATGTTTCCAATTTCAAAACTTGTAGAGTCCAATGTGAATACTTGAGCTATTTTGTTTTGTATTGATTCGCTGCCAATCATTGCGGTGCAAAAATTCAGTGGCTTTGATTTGTTCCAAACCTCCAACGAGCTTGAAGAACTAGATGATACATTCCCAATACTTTCGGTAGAGGAACTGCTTGAAATATTTCCGATGCTTTCCGATGATTCAGAGCTAGATGAAAAACTAGACATGCTGCTAGTGCTAAATGACGAGACGCTTGAGAAAGAGGAAAATCCCTCAGAAGAGAAACTACTAGATGAAGAACTGCTTCTAGACGAGTAACTAGACGAAGAATGACTAGAAGAAGTGCTGGAAGAAAATATTTCCGAAGATGACGAACTGCTCCCCGACGAAAGGCTACTGAGGGAAGAGAAGCTACTATCTGAAGATGAACTGCTAGAGGTATTCATGTTTTAGTTTATTTTTGGATATATTAACTGTTCTATTCCCGAAGGAGCGTGGTTTTGGAAATACAAGTGCCCGTTGGTCGCCCCGGCTATAACTCCATCATCATAGATCATTTTTGTTACGGTAATATTGTTTTCATTTTCAATTAAGCTTTCGTCAGATTTGGATAGGTCGATCTTTTGCTTCCATGAAGCAGCCCCGTCCGAACTAACATAAATCTTTTTCGATTCACCAGCCGCAAATATGTCTGTTTCGCCTTCAATAATCGACAAGACATTCTTAATAAATGGATAAACTTGATGAGAGTGTGATTTTGGATATCCTATTTCAAAATAATCAGAAACATCAACAAACTCAATTCTATTTTTCCTTATTTTGTGCGAGTGATTGTTGCCATATGTATCTTTCAATAAATATACGGACCCGCCCTCCTCTAATGAGTATAATTTAGATATCGGTGAAACCACCTGTATTCTATTTGAATCAATAACTGATTCAATATATGCTATCTCTGATTTATTTCTACCTACAATTGCAATTTTATCCCCAGTAGAATACAAAGAGGAATCCTGTACATGTATAATTACGTCTGAAATATCAATATTCTCTATAATTTTGTCTCTTCTTTCAATAAAGTCCATGTAATTAACCGCCGTTGTAATACCATATGTTTTAGCATCTACAAGAATTTTCCATCCCTGCGATATTTTATCTTGCATGCTGAAAGAGTCATTTAGATAATTCCAGTCGCTATCTGTACCAGCGAACACCCGAATAACATTACCTATAATCGACTTTATCTTTTTTGTATATGAAATATTCGGGTTGGACAAGTTGTATATATATACATATTCTCCGGAAAGAAGTTCTTTGTCAACACCCAATATCCAAGAATCAAAGCCAATCCCCGCCGAGATAGATATGTCAACATATTCGCCATTGTATATGTTATTCTCTATCTCTTGAATTACACCTTCCAAGTTTTTATCAATAAGCGCGATGTCGTGATAATGGTCTAGGTTAACATTTGTTGACTTAGACTGGAATGAAACACAGGGTTCAAATGAAACGCCCGAAATCGAAAATTTGTCTCCTTTGGTAATATAGTCTTTGATTTGAGCAACCCCCAGTACATTTTCAAGACCCAAAACGACTTTATTTTTAACGTTTGTCTTTATTTTTGGGTATTGCGTAGTTACAAGCTTGGAATTCTCAGGAACAAAGAAAAAGCCGTTAAGTGCGTAATCAGAAGCCAAAGATTCCAAGTCAACGACAAGCTCAAGATCCATTTTCGAGTTAATTAAAAAGAAGTCGCCGCCAGCCCTTAAATAATCATAATGTCTTGCCCAGTCAACAAGACCGCTCAAAAACACCTTGTTGCTTGAATTATAGGAAACGCTGTACAAAATATTACCATTTCCCATTATAAAGTATCCTTTCGAAAAACCTCCATTGCTTGTGGGTTGGTCAAAAACAACATTTATTGTGCTATTTTCAAGCGCAAGGCTTACATTTTTGCCGATATACGCATTCCATTCAGAAATACTTTGATGGTCTATTTCAATGTATAAGGTATTGGCGTCGTTGATTAACTTGTTTTTTGCAACCACGTACCGTTTCGGCGGCGAATCGTCTATGGTAAACAGACTTGCTCCCTTTAACTCGTCGTCCGTAAAAGAAGCTGAGATGTTTGATAAGTTAATACCTATGTTTCCATTTTCATTAATGAATGTTGATTGGACCTTGCCAGTTGTATCTATAGACACTATTTTCCCCGTTCTTCCAACGGAAACCACGCTGCCCGTTTTAAGCTTCGATTGGGCAAATGTTTTATTGTCTCTTATTATGCCCCGAGAAGTACCCGCCAGTATTTCTTCGCTTTTGGTTTCTAGCAGTGTGTTAATCGCAGATGGCAAAACCCTAAACATGTTGTAGTTAGACGGCAATGTAGTATCTTGCCCATATAAGGAAATATAGCATCCTGTGTCGTTTGTATAGTTCCAAGAAATTTCAAATGTTGCATAAATACTAAGATCATTGGCTATTACTTGCAGTTTATTGAGTTGTAGAGATCCGTCAGGTAAATAGATATTGTTGTCAAAGTTGACGTTTAGAATAGTGTGTCCGTCTGACGACAACTCTTTGGAGTTAATCGACCCGGAATATACATCAAAAGAAAACTGTTTTGTCCACGTTGCTCCAAAATCTGTTGTTTTAATAATATGGGCATCGCCGCTATTTGCATTTACGACCGCCGCCATTGCTCCAGATTTCAACGGAGTTAGCGACGTTGCGGAATATTGATCCGTAATCCCCTCGATCTTTCCCGGATTCCAGCTTGCACTCAAAGGGTCAAAAGAGTAAGAAATTCCGTCAACTCCTGCAATTACATATGGATTTTTAATACCCTGACTTGCGTTATCTGCGCTAAACGCTTCCCACCACGCAGACATGCTTATATTTACTGATGTGTCTGATTCTGGAACACTTCCGGTAAAAGACGATGTAATGGTTATGGTTTCTGGCGATACACTTTCAATAATATATGTCCCGTTTTTGGTTGTAGCATTTGTAGCGTCAATAAATAGTGTTTTATTCGCCTCAAAATCACCGAATATCCCTGTTGTTGCCGTGATCACACCTTTTGTTTTTCCAGACACTATGATGTTATCAAAAGAAACCGAAACGCCAGTAAGCGACAACACGTTGTAGTCATCCCATCTTTTGGAAGCGTCTAAGATGCTAAACTTAACTGCGCCATTCTCCATTTTCACCCACGAAGTCAAGTCTTGGCTTTTATATAGGCCATTGGTTCCAGCCGCAACAACAAAGTCATTTTTGATTAAGACTTTATACACGGCAAATGTAATAGAGGGGCAATACCACCAATTCGACTCCCGACTATTAACATATTTTCCATAAAATAAACCAACATCTGTTGCAACAAATATTACTCCCGAGAAATCTCCATGTCCTATAACAATATCATTTATCTTTTTTGCCCCATATTTTACGTTTGAATATTCAAACTCCGAGGGCGCATGAAGTTCGCTATTTTCGGTATCAATAAAGTTTCCGATATAATTAGAAGCCAATACATCTGAAGAATAGTGCATGTCGTACAATTTTATATTATGCATCTTTGCGTCAATATCTGGATATGCATATTTCACAGCTTGTGTTAATTGTAAAATATTGGATAGATACGAGTTCGCAAGTCGATATGGAGGACCAACCATTTCTTTAGATAGGGCATCATCTATTTCTTGGTGGGTTAGCTTACCTGCGTCAACTAAAGGTGAATCGTATATATTTGCAGTGAAAGTGGTATTAACCGTTGATTCCATACATTTTTCCACATTACAGCCTGAAGAGAATTCATATACAAACGGCGTGTTTACTGCAATAGAGTTGGGCGTTATTTCTATAACCTTTCCGATGTATAGCATTCTGGAATGATTTATTCTTAACGTGTTGTTGTTTTCAATTATGGCGTTTTGGGCCACAATATCCCTAGCTAGATCGTTATATCTACTTTCGATAGTTACACCTGAAACTTCTTCTGCATCCGTGTATGTTATTTCTGTGGAAAGTGGGTTTACTTGATCAAGTTGTAATGGGGTATCGTTCCATACAACAACTGTATCTCCTACATTAAACCCAGCGGTTGACACTACATTAAACGAAGTGTCTAATGGCAAAATCGAATTAAGTGTTTCAGTTTGCGATTTTAAACTTAGCCCTCCAGTGGCCGGAATAATAGAAAGGTTGGCTATTGCACTTGGAATTGAAGAAAAACCAGTTCGGGTAGAAGTTACAATTTTGCCATTGTAGTATAAATCATATTTGGAGTCATTTATCCATGCACCATTTTCCGCCGCCCATGAGGTGTAGTCTGTTTGAGCCAAATAGTCTTTAGGTTCGAACAAGGAATCGTTAAAATAAATTTTATTTTCTTTATTGGAAAACGCATAATTGAAAGTTTCAACTTTTGAGTCGTTGCGAATTAGCGGTTGTCCCCCGCCAACAAATGAAATTAATTCTTCTAGGCTTTCCAAATCTGAAGACTCAAATAGGCAATTATATGTGCCTATTAAAATTCCAGATAGATCGTGTTTTTTGCAGAATGACAAAGCCACTTCATTTGAAATTTTGGTCCAATCGATGTCATATTTGTAAACACCACTAGCCGTGCCAATTAACAAAACATTTCCAAAGGCGATAGCCCTCCCAAAATCTAAATCTGGAACCTTTGTGATTTCAGAAAAAGAATTTCCATCCGTGCTAACGAATACGTTTCCTGTTCCGTCGATAGCCCATAATTGTGTTATTATGGTGTGTGTATGAGAAAGCGTCTCATTAATTGTCCAATTGGAAACCGTATGAGTATGTGCGGGACCAGAGCTAGAAACCGATGTTACTCCGTTTCCAGACAAGTCAACTTCTAGGGTGTGATAGTGGTCGGTCGTATTAGTTATAGCTTGTGTTTCGTCCTTCAGGAGAGTCTTGAATCCGAATTCAGACGACACATTTGTAGTCCAAGTTTTTCCCCCATCAGAGCTTGAATATATTCCAGATTTACTAGCAACCACAACGGTATTGTTAATACATATGACATCATAGAAATTGTCGCTTGTTCCGGGAGTAGAAGAAAGCTGAAATTCAAATGATCCAAATTCCTTTCTATTTACATAAAGCCCTGACTCTGTAGCGAGCCAAATGTCGCCGTTTGCACATTGGTCTGCCTTTCTAATGATTCCATTTTGTGAAGGAACTTTCCCCCTAATAAAATTTTCATCGAATCTTTCTTCAATATCGTATTGATATAAAACATCAGGACCAGAAACAAGCATAACATCTTGAGTTATTATGCCTCCATCTAGGAATTGTTGGTTTTCTTTACTAACACTTTCTCGAAACTTAAGAGTCATGTTTGTTACTGGGACACCCGCGTTATCTTTCAATACATTGTAATATATGTCGAGATTGTTATTTAAAAGAATATCTGGAATTGACGGATCGTCTATGTCGATCTCTTTTTTGTCTGACTTTTTATACAACTTTATGCCGCCAATTAGATCGTCCCCGCCAACTTCGCCACTCTTCTTTTCAATTACGGAATCGATGCGATTCAAGGAAACATAGTGTAAGTATTGTATTATGATGTCTTCCCAAATGCGTTTGTTGGTCGAAGGCAGCTTAAGGTTATATGTGCTGCCATGTTCAACAAGCACATCTTCTATATTGTTTATTACTTCTACATATTCGTCAGATATAGATATTGGCTGGCCAGTCTTTTTCTGATAGTTTGTTATTGCTTGTTGTAAAGCATCGAGCAGGGTGCTGCCTGTTGAGTAGAAATATTCGGAATTTATGGCGAACAAATAAGTTTTATCCGATGGCTTAACGAGAACCCCATTAGACGTACCCATATATATGTTAAGATTTGCATCCTCACAAATGGAATATATTGCAGTCCCCGCATTTCTGCTAGGCATTAAAAGCTCATGCGCGTGAGACAAGACGCTTTCGCCTTGCTTTTTTGTTATCCATACCGCTATGTCTTCCGACTCTTCACTTGCAACTTGCCAGTTTGAAATTACATGAGAGTGGGAAACGTTATAGGTTTGTCCATCAATTTCTTCATGGTCAATTATTTCATCACCAATATATGTATTTAAGGTGTATCCATTACCAGTGTAATCAACATATATGTCATGGTAATGGCCATATTTGTCGGTAGTATATCTTGGCAAGACTTTATAATCTTTGCCGTTTTTGCTCAATATAGGTAAAAGAACAGGGGCGAAACGCTCTCTCATTCTACCTGTATGACTGATGAATGGGATTCTGGCAATGTCAAAAGTACCAGATATTAACTTGTCAGCATGCAAATACAATATATTGTTGACACCTAGTATTCCTGAAACCTCACTATTCAAAAGTACCTCTACTTTTACCTTTTCGGGCACATTTAAGGAGGCAAGCTTTAACAAAATTTCTAAATCTTTTGCAACTGGAGCCACAAGTAAAAATTTGTCTCCGGTTTTTGTAAGTGCTTTTGTCGCCGCCGCACACTGGTTGTATAACTCGTTACTGTTGGCTGAAGCCGCGCCAGAGGGCGAACGAATAAATTGGATCAAGTCGGCATTTATTACACTTTCGTTGGGAGCCCTTGCAATATCACCGGAAAACTTATTATAGTAATCGTTGAACATTTTCACTGCAAATTCATGCACATTAACTTCTTGCGAAGAAAATTCATAATTTTGAGAATATGCGGAAAACGAACAGGAATACATTTTATTCTCTAAGGAGTTCCCACTGGAAATGGATATTGTTTTCGTCTTGTCGGTTTTGGACGCTGAAAGTGTTATATTAGAAGAGTCTTGATTTCCGATAAGTCTATTTCCGATGTAGACATTAAATAAGGAATCGTCATCCCACATGTCAACATCTTTAGATGTGTTTTTTATAGTATGTGTATGTGATTCTACTGGGGAATAGGTGTTCTCGTTGTTAATTATTTTGTAATTTACAATTTTGTGGAAATGCTTTGGTCCGCTTCCGATGTGTTCTATCGTTTGCCCGTTGCCCTTTCCGTCGATTATGTATGAGTGCTTATGGAACTGGTTAATTGATGTGTAGTTTTTATCAAGTACTTTGTATATTGCAATGCCGCTATTATAATTATATTCATATAGTGCGGCATCTCTAATGTCTGTCTCTAGGTTTATTTTTGGTGGATCGTATCGTTTTGCCCCACCATGCTTATGCGCTTTTATTATTTCAGTTGCCTTTTTCTGAATTACAGAAGACATGTTCTCTAGACTATCTACGCCAGTAGAATCAATTTTTGATACACTTCCACTTCTAGTTTTAACTTTGCCCAAATATAGCTTGTTGGCAGAATTGCTTCTGGTAGTTGAATAAGAAAACTCAACTGCGGTAAAGTGATTTTCTGGATCATCTTGCCATTTCATGGCAACATAGGAAGCAAGATCTGTTTCATATTGCTGTAGGGCGGCGAAGTAAGTTGCAAAGTCTTCATAATCTTCTTCTACTGGCAAAACTAATGAATCATAAATTGCTGTTTCTGCCACCAACTTAGGATAAGGCGTGTGTGCGGTTGGAAGCTCTCCGTAAATAAACAAGTCGGAATTGTCGGGAAGCTCGATGCTATGAGCGGTTGAAACTTTTACGAATACGTTTTCTACAGGTGCGGAAATCGAAAATGAAGGATTATAGGCTCTGATAACCTCTTGGTAATCTGCGATTTCCTGACTGGTCATATATGGTTCAGGTTGGTCATCATATCTAATAATTTCTATTTCTCTTTCTCCGCTCGCCATTTGCGTTCTTTTCTTTATGACATATGGGCTTTCCGCAAAGAACCCGTTGATAATGCCTTTTCCGGGAGTTATTTCTATGTTTACATTCGAGGTGTTGTTAATAACCCATCCAGATAAAACGCCTACACCAACTACCCCTATGTAAGACTGCAAGTTATAGTCTAGGGTTATAAACCTTCTTTTATCAGAATCAGAGCTATAAGTAGATCCGTAATGAAAATGTTCTAATTTGAAATTTGGGGTAATTCTTGGCATTTATCTCCCACCATTATACAAATCTAATATGTCTTGATCTTGTAAATCCGAAAAGTAAAACTGCACCTTTGCGGTTCTTCCATAAAATCCATCGATTTGAAGATATGATGCCCCAATTTGAGTGGGGGCGGTTCCGCCATCAGAAGTGCCAACCGAATCGCTACCTGTTGTTGTTGCAAGCCTTACACCATTTAAATAGATTTTTATCCTGTTGTTTGCAGAACGGGTCGAATCAAATGTATACGCCAAGTGACTCCATTGATTGTCAGTATAAGCCCCGCTAGAAGTTGAATAGCTTGTTTCTCCGGTTACATAAATTCTTCTTACGTTAATAAGTCTTGTGTTTTGAAGTACAGCCAAAATGTGAGTATTTGTTTGTCCGCTACCTTCGTATCTGCAAAAAATAGACCTGTATGACGAATTAGTAGTATTAAACGGATAAAACCATAAGCAGACTGCATATTTTTGAGTAGTTGGAAAAATAGGCCAGTTATCCGGAAAGTTGTACTCATCTGATGTAAATCGATTGCTCCCAGTTAAATTTGTAGAAGATAAATAACTGCCACTACTATCTGTTTCAATTGCTCTTCCAGTTCCGGCAAGCGGGTAGCTCGTTGAAGGTAAAACATTTGAAACTCTATCCGCTAAAGATTTGTCTCTATAATCGACAAACATTTTTGTGTCTGGCGGTAGGCGTCTATCTAAAAATCTAGCATCTATTCCCATATTACCCGCAAGTATAGTTTATGTTTCCGCTCAATAGTGCGGAAAACTTAGAATTAAACGAATAGAATGTAAACTTAAAAGTTAAAATGCTCCCGCCAAATGCGCTAACTAGCTCTACTCCAGAGCCATATCCAAACTTGTTTAAAGTGACCAAGTATGGAGTTGTCGAGTTTGTACTTGTCAACCCCGTAAGAGTTTTTAGGAGAGTTGGGCTTCCGTAGCCAGAGGTACTTTGATAGATACTTACGTCTATTTTATTATTTGTTGTTGCGGCTTCAGACGTTAATATAGAGAAGTTAATGCATCCTGAAGGTCTAAAGTTCGTGGCGTCAGGAGGAATCCACATCTCAATGTAAGATATGCAACTTCTTAGAGACGATGTGTCGGAACTTACAAACCCACCATATGATGTTAACGCAGTTATTGGAGAAAAAGTTAACTGCTGGCTTGTCCATCCAATGGGATCTGTTGTCGTAAATCCCCTCGTCAGCATCATGTAGTTAAAAGGCGTAGAAGTCGTATAGGTCGTTGTTAGAGCGTCTACTTTGTCTGCCATTTCTTTTACGGTTGTTGTTCCCGATAAATGTCCTGTAGTTGTCCCTTCGTGCAGGGCAGTATTGGCATCAAATGAATTAAAGCCATCTAATGTGTACGCCTTAATTGTATTACCTGTGACATTTTTGGTAATATATTCCCCCGCGCTGCTTTGAGATATAAGAAACAAATCGGAATCTTGGATCTCGGCTGCTATATCATAGTCACTTGCTTTTTTCTTTATCATTGTTTCCCCTTAAAATATAATTATTTCGTCATCTTCGGAAACCAACACGCTTCCACTTTCGTCTACAAGATAATCTCCTGAATTTTCGCTCAAAGGATATAGACTTTCATCAAGGTTGGCTCTTACGCTATCGTCTCCAGCGAACATAACCGCGATTTCATGAATTGTGATTGGTACACCAGAGTCTCCTGCAATCTCCATCATTACCTTAATTTTATCGGAGAATATACTAAGTTTACTCAGTTCTTGTATTTTATTCGGCTCTATAAACTGATAGTCGGATTGATCTATTGTGTCTGTGCCAGAAATAGCAAACCGGATGACGGCGTTTTCCGATACATCTCCGTTATATGTTAATACTAAATGTTTAGGGCTAAACCCTATATTAAATGCAGAAGAATAAAAGAAAGATGAATTTTGAGAGGAAATAAATGACAAATAGATAGAGTTTATAATTATCTCAGAACCAATAACCGCCATTATTTGAAAGTATTTGCCCGTGGCAAAGGTTATGTCATACTCCTTGTCTTTAAATGGCCCCTGCCACACTTCTTTTTCCAAATCGCTATCGAATGATCTAAAGAAAACCCAAATGTTATTTTTTTCGGACGAATCCGAGTATTCTATGTTTAGGCTTTTCCAAGATATAAAGTTTTCAGAATCTGGAACTAGTACAGGGATTGATTTAAAAACTCCATATATCTGAGACAATGAAAATGAGGCATGAGTCTTTGCCCCGACATAAGTAAATTCTGCTCTTTTTACTCCGGGTATGCTTCTGTCGGCCTTTTTGCTTCCGTTAATTGTTATTTCTGCCATTTTACGACTAATCAGGGTGTTAATTGATCAAAAATCGATTGATATTCTAATGGGCGAGGATTTATGGTCGAGGTGTAACTATACAAAGTCTCAACTTCCTCTGGACTCACTACTCTATTTAATACAATTATTTTAGACATTTCTCCTTGAAAAAACTTATCTCCATACGCCCCAGTTGATCCAATAACCAAGGGGGAAGAAGCAGGATTTAAAGCACTTAGTGGCTCATTAGTGGCAACACACGAACAAAGAACAGAGTTTATGTAAATTTCAGCCGTTCCGGATACAGCAGCATTCACAACAATATGCACCCATGCATTCTCTTCAATTTCAACTTCTTCGGTTGTGTATTTGTCAAACCCCTGCCGCTTAATGTATATCGCGAACGGAGAGTCCATGCCGATTTCCCATATTCCAGATTTACATATAAATACGCAGCTTTTCAATTCGGTATACTTAACCCAAAGGGATACCGAGAATTCATCTAAATTTAAAAACTCGTTCGGAATCGTTTCGGCACAGAGATTTACGCCGTTGAATCTTAAATTGTATTCGACAGCAGATGTTTGAGATACAGTGTTGGCCAAAGGAGACAAATTCGATATTGTGCTGGATGGCAATCCCGCTTTCTTCATGATCGCCATGTTGTACAAATTTTTGAATCCGTCTGGAACAATTGGGTTGTCTGTGACCCCATCCGTGACTAAATTCCATAATGCTACGCCATTAGCGGCTACTAACTCAGTATATTGGTTGACCCATGGTCTTTCGTCTGTATCTCCAGACCAACTGGATTCTGAGGAGCTATCAGAAGACCAACTGGATTCTGAGGAGCTTGATTCACTAGAGCCAATATGTTCTTCTTCTACTAAAACGACGCCATCTTTAAAATAAACCCCTGCCGTTGCAGCAAATGACGAGTTATATGGCAGACCGTTACGAATAGTTTGTTTTTCTTCTGGAGTTGTTTTCTCGTAAATAGTTGACACGCTGGAAATCAAAATGTCCCATTCGTCGCCAAATTCGTTTATTTCTATAGAGTTCAAAATCGTAAAAATGATATCTTTCTGCCTTGCCGGATAAGAAGCCGATTTATCCGTCCAATTGCCAACATTCTTATCTGGCGGATTGATATCAGTCACATTAATGGATTCAATTCCAGAAAGTATTTCAATTTCTCCAGATATACTGGGGGTTTCTATGTGGAGTCCGCCACCCTTGTTGACATAAGATGATATCTTGGTTTTAATATCATCTGTGATGGACTGCGGACTTCCAATAAAATAAAGAACATCAAATGTTAAAAGATCGTCAAGGCTTGTTTTTGATATAACTGGTATGGTGGTTGTTGTGTAAGAAACTGGGCTTATTGCACGGATTGCGTCTGGCGGGTACACGCCAATACTGTCAATAATTGCTATTTTTATGTTCTCGATTGATTTTTTTTGTCCAACCCATTCAAACATGGATCTCCAAAATCCATCTCCATAATTCGTACTTCTCCATGAAGATAAACGGTCGGTAGAGATGGTTATTCTGCCTTGTCCAAAACTTCTTGTAGCTATTCCAATATAGTCCATTTTACCTTTAGTTTAACTGGTTTATTTTGCTTGTCTTGTCTGCAACAGTCATTATCGCAAATTCTGAAACTTGTGGTAACGTTTGTTCGTAAGACGTAAACTTTATCCCAATTTTAATATCTGATCCAGTTGGCATGTCAAATATTGTTCCTGTAGGAACGCCTGTGAAGTCTCTCCAAGTAGAGGCTTGACTATCGCCAATTGCAAACTGAACTTCAGTATTTAATGGGGTGCTTACATTTGCGACTATTATACCTTTTTTAGACCCGGCGTCTTTATCCAAAGTAAACTTGTTGGTGTAAAAGTAAGACGCATTTTTAGTGGTATAAACTAGTTGGACATACGAAACGAAATCGTTTATGTTGTCAATTGTTGAAATTAGCTCAATTTTGATTTGAGCAACTTTTCCAGAAAAAGATCCGGAAGTTAGATCTCTGCTTATCAGTCCGCTTTCTCCATCTATAGAAGAAAAAGATTTAGACCATTTTTCTGAGTAAAGACTGTTAATGTCATTAGCAAATCGCACAAAAACTTTTATTTTGCCATTATTGGCTGCGTTTTCTTCCCAAATTAAAGTTTTCCATATACCCAAATCCTCTTTGACTTCCATTATTTCGCTTAAAAATACCCCTTTTTGCTCCCCTATGCTTAAAATAGAAGCATCGCGCCTAAATATGAACGAATCTATCTCTTTTTCCTTGGATAGAGTCAAAATGTTTCGATAAAGGCCGTACATGAAGTTTGTTGATTCGGTAAATGATTTATTGCCGTACTGGTTTACGGAATAAGCCCAAACATTTCTTTCTCCGGTTGCGTAAGCATTAAGTTTTAAACTGTCAACAGACAAAATTCTCCCAGCGGACGTTCCCAAAAGAATTTGATTTAGTTCCGGATCGAGTTCCATAGATACAACGCTTTCGTCTTCTAATTCTAACACCGGAACGAAACGCCAAGGCGCATTATCTTCTCTTTTATTGGCCAAATACACCTTTTCGCCTATAGACACCAGTAATGATTTGAAATCTAAAGCAAAAATTGCTTGCGCTGGACGAGAATCTGTTTCAAAAATAATACCAAACGAAGAGTTTAGTAAATTAAACTCAAATATTCTTCCATTGTTTCCGCCACAAATAAGCCTGTCGTTCCATACTGTCGCCGCTGTTAACCCGATATTGTATTTTTTTGCAACAAAATTAAATTCTAAGCCGGAATATTCATTGCTGCAATCAAATTCAGTGTACGCAAAAATATCCTTATTCGCAGGGTACATAGAAGAGACATTACTAGCCTGAAAAAGCGGCGTAAAATCTTGTCCATCAAAAAACACAATATTTTTATCCTCAAAGACGAAATAAGCCAAAGAGTTATAAAATAAGACGTTTGTTAGTTTATATTGCAGTTCATAGACTTTTATTCTTGTGACGGAGGATTCGTCCAAAGCATATAGTCTGAACGGGTGTTTTTCGGCCACATAGGTTAAGTTTTTGAATCTAAATATGCTACCTATTTCATAACCAAACGTGAATAGTAGCTCCGTCTCCTTGGTAAGCATATCTATCTTATATAACTTTCCGTTTGGCTTTGTGCCTAGATACATTATGTTGTCTTTAATTAAAAGAGAGGAAATGGCGGCATCATCGCAGCTAAAATATTCCTCCCATTGATATCTGGATAAACTTGACAGTATTGACTTGCCACAAACAGCAAAGCAACGAGACTGATAAAAACCGAATTGGCCAACACTTAGAGATTCTTTAACCGAGTACATAAATGGCAAAAGCTTTTCAAATGTCTTTTCCCATTTAGAGGAACTACTAGAAGACGAACTGTCAATGCTTGAGCTACTAGTAGATTCAGAGCTATAGCTACTAGAACTGCTATTAGAGCTTAAGCTTTTTGAAGACAGGCTGCTAGAAGACGAGCTATCTAGACTGTCACTGCTATAACTACTGGAAGATGAACTTTCTTCAGCCATTTTTTCCTTTTAGTTCGGTAAATATAAAACTTTCTTTTACGGGCACATTCGGTCGTTTTGCGGAACGCGATGGACTCCCCTTATTTTCACCATCGTTTCGTATTAATGATTCTAGGTAATTCATTGCAGATAAATCTATTTTTTCTCTAACCACAAGGCAAAACTCGTCAACTTTAAGATCCGGCTGCGGAGATTTGTTGACCTCAAAAGAAAAATAAAGAGTTTCGTTCCCAGTTCTGATCGCCTCACTATCATGAAGCGGGGCTAATCCTAAGTTTTGATATTTGCCCAAGCCATTTGAATAGTAATCTATAGCGGGGGCAATATTAGACTGAATTGCCTTTATTGCCTTTGTATCTTTATTTATTATAATTAGTTTTGACTTTTTCACAAGTTTGAATTTGTTAAGGCGTCTATCTCATATGTATATGTTTTTACAAGATCATACGTTATGTTTTCTGCCAAATATTTGACAAAAAATAGTCTTGACCCGCTTCCATTTTTTTCTATGGCATACATGGCACCATCCCCTGTAAACACTATGTCATTTAAGTGGTCGGTTGTTATTGAGGGCTTGTTTGCAACCTTAGATAAGGCAATATTGCTTAATGCTAAACTTGCAATTGTTGTTTTGTATATCGCTTGTCCGTCAGTTAAATATAGAAGGCCATCGATTGGGTTGATTTTCATGCCACCTAAAGCACCAATAGGAGCAAAACTTTCACCCCTGACCGATGTTGTAGAAAGAATCGTTCCATTAGATTTGCTTATTGAGCATATATATTCTTCATTAGACCCCCATAAAGTACCTCCATCTATCGATAAACATAAGCGTTTTATCGTTCTACTTGGGGTTCCAATATAAGTGTTTGTTTGCTCAGCAATGTCATAAACGTATAACTTGTTTGCATCGCTAGAAATGTAATATATTTTCCCGTTATTATAGGCTATGGCTCCAGATCCAACAACAAGATATTCGTCGCTATTCGAGGCTTCATACTCCACCGTTTCAATTTGTCTTAGCTGACTAACATTATTAGTAGAGGCCCATAAAGTGTCAGGATCAACACTGGACATGGATGAAGATGTAGAACTACTTACATCTTCTTTTGCTTCTCCGGTAATTAGAAATATTGATGCTGCCCCTAATTGTTGGCTTACCTTCATTATAAAAGGATACCCATATCCCGAATATGGGCCGTATAAAATAGCTTTTGGTTCTTTTTGCGGGTTGGGGTATCCCAATACCACCAAACTTGAATATCCTTCGTTTTCTACAGTATAAACATCATTATCTAATTCTTTACCTAAAGATATGTAAATTTTCCCCCTCTTGGAGTTGGGGTCTAAAGAATGCCCATAATCAATATCCATTGCGGAGACAGTATAATCAGAGTAATCTACAAATGTTGAAAATATATCTATTTCTAGTTTAATATCCGGTCGGTTTTTAGCACCCCAAGACACAAGATAGAGTTGTGATTTACTGTTAAGTAAATAAATAGATCCATCGGCATCGCCCCATGCGGACTTTAAACTAACAATGTGATTTTCTCGACTGAATGTTGGCTCATCAGCATCTAGTATTGGCACAGAAAATGCAGAAAAATCGACATAAGCTATATGATTTCCATACATATCAAACCTTATTATCTTTTGATGTCCTCTGTCTGCAATGGCAAAGCCGCCATTGCCA
>JACCDG011611840.1_pt1 | contig 42672 bp, 47 predicted proteins | sample 7442471 | NCBI WGS metagenome assembly JACCDG01 (sample SAMN15323444, study PRJNA562643) | freshwater metagenome | isolation source: river surface water | place: USA:Blue River Watershed | collected 2017-08-17
GAAGCGAACATCAGAGCCAAACTCGCGCAGGCATTCGCGGCCAATGCCGCCGGGGGTTACTCGAACGCGAGGGCCCAGCTCGCGGCGAAGGACTCGGAAACGAAACGGATTTCAGCCAATGCTGCAATGAAGCGAGCGCTCGACGCTATCGAGATAGCGCAGATCAACGCCAAGGGAAGGGTCGAAGCGGCAGGGATAGCCGCCGGCGGACGCATCGCCGGATCCACGATCTCAGCAAACGCTTCGCAGGCCAACACTAAGGCACGAATCGATGCCGCCAAGCAAATCGGTACCGCCAAGAGTGGGCTCAAGGAGTATTTCGACGTCGTAACGAAGCAGATCGAAACGATCGAAGAGGCGAAGTCTGCGCTTAAAGGCAAGGATGGACGAGTGCTCCCCGGGAAGAAAGCCGAATTCGACGCCTTGAACAAAGAGGCCGCCAACGCCCGGCAAAAACAGCAAGAGATCATCTCCAAGATGGGAGCGTTATCAGAAGCAGAGGACCGGATCGATAGTATCGAGGATGTCCCAGTGGATGATGGCCAGGGAAATTCGGAAGCCCCATAAAGACTGGGGCATTCGCCAAGAAGTACGCAGGAACTAAATACCGATGGGGGGGATCCGACGCATCCGGGTTTGACTGCTCGGGGCTGGTGTGCTCATTCCTCAACGACAACGGGAAGCGCGTCGGTAGAACTACCGCCAAGGGGCTGTTCGAGGGCAAGAAGGGCGTGCCGCTTCCATTGATTCAAAATACCTGGCAGGAAGGCGATGTTCTCTTTTTCGACACCGGCCGGAACGTAAACCCTGGACATACCGCTATCTACATGGGCAATAATAAGATGTTGCACGCCTCATCTGGCAAAGGTGCTGTAGTGATAGTAGACCTTGGGCCGCAATGGATGCGGAAGCTGGTTGGGGCGAAGCGGTTCTAATATGGGAATTCTCGATGGCCTACTGATCGCGGAGCTGAAAGACAAGGTGCGCGCTAACGCGAAAAGCATCTCCGAATCTTCGCGCTCGTTAGCCGGCGATGTGAGCCAGTACGACAAGCTGATGAACAGCTTCGTGCAGGCGGAAAAAACGATGGCCGATCCGTCGGCCAGGAAAGCGAAACCCGCAAACCTGAAGCGGAGCTACCAGAACGTAGCGTCGGAACAAACCCCCGCTATCCTGAAAGGGCTTAAAAATTACGCCTGGGACGAGAACGGCATGGAAGCCATCCTGGCGAGAATCTCCGGGGCGGATTCGATTACGCAGTACCGCCAATCGACTCCCGGGACGCTGGAGTCCGCAATGGCCCAGGTTGACAAGGCGAACCCGAACCTCACTCCGGCGCAACGGGACGCAATCAAGTACAGGATTCAACGCCTGGCCTCAAAGGGGGAAAGTGTGGGGTCCGCGATGGGCGCAGTCACGGACGAGGATATCGGAGCCGCGCTATCGGGGCAAATGAACACGGCCTCAGAAATAGGCACTAGGCCCTTAGCTCAAGCGTTCGACCCGATGGGTGTGCAGAATGGATTGATGTGGCTGTTCTCCCAGATAACCGGATCTCCAGCCAGAAACAACATTCCTGAACTGTCCGCTGCGGTGCAGGGTGCCCCCGGGGCATATGATGACGCGATGCGAAAATTCGCCATCACTCCCGATTCTCCGATCGGATGGCTCGCTGGCGCGAAGAACCTGCTCGCTGATCTATCCATGATCCCAGCAAGCGTGGCGGCTCCGGCGATGTCCCCGCCGAGCCCAACCGTAAACGACAGCACTGATCCAGGCGCGGCTCTTGGGGCCGGTGTTCTTTCCGGGGCACTGGCGAATGTCAGTCCGGGCGGCCTCGTTAGTTTGCTCCAGATGATGATGCAGGGGCAGAACTGGATCGACCGAAAGGTTTCCGGCGTAGGCGCTCCGGCAGAAAACCCCGACCCGACCGGTTTCGCCAAGCAGATGGTGTACGGGGAGAAACCGGACGAGTTTCAAAAGCTCCTCGCCGCATCGCAATTCGCGGGAGGATTCCTTGATGTGGCCGGGGCGGTAAACGCTCTCGCCCGTAAGCCAATTTCCAAGAAGGGGATGAAGCCGCCACCGCCGGATGTAACGGCGACGGCTGCGGTCACTCCCGACATTCCAGAGGGGCCATTACGTGCTGCTACGACAGGAACTTCCCCTGTTGTCGATGGCCCCTCCGGGCTTGATTACCCGACCGTTGAGGCTATGTTCAAGAACATGGAGGCGGCCAACGCCACGGTGCAAGGTCGGCCGTCCAAATTCACGGCCAAGGACCGGGCTCTCCTCAAGACGCTGGTCGGATCGAGCGAAGACTACGCATCAGCGATGATCGAGAGTCATTTGCAGTTGCGCGATTCTGGCAAGCCAAAGGCTAAGGCTGCGCCGAAGCAGGCCCCGGAACCGGAAGCCCAGGCGGCCCCGCCGGTTTCGTTCGAGCTCCCCGAGATCAAGCCACAGCCAGATCCACCAGCGGAACCCTTCAAACCAGCCACACCGCAAGAAGTCATGGACATGACGGACGTTCAGTCGGCCGAGTATGAAGCAAGGCGGCAAGCTGCGAAGGCAGCGGAGGCTCCGGTCGCGGCGGAAGAAAAACCGAAGACTAGGGTCATGTTCCGGGAAATGAACCCTGGCGCATTTGCAAGTGGCGAGTACAAATTCGGCGACAATTTTTGGAGCGACAACCCAGATCTCGCCATTGGGCAGGGGGACAATAAAGGAGTTGTTGTCGAATACGAATTCCCTGACAACGGGCAGTTCACAGAGCACGGTAAGCCCACGCTCGAAGGGAAGGAGTACCTCCTTGAGGCATCGAAGTTTGGACATGGCCCTCATTCGGGTGAGCTGAAGTCAGTAACAGTTAAACCTGATGCCCAGCTAGATGCTGCCTCGAAACGGCACCTCAGGCTGACCGTGAAGGGGTGGAACAAAGAGGTGCTGCCCGATGGGTCAATTAAATTCACCAAGCCGACGGATGCGGCGGCTCCAGCACCTGTCGCCGCACAGCCCCCGGCAGCAGCCAAAGCCACCCCTCCCGAGACTCCAGCCGCACCGAAACCTAAGAAGCCCAAGGCGGAAAAGGCGGAGGATACGACTGCTCCGCCAGCCAAAACGGAATCGGTTGTGCGCAGGCCCGTATACCACGGAACGAATAAAGAGTTCGATGAATTTGCAGATGTAGGAGAAACCGGCGGAGCGCATACTGGAGCATCAACCGCCAGGTTAGGGCACTTCTTTACGGAAGACCCGGTCGTGGGCGCAGCGTATGCTGCTGGGTTATCAGCGACCGATGCGTTAGCGAGAGGAACTCGTGGCGACCCAGCAAGGGTTATACGGGCCCGTATAACCCTCACAAACCCCCTTGACTTCACAAGACTTTCTAAAGCCCAGGTTCGCGATTTAGACAGTGCGTTCCCAGGGTTTGCAGACAAATTCTACGGATCGGGGGACGATAAGTTCGATGTGTTCTCGTGGCTTGCGAAGCAAGATGCCGACGCTCCTGTGTATGATCCTGAGAATTTCGTTACTTGGGCTAATAAGCGCGGCATAACAGACAAAGGTGAAATCTCTCGTTTGTGGGAAGGCGGACAGTCTGACGAATTTAAGGCTTGGCGAGCGGAGCAGGACGCCGCGTACCAGCAAACGCGACCTCCAGCAAAAGCTGCTAGGGTTAGGGCGAAGCTGCAATCAATGGGCTATGACGGGGTCATTGTCAACACCGCCATGGACTCCGCGACAGGTGGCAGTGGCAAAAGCAGGCAGTTCGTTGTGTTCGACCCGACGCAAATAGTGAACGAGGGTGATATCCCATTCGAAACCGCGCTGGGCGGAAAAGGCGCAGCCAAAGCCGCCCCGGTAATCCAGGCCGCTCCTTCAGAAACTCCGGCCGCGCCGAAACCCAAGAAGCCCAAGGCGGAAAAGGTGGTAGATGTGGCCGAGGATCCAGTCGGAGTGCTGGAATCCGCAAAGGCGAGGCTCGCTGAGGCGAAAGCCGCAGCCGCTGCCCCAGATAAATCCTACGCGATGAACACGATTGGGCCGATTCTGGCCCACGAACTCGCCAACGCAAAGGCCGGAAGGCCGGTCGATTTAGGGGTCGTGGAGATGATCGATAACTTCGCGAAAAGGGTAACTGGCGGTGGTGGAACCAGGAAGAACGCGGTCAACCGTGGGCCACTTTCGGGCAAGAACAATATGCAGACCGGAGCCTTCGACAGGAAGGCGATGTCCGCAGCGGCACTGGCAATCACCAGTATCGCGGCCGCTCCGGCGGCAGTAAAGCTCGGGGCCAACCTGGTAGCGTCGCTCGGAAACGAAGATGAAGCGGATGGTCGGCGGCAGAATGCTGAGACTATCCTCGCTTCCATCGCGGCTGGAGCCGCAGTTCTCGGAGGAGGCAGGCGAATCTACGGGGCTGTTATCAACAAGTACCCGCATCTGGCATTCCCTTCCACCGGCCTAATGGAGAAGATGGAGAAGGCGGCAAACTCAATGCTCGCCAAGGGCTTGCGATCTCCGTACGCCACCGTCGAACGGGCAGGGTTCAAGAACATCGCCCAGGCAGCCCATGCTGCTCGCCTGAAGGCGCAATCTGTAGCGAACAAGCTCGACCTAGACATCCGCCAGGCCACCGATAATCTGCCTGTGCAGCAACGGGCTGAAAGTTTCGGGCCGATGAAGATGACCGAGGCCAACGACCCCAACGCGCTCAAGACGATCTTCGAGGACATGAATAAGAAATCCTTGTTCAACAAAGCGAAGGGCAAAGGCGTGAAGCTGGAAGAGGCGAAGGCGATCCAGCTATTCGGGGAGAAGTACAACGAGGTTGCGGAAGTCGCATGGCAGGCTGGCAACGGCCCGGTGCTGAAGGTGTCCGGTATCAGTAAATCCGCCGTAAGGAACGTGAAGGGGTTGGAAGGTGCGGTCCACGACCTGGAGACCGGCCGGATGGTGGATAAAGGGAAGATCGTTGACTACGGATACTTCGACGAAGAAGGTAACAAGGTCGGTATGGGGAAGGGTGGTTCGGCTGGTTGGGTCATCGAATACCAAGGGGAAAGGAACCTGTATCACGAAAAGGATTTCATGATAACCAGGAAGTCCCAGTCGGTGGATGGATGGTACCGGGTCATGCGGGACGATCTGCTGGAGCAGATCGGGGATCGGAAAGGAGTCCTTTTCGAGAAGCTCAAGGATCACTTCCAGGAAGAATTCGGGCTGTCGCCACAAGCGGCAGAAGAGGCGTTGCGCAACGTTGAATCCAGGGAATGGGATCACCGGCACAAGAACAATTTCGATGGGTTCATCTACCACGAAAGATCGAAGTATAAGCTGCCGGACTGGGCGTACGATTGGTCGATGTCAACGGCAATCGACGTGCTCAAGAGATCATCGGCCGGAGCGAAGTTCGCTCAGGAACTGGGCGGAATCCCGCATCTGGAAATCACGGCGAAGCTAAAAGCGGCAGGTTACAACGAAGCCGATGCGCTTGAAATGGTGAAGCAAATCAAATCGATCATCAGTCCATACCGAGGGGACTGGTCGAAGAACGCATTCACAGTGAACGCCGTCCTAACCGAAGCGTCGAAGGCTACCTATGTCGCAACCATGCTCAACTCCACGATCGGAGCGTTGCAGGCCTCGCAGGCCGCACCGGGCGTTGCTGTCCTTGGGGCAAGGGCTGGGGCCATGGGGCTTATCGATATGGCAAAAGGAGGCGCGGCTGTTAGAGCTGGATTTGAAGAAGCGGTGAAAGGCTTCCGAAAAACCCCAGAGAACGCTTCCCTGTGGGAGCGAGCGAAGGCTTCGGCCCACAACGTGGGGTTGGTTGTCGAAAACACCATCGGCCCACGGAGGATGTTCGGGGGCGGTGACCTTGGGAAAGATGTCGAAATCGGAGGGGTCATCGATATCGATAACTTCAAGCATGTGCTCCTCGGGGAAACTGTTGGAAGCACACTTCCTGGAACTGGGACTGACAAGTTTACTAGGGCGTTCAAGGCCGGCAATGAAACCGCCGTAAAAGTAACCACGGCAGCAAACCTTTCATCGGCGGTGGATCGCTCGCTTCGCGTATGGGCCGCGAGGGCTTCGGTGGCAAACGTGAAGATGATTCTCGGGAAGGTGGCCGAGCTTAAACCGGAAGGGTATAAATGGCACCGCAGCGAAATCGCCGGGACGCTTACCCCTGACTTGTACCGGCACCTTTCCCGGTGGTACAAGCTGAGCGACAGGGAGATCGCGGACCTATTAAACAACGGCGTTCCAGATACGGTGGATAGCAGCCTCGGGGGCAGCGCCGCCCTCAACAAGATCTACTCCTTCGGGTCAGAAACCCAGGGTGTAACCCAAAGCTGGAACGTTCCCCGGTGGGTGTCGAGCACCCCATGGGGCAGAAGCGCCACCCAGTTCTTGAATTTCTCGCACGCCACGTCCAACATATACGGGCTGTCCCTCATCGAGGCCCGGCACGGAAACTACAAACCGATAGCGAAGCTGCTTGCTGGCATGTATACAGCCGGGGCGGTAGTGGACTATATCGCAACCGGCCGTGATTACGAGGAACCGAACTGGTTCGAACAGGCCTACACGAAAGCAACCGGGTCAAGATTCCGGGGGGCCTTCGGTGCTGTGGGCGACCTTCTGAATCTCGCCGCTAAAGCTATTGAATCAATGACGGGTCAGGAAGAAGGTGTGTTCGGGCGATCGGAAGACCGACCGAAAGACTATACGCCAGAGCCAGAAACTGGCGCTTTTTGGGATTTCTTCGAGAGGTTGATGGACAGCCAGGCCTTTGGATATTTTGGGGTTCTTACGAAAGGTGGAGACGAGGCCCGTGATTACGCCCACAGGAACATCCCCCCCACGGTCAGAAGCCTGAACCGGGGCCTAGCGTTAAAGGAAAAGATTGGGCAGATAGCCATGGAAGAGGCCCCCTACATCATAGAAGAGGACGATAAAGTAGGGGCGGCTTCATATGCTGTGCGAAAAGCGCTGCATGAATCGCTCATGGAATTCTCGCCGGAATACAAGAAGCAGTTCTTGGCCGGGTTAAATCCTCTTGTTATTTCAAAAGAGTAGCGGTCATAATGGGGCATGAAGACGACATCCACAAACGGGATATCTGGGACGCTGGTAGATATCGGTGGCCCCGGCAAGCTGCCCGAACTCGTTATCTACGCCCTCACAGATGCGACCCTGCGGGTCTCGTTCGTGGACAACTCGCGGCGCATGGTAGTCGGTAGCGGGTGGACGTCATCCATCCAAGATATTTCCATCACCGCAGGCAACGCTGAGTCGCTCGCGTATTCCCTCCGGCAGTATTCGCCGGCATCGAAAATCCCCGGGATTCCAGATACAGCGGAAGGCGCAATCATCAAGGTGCTATCCGGCTCGATCACGTTCGGTGCAGCCGGAACTCCAGACGGATCCGCCGGAGGTGGGACTGGGGTCGCTTCTGGGAAAACTCCACCGGATGACTTCACGGTCGATACCCGGAATGCTGGCGAGTATCTAATCTGGGGGCGGGTGAACAACCCTCCCGCGCAAACGACGGTCGGCGGAGCCGACACGTTCGCCCCGGCAACCCAGTCGGCGTCCGAAGAGATCGCCGTCAGCACGACCGCATTGAGGGTTATGGGAGCTACCTCATGGACCGGCACCGATCCAACCACTTATTCCACGGTCCCACGATTCGTTTCGATTTGCAACAAAGATGCTTCAAACGATCTGTACGTGAACTTCTTCGATTCCACCGACGGGGCAAACACCCATGCCTCCTCAGTGCTAGGGTTCACCATTCCCCCGGGAGGGACGGTATTCGATATGAAGGTCGAACCCGGAATGGACGTGTTTGTTATCAGGTCCTCTGGCTCGGGCCGAGTGTGGGCCTCAGTGAGGCACCAATAATGAAAACGCTATTGAAGTACGGGAGGGAAGAGGCGCTGCCCTTAACCCCAGTTATTCCCAGGGATATGCTCTACGACAAGAGCACGCTCACGGGGAACTATTCGGGCAGTAACACGGGGTGGTTTCCCCAAGAAACCTCTACCGTAGGGGCGGTCCCTGGTACGCGCCATGTGCTCAGATGGGGCATCCACTCGTACACCAGGAAGCAGCTCCGCCTTAACGCGCTGTACTTACCACTGAACAAGATCACCGCCCTTTCTGCCCACACGGGAGCCAGGAAGCTCCGCTTCGGCGTATTTACACGGTCTTCGGCATGGTATAAATCCTCGACCGACAAGGGGCTGCTTACGGGAGGATCGCTCATCGGAGGGTCGGGCAACGGCATCACAATGAACGAGGCTCGTGCCGCTGCGAATTCGGCGGCGACCACGACGTTCCCCGGGCTTCGGTTCCAAGTATCTTCCGGGCCGATCATCATTCCGCCGGATACTGCATGGAGCATTTGCTTCGCAGCAGAGTGTGGTTACCCGAACTCATCCTCGCCAGAAACGCTGGATTCGAGCTTCTTCGCTATCCTGCAAAACGGATTGCCGCCGAACTACCAGAGCCTGCTCGCGTCCATCGCGTACACGAGGCCATTCCACGTCATCCACTCGCTGTATACCGGGGGGATAGACAACCTGAACTTCGAAACCGACACCGCGAATTCCCTTACGTGGACGGAGCAAGGGGCTCTCTCTGACGCTCAGCTCAGCGGCACCTCATGCCTCGCCATCCCATCGTACGGAACGGCAACCGGGGCATCGGGATCGTCAACGTTCACCTGCACTTCAGGTGGGCACTCCTTCAGGAACGGGATGCTTTATGCAGACTGGCTGATGGAGTTGGTCTAATGAGATTAGGGCGGGTACTGAACGCTCCGCCCGTTTTCCCCGGGTCGGATACCCTCTATCAGGATGTAGCCCCGGCCTATTTCGTACTGAGTCGCAAGCTGGCGACCCGGTACGCCCGTGTGCATTTCAGCGCAGAGGAAGCGGTCACTGACCCGACACTCTCCACCTATATCCTGAACCGTCACCGGGAGGCGGTAGATGCAATCTACGCTTCCGGGCACAACATCATAGCCACCAATTACCACACGGTCCCGACGTCCGCCGCATGGCTTGCCGCCAACGGTGGGGTTACCTGGGTGGATAAACAGAGGCCGCCCCTGGCGCTCGCCACCACGGCTGCCCAGAAGCACGCCCTGTTCATGAATGAGATTTATGCCTACTGGGTGTCCATCGGAGGTGACCCCGATGGGTTCGCTATCACGATGCACAACGAACCCGACGGGCAAGGCGTGGGCTTTCCGCAAGCGTTATGGAGCGAGATTGTTGGGAATGCGGGGTATATCCTGGCCGGTTGGTACGACACCACGGCGGACTGGTTGTTCTGGGAGGGGGAGGGGTATATCGCGGCACCGGCCCAGCCGATCACTGGGTTCCACAACTTCATGGAAGTGTACGTACCGGCGTTTCTAGCGGTGCTGCACCCGTCGATCAGGGTGTTCCACCCGCAATGTTCATGCAATAACATGACGAACACTGCGAACACCGCGCTAGATGAGAATTTTACGTGGCACCAAGAAGAGCGGTTCACCACGGGAGGTAACCCGAACGTGCCGTATAGCGCATACGACAACGATTGGACAGGGTTCTACGCGCTAACGGATGAGGCCGGGGCGCAGCTTATGGCAGACCGGGTAGCGTTGCGCGATTCGCAGATACGGGATATCTACGGAGCGAATTCGAATACTGCGTGTTTGGAGTGGGGGGTTCAGGACAGTTGGCCCTCTGCGTCAGGGGCGTTCAACCGGAAGCAGAGCTTCTTGAAGAATGGGAGGATGGTGCTGCTGGCATCGGATATGATCGAAGCCCAGGGCATAGACGCCGGGTTCTTCTGCCCGGTAAGCTGGGAATCTCCGGTTGACCCGTACGCCCTAGTAAAGGCGGATGGTACACCGAAGGTGATGGCACTTCCGTTTCTCGCGCGCGCGGGATACGCGGAGGCTACGTCCGATACGGACATGAACGGGAATACTTTCGAGTTAAGCGTGGGAGATGCTCACGTAAGTACGGAGTAGTTGGGATGAAGCATTCGGTGGAGCATTTAATCAACGGATACATGCACTTTATTAAGGTGCAGATCACGGCATTCACGGCATTCGAGCCGTCGGCGATATTCAAGCTCGTCGGAGCCATCGCCTATACGGTTATCGGATATGTAGCCCCGTCAGTGGGAAGCCGTGAAGCGCTGGTAGCGCTGGGGTCGTTGATCGTCCTGGATACAGTCACAGGAATCTTCGCCTCCCACGTTCAAGGGAAACCGATTGAATCCCGAAAGATGGCCAGGGCATTCATCAAAACGGTGGCTCATTTCTGCGGTATCGCGGCGGTAAGTATCATGGGCAAGGCCGCAGGCCTCGGGCTAGACGCCCGTGCGGCTATAGTGACCGGAGCGGTGGGGCTGGTGTCAGCGGCGGAAGCGTGGTCGATCATAGAGAATTGTGAGAAGATGGGCGTTCCGCTACCCCCGAAAGTTAAAGCTCTTCTTCGGGGGATTGTGAAAGATTCTCAGCGTGCTGAGAAGCAAGAAGCCTGAGGGCGGCCGCCTTTGCGGGGTTGTTGGTGCGGTTCGCCCCGGGCTTCGTTCCTACGTGATACATGCCGCAGAACTTACAGCGGTATACATGGAGTTTCTTCACGGTTCCTAGCGCCATCAGCTTCCGCAGGGCGCGCTTGGCGTGGGACTTCCGTTCGTGCCGGGCCTTTCCAGTAGGGCAGTGCATTATGAAACCTCCCCGAAAACAGAGAATGGCTTGACCGGATCGAAGAACCCCTCAAGGAAGTAGGCGCAACTGAACCGATCGGTTCTCATGTTCAGCGCAACGAACCCATTCGGGTGGTCCACGAGGACTACCTCGGGGACCATTCCGTTGGGGATGAGGGACTTAGCCTCAGTCAAGATCTGCCCAAGGTACGACGGCGGCAGTTTCGTCAGAGGCGTAAGCGGGAACACCGGCAATTGTCCCGGCCCGACATCCGTTGATGGTGATACCGTCGTCAGAAATCTGGTACGAGATGGCCGGCCCCCTGGGGGCGTAGTTGGATTTTTCATGAGTTAAGCTAGACCAGTAAGCATGTTTGCTCGCAGCCAGTTGGGACTTAGGGACGTTCCTGAACTCGACCGAGCCGAGGAATGTACCCTTCTTATTCTGGTGGAGGATAGTGACGCACGCCGCGCCAGTGCGGCGGGATACGGCGAGTAGTTTATTCATAACCTCCCTGACCATGGTAGCGTCAGCGGAGTTCTCGACCGCAGAGAAGGATGAAAACGGATCAACCACAATCAGCCCGATGTTATTATCCCCCACATATTCGATGAGCTGGGATGTTTTAACGTCGTCTGAGAAGGTGAACCCGGACTCGATCTGTACCTGATGGATCATGGACAGGTCGGCGGCGGCCATCTGCAACCGAGGGATGGTCACGTACTCGGCCTCGTCCTCGCCGGAGAAGATAAGGCTCTTCACCGGGTCGCTGACCCGGCCAAACCCCGGGAGTTCGCCACGGGAAAGGAAGGCGCATAAGCCGTGCATGAAGTACGACTTCCCCGCTTCGCCGTCGCCTTGCACCATGGTGATGTTCCGCTTGGGAAAGTAGGGGTACCAAAGCCAGTCCATCGGGATGCGTTCGATCTTGTCGAGGTGCATGACTATCGATGCGAAGCCATCGGATCCACTCGCGGACTGTGGGATATCGCTGGTTATCATAGCCCGGTGTTCAAACCCGGCCACATCGAATCCTTCCCGGAAGTGATCGTAGGCATCCGCCTTCGGTTGGGTGGACTTGCCACGCAATATGGAAACGTTGGCTACGGGGCTGAGCGCCGCGTAGGTGGCGTTCGCATATTCCTCACCGGCTTTATCGTTATCCTGGATGATGTTAATGATAGGGCGCGAGGAAGCGGCTCTGAGCCGCTCTACGAACCACTCGGGCGGTCCCCCCTTGAGAAGTAGGCAGGTGCCGCATACCCCCCGTGAAACGAACTCGTCGGCGGCTTTCTCGCCTTCGTTCCAAAAGATGGGGAGCCCCCGCTCAATAGCGTCGTACACTCCCTTGAGGTTGTACACGTACTGCCCCTTCTCTCCGAGCCAGGAAACACGGAAGTCCTTCGGCTCAATGCGGAGCTTATCGGCGCAATGCACCCCGTCCTCGTTGAAATAACTATATGTGGCAACAATGTTCATGCCAGTTCGCTTCACCTCGTCAAACCAATGGGGAGGCAGTGCGGCCTTAACGGAATCCGCACTGCACTTTCCCCAACACTTGGCCATCAACCGGCCAGACGCACTCTCCCAGAACGCCAGTGATGGCGTTCTATCTGGGTGAGCGGGGCAACACACCTTCAGTCCCCTGTTCCCTTGGAATGAATATGGAATCGTTCGTCCGAACGATCCCTCTACGGTTTCTAGGGTTACTGAAGGTGGCAACAACAGCACTGACGAGCCGCTTGCCATAGAGTCATTGATCCTTAAACGGATCGAACGGCTCGCCGGTAGTCACGTACTGGTTGAGAGCTTCAGCTAGTGCGGTCGTGGTGTAGGCAATCGACGGTACATCAATTGCCATGCCGGGTTCGAGGGTGGCCTTCACGATCTCCACTGCGTCCCGAACGCAGTAGCCACGAATCTGTATCGAGGCTGGGTCTGCGGCGATATGCGGGGGTGGAGGAGGAGGTGGGGCTGGGGCGTGAGCAGGGGCTGGTTGGTGGTACTGCTGCGGTGGGCGAGGGGCTTGCGGTGGCGCGGCCGGGTAGCTTTGCACTGGAGGCTGATGGGCCGCTGGCGCTTGAACGATCGTGATATTTTTGAGCGATCGGTTCGTATACTGTGGGTTCTTTGCGTTGACCCGTTCTTCGTAGTCGCCTTCGATGACCATTCCGGGGGCCAACCCCGCAAGGTTATCGACGACATACTCCGTGCCGGCAGCGTCTGAAACCTTGTCTGGGATCTTTTTCCCGCTCGTTGACAATACGGACGGGATGAGTCCCGCGATGGCAATTGATACTCTCATTTAAGTTCTCCTAGTAAGGTCGTGGAACCCCGTCGGACGGGTGCTCCATGAATGTTTCCATGTCGAATGTGCGGACCAGCGTATTGTAGGGATGAAACATTCCTTTGATCCCTTGCCGAACTTCTGGATAATCGCGGTAAGGATACAGCGCATTGATTTCTCGCGCTAGATTCTTGGCCGCCACCTCCGCGTTCAGCTTGGCTAGTCTTTTGGTTATGTTATGGCTCGGACTCCTGTTCTTGCTCATATTTCTCCTTGGCGTCAGGCTTCATAGGCCCTACTCTATGGGGATCACGGGCGATGGCTCGCATCGTTTTCATATATTTACCCGTTCGATCAACACAAGTGCGTCCAGCCCTGGGTGAATTCCCAGAGCTCGCAATTGCGGTTGCAACCCAGACGCTATACGCTCTTAGGTTGCGGTAAAAAGTGTTGCGGGACTTGAACCTGCCCCCGATAATATCTTCGATCAGAACCTGGGAGTTCCTGTACCGGAAGAACATGTCGAGCCACTCGTCCCGGGTAACGGGAACGGTGTCACGGATATCCATACTGCTTCCCCATGGGAGCCAGTATTCATCTTCGAGTAGGTGGTGAGGCCCAAGAAGATTGTAAAAATATCTATGCCTTGCAGGGGTTTTATACTTGCTCATGGTACACTGCCTTCATTATGTCACGCGGTATGGATAAAGTAAACATGGTCGAGAAACTTCTTGCGAGAAGGAAGTCCTCGACGAAGAAGCCGATAACGTTCCTCCTCGGAGCTGAAACAGTGGAGGCCCTTGAGGCGGCGGCAAAGCACATTGGCATATCCCGCATCGCTGTTGGGGAGTATCTCCTGGAAGATTTCCTGGAGCTCACCGGGTTCCTTCACTCTTCCGACCGGCGAACCCTATCCATGGACAGCTTCACGAACTGGATCCCCGGTATGTCCAGGGCCCGTCAGATGTCACGGAAGGGGAAAATCACCAACCGGCAGAACCTCAAGCGCCTTATTCGTCGAAAGAGAAAGAAAGGTTCTCTGCCTGAGGACTACCTGTTACCGCGTCCCATGCTTCAGGATCAATAAGCCCCCGGACACTAGCCCGGAACGCTTCGTATTCCGCCTTGTCCATATTGCATGGGGAGGGGTGGGAGTTAAGGTACTTCAAGAAAGCGTCAGACGGCGACGACTTACCGTGCTTGATGCACCGATCGAAGATGGCGAGTATCGAATCACGCCAGTCGTTCGACCCTACGCAGTGCAGGCGGTAGGCTTGATCTAGGGATGAATTGATTGTCGGTTTCATGATTTGATCCATACGGCTTTATCTGCGGGTGGCGTCGTTCCCCGGTACAGCTTGTAGGTAGCGTTGCAAGATTCGAACAGCCGGTAGTATTGCCCCTCAATCGAAGTATCGCAACGGCGGTACCCGCAACTGTCGGGGGAGATGTACAGGATGACCCCTCCGAACGCCGTCCCGTCCGGCCTCTTCGGCATTGAGAATATAGGGGATGGTGGTGGCCCGGTAGGGATGAAGAAATCCATGTTCGCATAGGCGGCAAGCTGGGCATAGTGCGACCGGACGAAGTTCGGTGTAGCCATCGACTTCACGTCGAACCATAGCGGTTCCGGGGAGATGGACGGGAACAGCCCGAACCCGTCAGGGGTTCCGGCATACTTCCCCGACTCGGAATACCCTGGATACTCAGAGAAGTAGAGGTCCGGCGTTAGCGCATCGAGCAGGCGGAATAGCTGATGGGAATAGGGAACGACCACATCGTACGGGCATTCGCTCTTCAGGGTTACCACGGCATCCATGGTGATTGCGTCCACCTCTTCGGGGCTCGACGGCCTCGCCCCATCTTTGTAGTACCTCGTCAATTCGTGGAGAACGGTACCACGGTTGGCGGCCTGGTTGGAAAACCGTAGCCCTGCGTTGGATACGAAGTCGCCATCCCTGAGTAGCTCATCTGCTGGGATGGGAACGTTCACCCACTGCGCCCCGGTGTGGCTCCATGCACGGTACGGCTCGCTGTATTCAGCTAGTGCCGACAGGCATTGCACTTCTTGCTTGATCGCTTGGATGTGTGCGAACAGGTAGTCCGACGACACCATTGAAAGTATCTGGGTGGCGGACGGGTATGGCTCCCCTTTGATAAGATAGACCCGCTCCTCATCTCGTGAGTGCGGGTCCTTGTTATAGACTGGTTTCATAATCCTTTTTGGAAAGCGTAACGGGCGATGAAGATGGCATCCGATATGGCGGACGCCTTGAGTTTCCCTAGTTCACGGATAACAGGGAACAGCTTCCCGGCTTCCAGCACTGCGGTTTCCTTCCCTGCCGTCTTGCCGATGGTCGCCGGTGCCCACACTGAAGGCCTGACCGTGGTGTACGACGCACCGAATGCGTCGAGGGCTCCGAGTATTCGCCCGAAGTTCACCGCCGAAGTCTTAACTCCGACAACGGATTGCCCCGGACGAGGGGTGATTTCTTCAATGCAGAAGAAGGGTGTAGTGCCTTCAACCTGGTGCTTGAACAGCAGTTCGCCGAACTGGCTAGAAGATATTGCGCCGTCTACGATTTGCAATGCACCGTATTCGACGAGTTCGGTCCCCCCGTTAGAGAGGACCGCGTACGCCCCGGTTAACCCGGGGTCGATTCCGATAATCACTGGTCTCATTTACCACCACTTGATGTTGTAAACACGGTCCGTTGAAGCCCTCGCCCGTCTGAGCATATGGGTTCCTTCCCGTGCTCCTCCGAGGTTGGTATTGCCTTCGATGGTCGAGTACAACCCACTCGCATTGGGAGTGTCGGTTGTCCAGACCCACATATGGCCGGTACCGTTTTTGTTGACGATAGCCCCGATGGCACCACGCTCTGGCGCATCGAGCAATCTACCGTTCTTCTTCGCCCACGTAACCCACCTTGCGACGGAGGCTTTCCCCTTATCGGGGCCGCTCCGCAGTCCGGCGAGCTCAATGCCTGCATTGACAATGGCGGCGCACCATGGATACCCAGGGTCCAGCCCACAGGTGGCGAGGGCGTAATCGATCCACGGTGCAGAGTTGGTTCTGATCTCGTGGACCTTTTCGACATCACACAGCCAGGCGAGCACGATGGCTAAGCGGTGGTTGTGCGGCAGGCGGATAAACGAATCTTCCGTTACCCCCATAAGGGGAAACGGAAGCGGCTTCGGGGGTTTCAATTCAATACCCCCTGCTTGGCTACGCCTTCAACCGGGACCAATTCTTCCGGCTCATAGCCAAAGTCGAGGGCGGCCTCATGCGTAACGAACCCGTGCCCTTCAAGGGTGAGGGTAAAGCCACGGCCGAGCACCTTCGACTGCTTGGGGATATGGTTGACCGCTAATCCAGCGTAGGGGATGGTGATAGAGACGACCCGGGAGGTGACGACCTTTTCCCATTTGACGAGGAACGAATTGCGGAATTTGATCTCGACGCGAACGTCGAGGATCAGGGGGCTTGGTGTGTTTTCCATGCCCCCAATTTACCACAACGATTGTCAATTGTACGGGTATGCCTGTTGGAGTGCGGTCTCTTCCTTGAGCATCTCCATCTGCTCTTCAGCAACGATCGCCGCCGCCGTAGCAGGAGGTTGCTTCTTAGCCTTCTCGGGCTTCTTGACCTTCTCGTCCTCATCGTCCGGGTCGTACTCCCAGAACGCAGGGTCGCGCCGGTTCATCATGGCCGAGATCATGATATGCCGGTACACTCCCATCCCAAGGTTCCTGTGGAACGACTCTGCAAACTCTAGCTCTCGACCAGCCATGTACGTAGGTTCATAGAGCGTCTTGTCGTACTCGACGCTATAGATGGCATTAAGCACATCCGCTGGCAATGTCCGGTAGGATATTGCAAAAGCGTAAGCGAACGTGTCGAAGAGCGATGGATTGAATTGAGCCTTGCCCTGCTCCACCCAGTCATCGTACTGCTCCACTGCGTACTTCACAAGGAAGTTGCACAATGCCGCCATGGTGTAGAGTCTAACCGTAGCCCGGCGACCACCTTTGCGGGTGTATTCGTCCATGAGCATATCCACAACATGGCCTGCACACCCCTGATTGAGGACCTTGACTATCTGCACCATGTTGTTGCTCTTGGGCTTCAGGCTGGCCTTGCAGTACATGTACGCCAGTTGGAGGTTTGAGGCCCCGTACGTGCCCATATGGTCCTGCTTGACGCGGCTCCCGGCACACAGGAGCGCTGAGAAGTACTCCGCGACGGTGCAGTCTTTTGTGAAGTCGTAGTACCCGGATACATTAACTGCCTCAGAGATATCAAAGAGAGGGTTAGTATGCCTTGGCGCAGCTTCTCCCAAGCACCAGGCTAATCGGCGCGAGTGCGCAGACCAACTGATCTTAGTGCCGGGGATGTGATCGGGGGGTGCCGCCTTGTACGAAGAAGGTCGCTCCCTTCCGTACGGGGCTCCCCAGTTGTGCGCTCCGGTTGCGAGCGGACCGGTGTTTACAACGATTGGCTTCGGCGGGTCGATCAGGCTATTCACGGTTTTACCTGCCGCGTATTCAGATGAGGCAAAGTCAACCACCTCAGCCATCTGCCGCCGTTCACCGTATGATGGGGCTGGAGTAAGCCTGACACAATCGTGCAGCCTGGCAAGCCGTAGCGCCAACACGTAGTCCCTGACTCTTCCCCGTGGCGGGATGAACTCGGCGTGCCCACCGCCGCTGGCGTGGTTCCCGGACGCCCCGTACATCACGATGGCTCCGCATGGGGAGCCACTCTGGAATCGAAGCCTGAACTGTTCGGCCGATTCACCGAACAGTTTTTCGTACTCCTCGTCACTGGTGGAGTTGTCGAGGTTGGCTAGGGGGTTGACCCCGAGCACTGGCTTCCAATCCTCAGCGACAACCGAGCCGATCGGCAGGAATACCTCGGAAACACCTATCCCATACGGGGCAACGAGGTCATTTATCAGGGTGACGGCAACGTTCTGTGGAAGGCCGGAGGGCTCAACCAGCGGGTGGTTCTGGTACCAATCCTTGTCGCCGACTTCCAACTTGCCACCAAGCATCGCTTGGATGAAGTTGTTGGCGGCTTCGTAGGCACAACATTGAACGGTACGTGACATGCGTTTGGTTTTTACCTTATGCAGGATAATTCTCCCCTGCTCATCCATGGTGGATTCTCCGAGCAGCTTCGTCCATTGGGCATCGGTGAGGTGCCCAATGTATTGAACGCCGTCGCAAACGAAAGAGTGAGGGACGGGCGCGGTGCCCGTCCCCCCGAAGTGGTTAGTAGTGCTCATCAGATGATACTCCTGAATGGCCGAGGACGCCGCGTGAAAGAGGTTACTTCCCAGGAAACCTTCATCAGCGGAGCCGCTCCGGATACGCCATCCTCGCCGACGAGGTGGCCGAACGGATCGAGCCCCCGGTAGAACTGGATGGAATGGATGGTGCTGAGCGCAGTGTTCCACAAGAGCGGGAGCTTGTCCACGAGTTCACATGGCTTGCGCTTGGTAGGGTCGGCGGTCGGGGCGATCAGCCCCTCCGATAACAGCGGGTGGTGCGAGAAGTCGGTGGTGAACCCATCAGTCCAGTTGACGTACCCGATATCGTCGGTCTGCGATACCGCTTGGTGGATCACCGGGCATTCGTACAACTCACCTAGCTTACAGGCGAGCTGACGGGATGCCACGTTGTCGAACGAATCGATGATGAGATTGACCGGGCTATCGCTATGGGCAGTGAATGCCTCAACGTTAGGGAGGGACTCCAGCTCCAGTTTGAGATGCGCTGGGATAACGCGCACTGCCGGCGACTGCTTGGCCAACTCTTTCGCCGCGTCAACTTTCAGGTGCCCAAGCGACAGGGGGCTGAACACCTGGGAGAAAAGGTTGCGCTCTTCAACCGAATCATTGTCGAGGAGGATAAGCGTCAACTCGGAATCGGTTGACGCGAAATGCCTGGAAAGAACGAAGGATGTCGTACTGCCGAGTGCGCCAACCCCCAGTAAAAGAATTTTCATAAACACTCCTAGAAAAAGAAGAGCCCCTCCACCATGCGGTGAAGGGGCTGTGGGCGATAGCAGGCAGACTAGCCGAAGACGACGGTGCCGCTGACGCGGTAAGCCATCTTGCCTTCAGCATCGGTAACCGCCGAGATCTGGCACGAAGCCGGATCGATCACGAGGTCTTTGTCCCGAGTGTTAGCTTCGGTAAGTCCCTTGATGATGATCTTCGCATCCTCTTCCTTCGATGCGGCGTTGTTGCTGTTGGCGATGTAGCCAAGAGTCACAGCCAGGAGCCGAGCGGTGTACGAACCACCAGCCTTGATCTTCTCCTGGTACTCAGCGAGGATGGCGTTAGTCTTAGCCTGGCGCTCTTCCGGGGTGAGGGCTTCGTCGGCCTTGACCGCCGCGAGGGCATCTTGGTCTACCTGGACGTACTCAACGCCAGCCACAACTTCCGGCGGCACTGCGCCGCTGAGGGCCACCGAAGAGCTGGAGTTCTGAGCGGTGATCGAGTAGGTGACTTGGGGTACGTTGTTAGGGACGAGGTTGTTGTTGTTGTTTTCCATATGGTTTCTTATTCACTATCGGTAGTCACTGTATACACAGCTACGGTTACGAAACGGCAGAGAACGCTGCGGCGAGCTGGTCTTTCGTAAAGACCGATACCCGAACTCCTTCAGTGTCCTCAATAAGCTGAGGGTAGGTTTCTTCAAGCCAGATATTCAACGGCTCCAACCTCCCGGCTGGGGTTGCGAGGGATACCCCTTCATCCTGGTCCTTGTTCCTTGCCCGTTGGCATTGGTTAGAGCGGAGCCAGTAAATTTCGTCGGGGTCGGCACGGAACCCGGCTTTCATAACTTCCGGTAAATGCTTCGTGTAGAACTCGTTGATATGTTCTCCGGTGGTGGCAAGTACCGTCGAGTATCTCCCGTTACGGAGCAATTCGAGGTAGATGGCCGGGCCTTTGTAAGTGAAGCGCGATCCATCGACTACAGCCTGGAACTTCTGGTGCCTTGAACTCTCGGTTGGCAACATAGCCATGATGGACATAGCGTAGGTCACGTCAGCGTACCGGCTTGCGATCTCGGCGGCCTTGCTTGTGTGCCCTGGCAGGTAATCCACGTCACCACATCCAGGGATCTCAGAGACAGGGCCGCCACGTAAGGCGTTGACCAGGTACGGCTTCTTGCCTGCCGATGACTGCTCGTGCTTCACGTTCGTGATCCACATATGCCTGTCCCTGTCCCAGCCGATAGGGTTGATGGGGTGAATCTCGGCGGTAGGCGCGGCCTCTTGCAGTGCGGGTTTGTGAAGGAGCATGGACTTGCGGCGAATTATCCTCGTGGAAGCCATTACCAGTATCATGAGGTGGTGCGAGACGAGCAGGCACTGCGCGGCACAGTGGCGAGCTTGATCGGAACCAGTGGTTGCGGCGTGAAGCTCTTGGCCTGGCGCAAGAATCCCCTTAGGAATAGCTCTGGGAGTGGTGTCAGAGGTGGTGTCGAACTGCTGCCGCCCATGGACCATGGCCGACATGAGTTTCCCGCCGAGCGTGTTGACCGACTCTGAAGCAATCATTGCCTCAAGGTGAGGTCCTACCAGGAGTGGAGTCTCCACAATTAGATCTACACTCTCATCGACAGGCTCGGCTTTTGCCATCGTGCCGAATAGCGTCTTGCGCTTCGGTGACGGGCCACCGCCACCCATAAACGCTAGAGGATTTTCAATAACCCGCTTGTAGGCATTGAGGGAATGTCCGAACATTTCGTAGCACCAGGAATCCCGTGCAATGATTCCTCCAAGCCCACCCTCCTGGGCCTCGTAGACAGTCGGCAGTTGGGCTACTTGGGTAAAGCCACAACCGTACGAATATTGCACTACCATGTGGGGCATAGCAGTCTGGAGCTGAAGAGTGGGGCCTCGCATGTAAAGCTCGTGGGCTTGCGGGAGCGCCGCCTGATTAGCCATAGAAAGAAATTCCTTGACCACATTGAGCGCCATGCTTCCGACGTACGAAGAGGTTGCGTTGGGCGTACCGGCGAGAGCCAACCCTCCATTCTTGCTCAGCTTAGCCGGGATGCAAAAATTCCCGACCCCAAGATTCCGGAGCGACTGCCCGGATTGGTACGGGGAACACCTCCTGTAGGCGACGGCCCCCTTCTTGGTGGGCTGAATTGCCATAGCCCAAGTGCGTTCCCTGTCCTCGTCTCCGTTCCTGTAGATGCTCGACGGGGCGAGCTTCGGCATGAGCCACGCATAATCAGAGGGGTTCAAGTCGAGCCCAAGATATAGGCTATCCTGCATCTTCCAGACTTTACATACGCCATCCCTGGAATTGGCGACCACCGGAATCCAATAGGATCCTAACCCGATCACTAGGTGGCCGCTGTGCGGCAGGGCACCCCCTCCCTCGCATTGCATGGCGTCCCATCGCAAGATGCGGATACCCATAACCACACCATGTCGCGCCAAATCTTCCGCCACAGCCGCAGTTAATACAGCCATCGCCTCAAGTGCGGCCACTGCCAAGTATGCGTTGCGGAGATGGTTGTCCTCGCTGAATCCGCCGAAGTTCTTTATGGCGTCTATGATTTGCGTATACTCAGCCAAGTACCCCGCTCGGTACGAGGCCAAGATCGGCAGGTCAAGAGCCTTCATCAAGAAGTGCTCTATCTCGTATGCTTGCCGCAATACCTTCGCTGCGAAGCAGTAGCATGTCTCATCTTCCGCCAGTGTATGAGGGAAGGCGTCGGTCCCGTCACCTCCGATCCACGAAGTTGATGGGTTGCCCCATGCGGTGGGAATCCCGCCGGGACTATGTTTCCGTACATTCAATGCGCCAAGAAGGGGCTTGACAGGCACGGCGTATCCGCCGTCTGGCCGGGGCGTGGTTGCGTACATGGCTGGAACATCCGGATGGATGTTTGAGAGCATGCCTCTATCTGTAACTTGCTCCGAAGCGTATGCTTTCGGAATCAATTGTTTAATCATCAGTGTCTTCTCCTAAGTCGAGCAAAGGCTCGGGGTGTGGTCGTCCCAGCTCCTCAACGGTGATAAGGTAAGCCCTTCCGTTGATGACGCTGTTCATATTGACAATGGGCGGCTCGTTCTTTCGTGAAGGATCGCTCCGCTGGTGGTCGAGATAGTCTATGCAGGACTGAACCAACCCCTCAAGGGTGGTTATTCCTGGTATTTTGAATGGCTTCGGTTGTTTCATTAGTTGATTGGGTTTGGTCATCATGCCCGGGGGCGTCATGGTCACCTCCTTTGGAGAGAGCGAGGCCGGTTAACCACCACAGTAGTAGCAGGTAACCGACCTGTATAACGGCGAGTTCGGATGCGGTCATTTGGTATCCCCCATCAGTTTGTCGAAGGCGGCTTTTTCTTCTGGTGAGTAGTGCTGTTCGAGTAGCACTTCTTTTGCCCACTCGTACCTTATGTCGCCATAGCAAGTTGTATAGGCCATTAAAACCTTGCCTTTTTGGAAAAACCATTTTCCTCCCAGCTTCACAACAACAAACCGCCATCCGCGTCCAGTAAGTTCAGGGCGGTATTGGACCGCATCCCCGACGGCAAATCTGTAAACGTGCTTTTTCATCATTTCAACCCCCTCCAGAACTCTTTCGTCTTCTCGATGAAGGCTTTGCATTCTTCTTCGGTTTTGAAGGCTATGCCGAGGGACAAATGGCTTTTATCCATCTCATCGTCATACCAAATGAGAGCCACGTCCTCTAGCACGCCATCCTTGAACGTAGGCGCCCAATAGCTTTTGCCATTCCTAAACGGTTGCTTCGAGTCTACGTAAGCGGCTAGGGCTCCCTTGTATTTCTCGGCGTATCCGGCTGGGTCGCCGTAGCGATTAGTGACGATGATGGTGTCGGATTCGCGTCTTGTTCCAGGCAGGTAAACGTTACAGATGCCAAGGCTTGGGACGTCATTGCTGAAAAGCACCCTTCCGCCGAATGCCCCCAACTCCCCCTTCCCCCGATCCTCTCCCAAAACCCGGTCGAAGTTCTCGGTGAATCTCAGGCAAACCAAGTCGCCCAGTATGCCGATCTCGTAATTGTCGTTTTTTTCTACTAATTGGTACATTTCAAACCTCTCTTGGCTGAGCCCGGCTTCTGGTCCAATCCACGCGCCGGGCCCATTGTCAATTGCAGGACGATCCCTGCAAACCTACTCGTCGCCTCCGCCATCTTGATCGGTGATGCTTCCGAGCACGTTCGCAAGGGCTTCACGGACCCGGTCATTGACGTACATATTGCGCTTGCCGACACTTCCATCAAGGAGGGCTTTCAAGATGCTAACGTCAGAGGTTCCTTCCCTGTACTTGTAACGAGTCCTGGTGCGCTTCTTGGATTCCTTTCCGCGCAGTAGCTGTGCGGCGAGCTCTTCATCCGTCGGGATATTGGGTTCCAGTGGGGTGTTCAAGAACTCCGCGAGCTGAGGTGCCTGCGGCTGTTCTTGGGTTTTGGATACGGAGACGTCCGTATCGGGGGTGACTGTGATCGTGATGATGATGTTTGCCATTATTGTTTCCTTGTGTATGGTGAAGGGCTACTTGTCCACGTCGTGGAATGTCACCCCGTCAATCTCGACGCCGAGCACAGCGAGCGCTTTCTCGACCTCTTCGTAATCGAAGCCGCTGGCTTCGAGGGCCTCTTGCACACCGTACTCCTCGCCGGCTTTAACGATGGCGGCGGAGTCGTCCTTCGGGTAGTTTTCAACCGCAACGAATACATCGATGCTGCCGAGGTCAACCGTTCCCCTTACCCACGTCAGGTCCGGCTCAATGATGCGTTGCAGTTGTTTCCACGGCAACGTAATTTCCGACGGTTCCACGTAGAAGGTGAAATGCGAATCGATCGTTGCCTCAATGGTTTCCGTGTCGTTTTCTCGGCCCCCGAAAGCGTTGAGGAGATCGGTGGTGGCGACCCGAACCATTCCACGGTTAGGTATAGGACTCGGGATGAGCCTAGTGTGGTAGTGTTTATCCCTATAAAGGATAGGGAAGATCTTGTCGTTGTAATATACTCTCCACTGGTCGTCTGGATCTTCGAGTGCGGCAGATTGGAAAAGACTGGGGTCATCCTCCAGTTCCGCGAGCTCGGATTTCAATGCGTCGATCCGCAGTTGCGCATTCCGGATATCCCTAGCTTGCTGAATTGCGAGAGCGAATACTGCGATAGCGGCAAGAAACATCGCTGATAGCAACAGGCAATCAATCATCAGTACTCACCATTTCCTTGAGCGTTATCTCGTCTTGAGCCATGGCGTTATCGTTCGCCGCTGTAGCCCACACCATAAAAAGAGACATCAGGGCGCAGATAAGGGCTACCACCGCAGCAGCTATCACCAGTCTAAGGGTTAGGTCTTCATTTGGTTTCATTGTTTTCCTCCGTGGGGTTTGATACGTCAATCAGGAATATGTTGGATAGCGAGGTTGATTCTCGCTGGACTTCCATACCGGCGGCGGACAGGAACTTATCAGCGGCCGCAGTGATCTTCGATTGGAGCCCCCCAGGGTGCTCTTTCGACCACAACCAGACAACCTCTTCGATCACCGCCCGGTAGTGCTGTTCCGCCTTACGTTTCACTTCCGGGTCGTCGGAGTTTTCGCGGTATTCATCGGATAGGCGAGAGAGGTAGATGAGCATGGTGGCTTTCAGTTGGTTTTCACTTATCCCCAATTCCGAAGCCGCCGATAACACTTTCCGCAGGCATTGCTTGGTCACGATCGCTTTGATCGGGTTTCTCCATCCAAGCAGGGAAATGCGGAAGCGGAACCACCACGAGTCCGGCATCATGGATTCGGACCGGCAAGCCATACCGCCGAGCACCAATACCTTGGTGCTGAACCGTGCAAGGATGTCAGAGCGTCGTTCGAGAGCCCATTCAGTGGCGGCATCCATCACTTCCCGTCTACCTTCGCTCATGGCTTTGGCTAGGTCCAGGAGGTTGAGCCCATTAATGTCATTCATTTCCATATCGTGTTCCTCCATACCCGGAGAATGTTTACGAAGCGCTGTACCAACGTCGGTTTCATTTGGTGAATCGCATTGGTGGTGTAGGGGAAGAGTTTTTGTTTCATGGTTATCAAAAAAATACCCCCGCAGATACCACTGCGGGGGTAAGGTCGGGGTTACCGGGGTGATTTACGGTAACCGGATTGATCGGCTGTCATTATTGTAGTGCTGAACAATACTATCGGCCAGCTCTCCAAGGTGTTCCGCTGGAACACATGACATACGGGAGAAGAACGCACGGTCACTGGCGGTTGATGGGGTCCGGCTCATGCGGGTACACCACTGAAGCAGCGAGTCTGTCCCCTGCGCCGAACATAGTTCCGGGTTGTCCCACATGCGCTTCGTTACCGCCGCTTGCACCGCTCGAACGAAGCGCATGGCGTATCGCGTGGCGACATTGGGGTTGCCGTGCCACAGCGACTGCTTGCCAGCGAGCCATTGGTAACCAGCCGGGGTCAACACACCGTCCCGAAGGGCGCGGGTCAACCCAACTATCGAGAAGGTGCTGTAAGGCCCGGGCCGCAGGGTCGTAAACGGCTCAATTTGGCAAGGTTGCAAAGCCATTACCTCTCGGAGGTTGAAGGACTTCTCATCTGATATTCCCAGGTTATAGGAACGGTCTAGGGACTGGCTCCGCGAGAGCCCTTCCGCTGGGGCAGTGGCTGGGCGGTAGGTTGCCGCACAGGCGTCCCGTTGCGTCTGTCCTTGGGGGTCCTGCTCGTACACCACTCCACGATGGTAGTGGCAGAGTTGCGTCGGGGGTCCGTTATGGACATCGTCACAGAAACAATGCTCGAAACACATTTCAAACAGATTGGTCCGCTGGGCACAAGCTCTGATGGAACTGGCGGGGAGCTCTCTGTACATGTACTGCGTGACTTCCGACAGTGAACGATCTCGGTCGATACCATCGATGATATTCGCGCTCCAATTGGCGATTCGTTCCCAGTCACGACCCTCCAATATGTTCCGTAGCTCAGGCTTGTAAACAGCCATGCGAATGGACTTGGCGAACCGTCGTATTCGAGCCCGGCGACCGGAGACGTCACCCCAAAGGGATTCCTGGTCCAGCAACCACCGCAATCCCTCACTGGTAAGAACGCCCTGGCAATACGCCAGGAATAACCCGGGGATTGAGTAGAGCGCTGATTCCGGTTCATTCGCAAGGGGGAACGTGATATGGTCCTCGATCGAACACGGTTCAAGGTGATCGACGTCAGCCCAAGAGAACCGGTGTTCGATGGTTTCATCCGGTCGGTTCAGGATGTACCAACTGGTGCGGAAGCAGGCGGCGTAGGGTGGAGTCTGGTCACAAACCTCTTGTTGCACTGCTCCCATGGGGCGACCGGCCGGTGCAGTTCCGGGACTCGTGCAGTGGTATTGAGAGCCAGCGATTATCGGGGCTATCATTGCCGCCAGCTCATTGATGGTGAGTTGACGGGGTGCTGCGGTTGGTTCCGATATCTGTGAAGCAGCGATCACGATATCATCGGGGTTTACTTGATGGTTTTGCATATGCTATTTACCTTTACCGAACACCTTCCTGAGGTATTCGAAGCGCGGTGCTCCCTCGGGGAGCTTTCTCAGTTCGCCGATATACCGGCGGTACTGAAACTGTATTCGGGCGATCTCCTGGCGGGAGACGCGGTATTCGGTGACGAGTAGTTCGAAAGGCCATTCGGCGGCGATGGACGCCACCAGTTCCTTCAGTTTAGGGTCGGGTACCTTGACTCCGGCGTCCAGGACGTGGGTCCAGTACCCCTTCGGTGATCGTTTGGTGAGCACCAAAGCGTAGGGGTCCTGATTGAGGGTCCGAAGGTGTGCATCGGTGAACCCCGATATCCGTGGCATAGTCCAGGGGTGTTTCTCGGAACCCACCATATCCACAGCACAGACAGGACAATGCTTCCCGGAGAGTTTACGGTCACGAGGGATACCACACTGGCAACTCCAGAAGCGTTCCCGTGGAGCTACTGGGCCGACGGGTTTATTCGGTGCCCGGTCCGTTCGACCGTAACCAGTCTGTGGTACGGGAGTATCAGGTACTGGTTCATCAGCAGCCGGTTTGATCCTGGCTACCCCGATGGTTACCGTGGGCTGTCCAACACGGTAGGTGCGGCAATCAGGACACCAGTCCTGATCCATGGGGATGGTCCGATCACCGGGGCATTGGCATATCCAACGCATCTGGTCGGTGGGTGCGGTGGCAGGGGTGACGAGCGTACTAGCGGTGGATGGCACTTTGCCCCCCAACACGGTCACTATGGCGTTGAACGCCCGGATGGAGTAGGCGTGGTCAAGCACTTTCTTGAGTTGCTTGATTTCCTTCACACCGACGAGGGTTCCCATGCCAGCCAGAAGGTCGTTGTACAGCTCACCCCCAGTGAGGTAACGAACGGCTTCCTGTTTATCGGTTTCGAGGGAAACGCATGTTTCCCAGGCCTCGGACCCCGGTTCAATCCCGGCGGAACGCAGCGTAGCTGCGAGTTCATTGCTTGGCATCTAGCAAGTCCTCCGCTGAGAGCAGGAGGGCGTCTCGTAGGCTACGAGCGTCCTCGGAAGGGTAGTAGGCGACCACTTGGATATGGTCGTCAATAGCCCCGTCGGGGGTTATCATGGACGTTTGCACCGCATGGAGATGCGGTTGGACAGTAAAAAGGCGAGCATAGAAGCTATGCCCGCCGTGGTCGAAGGTACGTGTATTTGTCATTTGGTATCACCCATAGTTAATTTCCGGCAGAGACTCGAAGAGTTCCACCCAGCGGCGAATAAGACTGTTGGTATCCCGTTTATCAATCACATCAGTAAGTAAGCGCCGTTCAAATGCCATAACACCACGGATATGTTGGTATAGGCCAAGGGTGTCATGTAGGTTCGAGTCGATCCGTGGGTTGGTACCGGGGATGTAATCGGTGCGACAGATGAACAGGTCAATGACGCAATCGGTAGCGTCGGTGGTGGTGAGCCGTACCATGATCCCGGGGGATACGTGGTGACGGTGTGATGTGAGAAACCGGGTTCTGGAAGCGTGGGAACGCTCGTTCCAGGGATTGGTGGCGGTACGAATGAGCGTCTGTGACGCCATTAGAGCCGCAAAGGGTTTCACGGTACGACGGATATCCAGGTCCCCGATGATTGTTTGGGCGTATCTGGATACCAGGTGGTAGGACGGTCCAAACGCAAATTTGGACGCGACAATGACAAGGTACATAAGGGGGTCTCCTATCGCCGGTCGATCGCGCATTTTGCGGCACGACGAGAGCGAAATTTGGTTTCCAATGTACCACGAACCGGTTCAAAAATGTCAATAGTAGACATTTGTCCGCCGCCGTTTTGAGCCTAAAAAAAAGTCAAAAAAAGTTTTTTTGGCGACGTTTGTCTACCTAAAATTTCGAGGCATTCACGCGCGCTAACGCGCGGTTTCAAAGAACGCGCGTCTCGGTAATACCGAGCGCTACCATAGCGCGCTGGCGCGCGCAGGGGACCGGCCCTTTTAGGTCCCGGCCCTTTTACGTCCCCTCCCTGCCAGACTCCCTGGAGTCTAGTCTTGACTTTTCGCACAGTTACCAGGTAGCGTGGTTTCGTTCGGGATAGTCCGGACCATTACCCGCGAACTCGAAAGGTTCGCTCTTATAGGTGAAAATAACATGAGTACAACTCGAAAACCGCGACCGGTAATTACGCAAGATGAGCCCGTAGAAGATGCCACAATGGCACCCCCTACAGCGCGCAAGGTATCACGAGTCAAGAACGTAGGGACCGTTACGGTCCCATTGGTTCCGCTATCGTATAGCGAAAACGGTAGTCCGCAACGCGATGGCGAAACGCGCGTTCATTCTTGCGTCGGTACCGACGGTTCGAAGTTCCTGGTAGCGGTAATTCCGCTCCCTAAGAACCTTGCCGTCAAAAGCGCTCGCGATAAAGAGCAACCGTTGCGCAAGCAGTACACCGTCTGCCGCCAATGGCTGGAGTCCGACATGGAACTTCCAAAGGGTTCCCCGGCTATGGAAGTTAAGGCTGGAACGTACGTTGAAACTGCAGGGGAGCAACTGTTCGTAGATGCCCGTGTGACGACCGGGAACTTGATTGACGACCCCAAGGTGCGGCAACCCAAGACGCAACGCGTAGAAGTCACCTGGTAACCGTTCCGACGGTCACCCCGAACGAACCCCCGGCTCGAGCCGGGGGTTTTTTTTGTGTCCGAACGCCACGGCCGCCGATGTAGACATTTGTCCACATACCAGGTAGACGTCCGTCGGCCCTTTCCGGCGGTTCGCGCGTACGCGCCGTCGGTAGACATCCGTCTACCTCCCCGGTTCCGGTGGGTTCGCCGCCCCCTTTAAGGGGGGCGGGGGCCGAACGAAGTGAGGCGGGTATATACCCACCCGGATTCACGAAGGGTTTTTAATACCTGGTAAACATACGAGGAGCCGAAAGGCTCCTCCGCCACGGGTTCGGAATTTCGTCAGAAATTCTCGAACACCCATTGACAAACCGTTTTTTTTATGAAACAATGTGCTAACAATCGGCGCGAGCCGTAGAGGGAGCGGGAGCCTAACGGCTCCACGAGCCGGACGGCGACCGCGACCTCGAAGGCGAGCGCAAGAGGGGGCCGCGCTCAAGGCGCGGACCCCGACGGTAACGGTAAGGAAAAAAGCCGGCGGCTTTTTTCCCGTTTAACGCGCGCGCGCGCGAGGGCGACCGAGCGGGTGTGGTATATTAACCAGCAGATGGAACAAAAAAAGATCGAAAGACTCGAAATCTGCGGACTCGACAAAGCCACGGTCCAGCGGTTCGCCATCGAATTCGCGGCCAACTCGAACAACGTGAAGCTCACGGCCGCCGTAATGGGGATACACCTGAGCAAAGCGAAGCGTTTGCTCCAGGATCCCGTGGTGCAAATGCTCATCGACGAGCAGATGGAGCAGCTATCGCTGCGCTATGCGACGCACAAGAACCGCCTGATCTCGTTCCTCTGGGAAATCGCTGTAGAGGCCAAGGAAAACAAGAATTACCGCACCGCGATGGAAGCGACGGACCGCATCAAGGACATCGTTTACCCCGAAGAATCGGCCCAGGGTGGACCTGGACCTGCTAGAAGTGCTATAAACATACACTTTGGCGACCGACCAGCAGAACTACCAAGACCGGCAAGCTCAGCTTCTCTCCCGCAGCCTGTTGTCGTGGAGGGAGTACCGTAATTCGTCGCCTCCCCAGTGCGAATTCCTCGACGCGCTAACTGGACAAGGGAAATACCAGGGGATCAAAACCCCATATGTGCTCTATGGCGGAGCCGGATACGGTGGAAAATCCTACGGATTGCGCACCGCAATGGTGGAAATCCCCGGAAGGCTCAAGGAATTGGGCTACGGAAGGGCCCGCGGGGCCCTCTTCTGCGTGGATTATCCCCGTCTTATGGACCGCCATTACCGGAAGGTCATGGAGGAACTGGCCGATGTCGGGACCATCAAGAACACCAAGACCGAAGGCACGGTGTTCAGGGCCCACGACCCGGAACTCGGGTCCGTTTACCTGCGTAACGCCAAGGACCCGGATAAATACCGTGGCATCGAATACGATTTTGTGCTCATGGATGAGCTCACAGAGTTCACGCGGGATGAATTCGATTCGATCATGTACCAATTGCGTTCTCCCCGGGACCTCCCGTTCCTTGCGATGGGAGCGGCGTCCAACCCGGACGGGATCGGGCACGGCTGGTGCAAAAAACTGTGGATCGATCGTGATTTCTCGAACGAGAAAGGGTATTCGGACAGTGATTTCTTCTTCATCCCGGCCAAAGCCTATGATAACCCCACCTTCACGGACACTATCAAGGCCCGCCTGACCGGATTTGCGGACGATATGCTCGTCAAATCACGCTGGGACGGCTCGTGGGACATCGCCTCGGGCACACGGTTCGGGACATTCTCCCGCGAAGCGCACGTTATCACCGAAGAACAGTTCTATAACATGATGGGAATGCGGTGGATGCAGGCCGCCAGGGATCCGGAGTTCACTGTTTACGGGTGCCTCGACTATGGAACCGACATCTACGCCGCGTCGGCGTTCTACCTGTTCATCGTCTCCAACCACGGGCGGATTTTCGTCTGCATGGAGCTGTACATGTCCGGGAAAACGCTGGAACAACAGGCGAAGATCATATCCGCCGCCATTAAGGACATCCCAGTAAAAAGAATCTATGCTGATCCTGCCCTCTGGGGCAGCGGCAAGGAGTCCGACGGCATCTGCCGGGCGGTGAAGTTCCGCAAGCACGGAATATCGCTCGTCCGGGGGATCAACGACCGCGTGGAAGGCTGGGCTTCGATCGACGCCTGCCTCCATTACATGAAAGATGAAGAAGGAAGAGTGCTCCACCCCCCGAGAATGGTCATCCTTTCGCACTGTAAGCAACTCATCTCGGATATCGCCGAAGCGCCACGGGATGAAGTCAACCACGAAGACGTACGGAGGCGGTTCAAAAGGGACCACTCCCTCGATGCGATCAGGTATGGTATCCACAGCCGTTTTTCCTACATTCAGAAGCAGGAAGGCCGCCGGAAAAGTGGCCTCGAAACCTTCCGGGAACAACTCGGCTATGTGAAAATAAGCGGAGGGGATTCGCTGAAGTTTGACTCCACCCCCGCACTAGGAGATATACTGGAACTATGAACAACTCGGCCTACTTAAAAGACGGTCGTGTGCTGGGAGCGATCCTCTCCGCGTACGACAAGCTGCTCAACTCCCGCGTCCCCGAACCACAGGTGGTGGAATGCGGAGGACGTCAGGTATCGGTGCGTCCGTCGGATTCGATGGGGGAAATCGTTGTTACGGCCGGTGTCCAGGTGGACAGGCGATCACATTTGCTCAACCGGCGATCATCCTTGCGCACCCAACTGTCCCGCTATCAACCACTCCGGGGGCCGGATGGTGCGCGTATCTTCTCGGATAAGCAAAAAGCCGAAATCAAAGCCTTCAAAGAGGAACTCAGTGCGGTGGAAGCGGAGCTTGATAGCCCGTCGGAAAGCCATGTGACGGTTCTCGCGGTAGGCGATATCGCCAAGTTCATCGAAGAGGCGCTCATGCAACTTCTGCTGCTCACCCGTCCGGCCACTGTGAAGAAAAAGCCGGCGGCCAAGCCAGCTCCCGCTCCCGCCCCGGAACCAGAACCGGAGCCAGAGACCGATCCACTGCCAGCGGCGGAATAACAATGGCGACGTATTGCTACGAGGATGCAGTCGGAGATCACATCCACCTGGAGTTTTCAATGGGGAAGGCTCCGGATGTGGTCAAGGCCTCCGGCCACCAGTACAAGCGCGTATTGCCATGCAAAGTAATGGTGCTCATCCCCTCGTGGACTGGCAGCGACGCCCAGAAAGAGGAATTCCACCAGGCCGACATTCTTGAAAAGGAACTGAAATCACCGACATGAACATAAAAACCGTATGTGATCTGTTTGAGGAGAATCGGGACATCAGCTTCCATAACCAGGCCTACGCATATATGCGCTACATGGCCGGGCACCATGACGCGATCAGTGAAACCATGGGGTACGAGAAGGATGGAGTGGGATTCGACCAGCGCAACGGAGACCTTCCCAGGTACTGCGACATCGTGATCGAGCCGGGTATCCAAGGGGTGCAGAACCACATCCAGGTCAACTCCCGAATCATGATCCAGAACACAGTGTTCTCAGAACCGGACATTATGATCGAATGCGAAAACTCCCAAGTGGCCGCTGTTCAGAAGGCGTGGTTCAAACGAAGATGGGAAAACGGCGGATGGGGAACCGACTTCTTCCAGGGCGGAATGGAAGTAGAGGCGGCCGGGATATCGTTCTTCGAACTAGGAATCCGCGACGGGAGGGCCGCCCTTCGGCACCAGTCCGTGCTTGATACGGTATGGGATCAATCCACCAGGAACCCGAACGATTGGGAGTTTGTGTTCTTCCGGCGGCGCATCTCTCCGCTTGCCGCCATGCGCAAGTACAACATGACGCAGGAGCAAGTGGACGAGGTTACCGATAAGGTCACCGTCCAAGGGGACAAGAACGGCGTCCCACGATCCGAGATCACCGAATGGGTTTTCTGGACGCCTAACTACCATGTGCTTTTCTTGGGCGGCGTATCCTGTGAGCACCGAAACATCTTCATCCTCAATGAACAAAACCAATACATCCAAATCAATGCGCTCGACCCGGAAGAAAAGGTGTCACCGGGAGACTTCCTTTGTGGGCCAAACCCGTTCGGTATTATTCCCAGCGCGACATGGGTTGAGTCATGGACCCCAGGTAGCATGGCTCCGGCATCAAAACTTGCTACCACCTGGCGAATGGCCTCGTGGGTCAACGTGCTGGAACTCTATATCAAGGAAACTATCAAAAGAGACCTGCCGTTTACTGTCATTGCTGGGTCCGCGTTCGGCGAAGAGCAACGCAAGGCGATTGCGTCGGCGAAGAGCATTTCGGATATCGGGACAATCCTCGTTACCGAAGATGATGTTTCCGACCTATCGAAGGTAGTTCGCAAGGTAGAAGGCGGCCAGCTGTCGCCAGCCTGGCTTGCCGCGCTCCAATACGCGAAGGAGCAGCTTAACGCAGCCACTGGAATCAAGGATGCTGAGCGGGGAATCCCGCTCCCTGGAGAGCGATCGGCGCTTGAAGTGCGCACGCTCAACGCATCATCTGGAGGGCAGGCTCGCCACATGCGAATCAGGTTCGCGGCCGCGCTCAAGGAGATCGCGTCGAAACTCAAGTTCATGGGATCGCAGTACGAAAGCACCCGTGAAGTCCTCTACGCTGACGGTATTGTGTTCAATACCGCGCAGCATGACCTTACGGCTGTACTGGCGGTACCGTCCGCGATCGATATTTCGGAAGGGTCGCTGTCCAGCAAGACGGTCGAGGAGCTTACCCACGAAGCGTATCAGCAGTTCCAACTGGTTGATATGCAAGCAATTAACACAGGTGTCGGGAATCCATTTACGATTTTCGAAGGTATGTATAATAAACTAGGTGTGGCCAACGGGAAGAAATTCCTGCTCACGCCAGAGGAACTTCAAGAAAATGCCATCAGACAGCAGCAGCAACAACAGCCAACCGAATAACGTAGTCGTAGCACCGGTAGCCGATCAGGCTCTCCCGGCGGCAGAACCACAGGTGCAGGTGCAAGAACCGCCGGCCGTGGCGGATTCTCCCGCGCCCGAACAGACCGGTTCCGATATCGATAAGATGATCGCCGACCTCCTTGGCACGGAAGGAGACGAGGATGATGATGGGGATGGAGATGGGGATACGCCACCCGCACCGGCGGGTGAGCCCGAAAAACCGGAACCTGAAAAGCCGGAGGCTGAGAAGAAAGAGGACGACGACCAGGCACTCGCCCCCAACGAACCCGTTGCGCCACCTGAGCTATACCAGTTCGCGGTCGAACTCAACGAGGACGACTACGAGCTCGCATCCGAAAAGAGCATCGTTAAGGCGATCAAGGATACGGTCGAGCAAATCAACGAGATTGGCCGGGCGATCCAGGTGGTTGCCATCGCAACCAATGGCCTGTACAACGAGAGCCTCCAAAACAATGCTCGGTTGGCCCAGAAGGAAATCATCGGAGCATGCGAAGACATCAAGGCGAAGCTCGGAGTAGATGTAACCCAGGATCAAATCGTCTCCGCGATGAGGGATCACGGGAAAATTATGGTGCAAAAGTATGGCGGCTTCAACAAACGTGCTATAATCGCATCATTCGCGGCGTCGAATAGCGACGTCTTACTGGACAAAGCGCAGAAACCTGCACCGAGTCCCGGTACTCCTCCGGGTGAAACCGGAGCCAGTGGTCCAGCCCGTAAGCCTGCGCCGGAGACTATGGGAAGCGGCAACGTTCCCCGTACAGACCGGGCCCCGCAGAACGATAAGGAAAAGATCGCACGAGATTTAGGATTCTAAAAAAATGGCAGATCAAAAACTCGAAAAACTGGAGGTTGCGTTACGTAACCAGGTAGGCCGGGAACTCTACGACAACACCATGGACTCCGTGGTGTTCCTATCGATTCTCCGCGACTTGGATATCTCGCAAAAGACTCCAAACACCCGATTTGTAAAATCGGACGATATGGCAGGATCGTCGGTGCAGGTTGATTTCCGAACCGGCCTTCCGACGACCACCGGAGCTTCGCCATTAACTGGCGCTCTGGGCGACCTGGAGCTTGCTCCTCAAAGTTCATACAACCAACACTCTGGAACGATGGGTTGGTCGTACTACCACGGACGGGAAGACGTTCGGCTGCCTCTGCTTGAGCAGATGCCGAAGAATGTTTCCAAGGTCGTGGACTGGACGAAGGATGTTGCTAAGGCGATTGGTGATTCTGTACTCGTTAAGATGTCAGAGGACCTCATCCCGGCAGTATTGCCCACCACCAGCGGTACTGGGTACTACACCGAAAGCAGCATCATGTCCTTGCTCTACCCGCTGCAAAGCGCATCGAGCGGAACGTTCAGCTACCTCGGCATTAACCTTGCCGACAGCGCCAATCTGGAAGCCCAAGCGGTCATCTCCGGAAGCAGCAGCTCGGACTTCGGGGTTGCTACCCTATCGAACCTCCGAAAGAACATCCTGAACCAGTTGCGAAACAAGCGGGGAGCCAAGTTGGACCTCGTTCTTTGCACCGGCGATGTTTACGATTACGCGATGACGCAGGCTGAAGCCAAGGTGGTTCTATCCAACCAGGCTGATGCTGAGTACGGCGTACACGAAGGCATCATGTACGGTGGATTGCGCTGGGTTCACGAACCACGGCTCGACGATTTGTACGACGCAGAGGGCAAGCGCCTTCTTCCGATCCTCGACTCTTCGACGTGGCGATTTACCTGGAAGAATATGGGCTCTGACAGCCTCGCTCTGAAAGACCACGAAACAGCGGTCTTCCTGAAGAAGGCGGTCTGGGGAATTGGATCCCAATTCCTTTGCTTGCACGTTCGAAAGAACGGCCTGGCATACGGAGTAACCCTACCGTAAGGAAAAAACAATGGCAGAAAAGGTACTTAAAAAGCTAATCTCCTACCCTCACGGGCCAACCCGGGTTTCGTACGAGAACGATTTCCTTAATGACACCGACATTACGGATTTCACAGCCACCACTTCGGGAACGTCGGCAGCCGTTGCTTCGGCAGCCTCCGACTATCTTGGCGGAGCGGTAACGCTCACCTGCGGAACCGACGATAACGGATATGCCCAGGTCATGCTTGAAGCTGAAGTAATTCAGCTGGCAGCTGGCCGGGAAATCTGGGCGTCTGCGAAGTTCCTTTCCGGTGCTGAAGTAACTCAAAACGAGATCTACTTCGGACTCGTAGGGGGATCCAACACGACAAGCCCGATCGGGGACGCTTCAAACGCGAACCCGGGGTCGGACTACTTCCTTGCGTACAAAGCGGACGGCGGCCTAACCTGGCAGATCATTCGCGCAAAGGACGCTTCGACCTTTACCACGAACGCCAATGGCTACACAGCCATCGACGGTTCGGGCACTTCTAACACGATCGTCGCGGCGACCGAGTACGATCTTGCTCTTCGGATCAAGGTCAATCCGAAGGACGTTGGAACGCTGGACTCCCTGGAGTTCTACATCGATGGTGTACGAGTAGCCGCTGGCTACAACCTCACCACCGACGTGTGTGATGACGAGTTGATGACGATTGTGTTCGGGAACAAGGCGGGGGCTGCTTCGTCGGCTTCCATCCACACGCTCGATCACATTTCATTCGACTTTAATCGGTAGCGTGTCCTGTCAAACAAGCCAACCCCGCAGCGATGCGGGGTTTTTTTGTGGTAACTTTACCAGCATGAGTGAACAGCCGAAGTATAACCTGACCCCTCGTGAGATTGAAGTGCTGGCCCGAACGCTAAAAGGGCAGAACCGAATCCAGATCGCGTATGCGCTAAGCCGGTCCAAGCGAACCATCGATTTCCACTTCTGCAACATCATGCGGAAGATGGGCGTCAAAAGTTGGTTCGACGCGCTGAGGATTGCGTGCGCGGATGGTATTATCAACGAAGGGGTGATAGACACCATCCTAAGGAAAACGAAATGAAAGGCAAGAAATCAAAACCAATCACACTCATCATCGCTGGCGGCAAAGGCGGTAAGTAGTGAGCTACACCTGGGGCGATGTAAAGGACGCTGTATCCGAACGGTTGGAGTTCAACCGGATGAGCGTCAACAGCTTGGACACAACGCATAACTCTGCGTTCTCCAACCTGTGCTTGCTGTGCCTCCAGGATTTCTTCCGGCGGTCGAAGTATATCGCCGTTGACCGTCAGGCCATCGACGTGGCGGACGCCACGGAGATACTGGATCTTGCGGACGCTACGGTAATCGGGGCCACTGGGCTGAAGATATTCGAAATATCGAAGCTGTGGATCAACGAAAAGCCAGTGCTCTACAAGAGCGTGGTTGAAATCGAACCGGACGGGTCCATTCAGGACGAAACGGCCAGGGGCGACCAGATCACCTATTACCAGCACGGACCGTACACGTACAAGTTGTCACACCCGGTCGATGCTGCTTATGAAGGGAAGGTCTCGGGGTACGGAACCATCCAAGCCCCCGCAAGCAACAGCGCAGTTATTCCCATCGCCGACTACGACCTTCACGCCATATCCAAGTGCATAGCAGTGACGATAGCGGAGGACGTAACGGGCAACGAAGGGGTGGCGATAGCCTTGAAGATCGCACGGAAATGGTGCGAAGAATACGTCGAGAAGGTTCGGGCAACCAGAGCTTCCGGCAGAAACCTTGTTATCCGAAGGGGTCCATAAATGAACGATGGAGTTCAAACCAGGAAGATTTCCATAACCCCTGGCAGTCTAGCAACGACGCTTCACGCCTCCAGGATTTCCGATAACGAAGCCTCCGAAAACGACAATTGCGATGTCAGCAGTGGGGTATGGAAGGCTGGGTATAGATACCGGCAGTGGCAACCGGCCCCGGCAGTTGGCACTGCGCAAGGGTGCATCTACGGATTCTGGAACGGAACCGAGGAAGTATGGGCGTTTTCGGCCGGCAACACCTACAAGCACAACGGGGCAACTATCCACACAGCGGATGGCGCGGTCTCCGGTTGGTCGTCCGATCTCGACTCCACCGTATCCGGCTCCGCCGAATGGGTGATGTGGCAAGCAGGTAAATACTTGTTCGCTGCCAACGAAACCCATGGGATCAGATGGAAGCAAATAGGGTCAACCTTTGTGGATGGCGGTGTTACCGCAGTCCCAGAAATCAAGGGCGGCACCCCGGACAGGTTCCCGGGGCTATCTGTGGGGAACTACGTCCACCAGCCGATGGACGTGCTCAGTCTGAGCATCACCTGTACAGAGAATGACCCTGGCTGGGAGCCTGTTGAGCTCAATAAGGACCGGGCATTATTCGATCCGACGAACGCAAGCACTGAGCTTGATGTTGTTGGATACATCACGATCGATTTTGAGGGGTCCACCCCAGCGGTAGATTTCGGGGAAATGCTCCGGCGGTATGTTTACTGCGTCCTCAAAGCTCAAGGACAGAGCGCGATATGGCACTACACCGGCGGCGACAGCTCGCCAGTTAAGGTGGTGGTTAAGGAAGCGTCGCCCGGGACGGGCGAGTACGTCGTCCCCATCGCGGCTGAATTCGTCGGAGAGCTCGGCGCGGGAGATGGCTCGTCAGATTCAGGCGGCAACGCCCTGGCAATCCGCATGGATATGAAGGACTGCCCGTACTGGCCAGCCTTCCCGGATGGCACATCCACAATCGGATCGATAGAAATTCACTTCACTATCACAGCCGACCCTAGTGATGCCATCGAGCTTTACGGATTGTGGCTAACGGGCCATGACGTGAAGAGCCTCAGGGGATCGACGTACAGCTCCGTTGGCGTTTCTGCATGTTACGTGGACGCGGATGGGGCGAATGGCGGCAAGGCTTACGGGCCACTATGCCCGGAGATGACCCTCCCGGCCAGGGATGTTGATGGGTACAACCCATACAACTGGTTTTCGATCGAGCACCAGACCGTTCCTCAGATCATGAAGATCTCGCCAGCCTTCCCGAAGGGAGGCATTATCCCGAGGCTGACGATCTTCGGGGCGGGTTCGCCGCCATCTCCGCTAACCTCATCGGATTCGATAGCAGTGTTCCTGCGGATCGGTTCAACGCAACACCTGGTTGATGAATATATTATCAGCGATTACACCGTCAACGACGATGTAATCATCGATACCATGGCGGACCGGGAAATTGTGTTCAAGAAATCAGAGGCGCTCATCAGGGACGGCGGCGACCTCGCCGTGATCTTCCCTGCGGGGGCCCACAGTTTACGGAATTTTGGAGCGAATGCAACATGTGGATGCGTATGGGGGAACTCAAACGCGATCGCCAAAAGCGATGGCTATATTTACTTCTCACGGGTGAATCACCCCTTCGATTTCATTTGGAGCGCGGCGCAAGTGCCGGACGAGGTGGATGCCAACGACTATGGTATGCCGCAAATCGTTCAGGTTGGGACTGGCAACAACTCTGTCTACGCCATGGTCCCGGTTGGCCCAGTGCTTTTCATATTTACGAGCCGTGGCGTCTACTACATGGAAGGGCAGTATCCAGCAAAGGCTGGGACGCCCAAAGCGCTCAACGGAACGTACGGGATCCTTGGAAAGAGGGCAGCGTGCCAAGCCCCCGGCGGAGCCTTGTATGGGTCAGCGTCGGGCCTATGTTTTGTGAGGGCTGATGGCGGCCATGAAGAAGTAACCAAGGCGGTCTCCCCGACGTGGGAATGGCTGGTTGGAGGGGAAACGGACGGGGTGTGCCTAGCGTACCGCGCCGATGAGATCTTCGCGTTTTGCAAAAACCGAATGATGGTCCGGGACAAATTCGGGAACTGGTGGACGGATACGCTCCTGAAGGATGTGGAGTGCGTCACCTCGGACGCGATCCGTGGCGTCATCCTGCAATTCACCGATGGAACCATGGGCGTGATCGGGGAGTATTCCACCTACGGCGGAACCAACACGGCTGGTTCAAACGGAACCGCCGGGGGGTGGAGCTATACCAGCAAGAAGTTCACCGGCAGTTTGCAGATACACAAAATCCTGGCGACCTTCACGAACGCGGCGAGCTCGAATTTGGTGTTCACGGTTAAAAGCGAGAACAATCCGACCGGAGCAAACGCTTCGGTCACGTACACCTCAACAACTCCGCCGTTCCAAAATATCGGAAAGTATGGGAAACCGTATGGTTCGTGGGTACAATTTGTGGTATCTGGTAACTACGGAGATGAATTGCACACGATGCTGCTGGAAATCTCCGGGCACCACGAAGGAACACCGTAATGTCATTACTGTCAGGAATACTAGGTGGACTCGGCAAGGCCTTTAAGGGCCTCGGGCCATTGGCTGATCTAGCGTCCCTAATCCCAGGGGCTGGATCGATCCCGCTCATCATGAAGGGGCTCGGAGTCCTCGGTGGAGACAAGCTCGATATGTCGAGCATTCTGGGGGCGCTCGGGGCTGGAGGGGCATTGAAGTTCCAAGGCGGCGACCTGGCCAATATCCAGAAATATCTTCAAGGGGATCAGGGCAAAGCCCTCATTAACGCAACGAAGACGTCCGAGCAAATCAAGGAGCAGATGGCCACCCAAGAGAACATCTCCCGGCAGATGAACAAGGTGCTCGCCCAGGCCATGAACCTTTCGAAAACAACCAACCTGGCAGAGATTGACGCACGGACTATCGCCGAGATGGATAAGGCGTACAATGCCGAAACCGATCGCGCACTGGCCAACTTCGAAACCGACGTGGATAACCCAGGGCTGTACGATCTGAACAGGGCTGTAACGAGAGGGTCCATCCATAACAAGAATGCTGAGAACAAGGCCAAGCTCAGAGCGGAGCTAGAGCAGACCAGGCCGTTCCGCCAAGCGAAGCTAATCCCTGATATCGGGGGCTTCGCCGGAGCGCTTGCTACGCAAGCCCAATACGATCTAGGCCGCGAACAAACGTCGTCGCGGCTGTTTAACAATTCCGCATTCCTGAGCGGACTAGCCGGAGGAACTGGTGGCGGAACTGGTTCCGGCATGGGCGGAAGGGATGAAATGCTGCGGAAGATCATGGAGCTAGATGCCCTGCGGCGTCCTGGCGAAGGGCCGTATCCGGACGCAAGTTATTGGGGAGGATAGAAAATGGAAAATGATATCACGAAAGATTTAATGGAACTCTTGGCCGGTATGAACGGAGGGCTGACGGCTCCTCCATTCGGAGGCTCTGGTTACGGCGGCCTTGGCGGCGGCGGTGGAACCGGGGGTGCTGGTGGCGGCGGGACCGGCGGCGGCGGGGGCACTGGTGGTGGTGGTGGGACCGGCGGCACCGGCGGCACCGGCGGTGGAGGCACTGGCGGCGGTGGTACCGGAGGTGGAACTGGTGGAACCGGCGGCGTTATTTCAACCCAAACCGGTACGACTGGATCCGGAGCGCGGTCCATGATGGAGCAACTCATTCGGTTGCTGATGTCCCTTGGCAACCCGTCCATATCTTCAGCATCCGCTGACGTGGCCCCGACCATCGCTGCGGCTGGAGCGTCTAAGTAACCATGGCTGGATTTCCTCCAATTGGGCAGACTATCATGCCGATGGATGATGGCCAGCTAACGCCACGCACTCAGTTCCCATGGGATGGGTTCAATTTTGATATCAAGGAAGCCACTGGAGGGAAAGACATTGCAAGCAGAGCAATCACTGAGGCGTACTCAACGATTGGTAAAGGCGTCGATGGCATCGCGGCTGTTAGGGCTGCTGAGGCAGAAACGAAGACAAAGCAGGGGTTCGAATCCATTGATGACTTCTCCGAGGCTGAAGGCATTGAAGCAGCGGTTTCCAAGTTAAGGGTGCTCTTCCCGTCTTTCGACGAGCACGTAGCAAAGATCCGTCAGTTCATGCCGGGCGAAGCCCCGACGATGCGGGGGGTTACCCCCAACCAGGGAGAGCTTGAGTTCTCCAGGATGTTCAGCCAGATCGCTCCGATCTTCGGAGTATCGCCGCTTACCGCATCGGAAGCGTCGATCGCACCTTACCGGAATGCTTACGCGGAACAGATGGCCGCCTATAACAACAAGCTCAAAATACTTGAGCTTGTTGCTCCCGAATTAACGAAGGCGTTCACCGCGAATACGCAAGCGATCAGTGGAATTGTTGATCCTTTCGCCAGAGAATACGCCAAGAAGTTTGCTCCGAAGCCAACCTCGAAGCTCCCCAAAGGGGTGCAAAAGTTGCAAGACATTCTCTTCGACCCGGACGTGTCGGACGACCGTATGCTCCCGGCCATCAATGGCCTTGAGTCGTACCTGAACGGAACCGGAAACGGGGACGGCGCAATCGCCAACGCGATTGCCAAAGGCGACATGGAGATGCTCACGGAGCTTCAGTCCATCCAGGCGGCAATCAATACCGCGAAATCACGGAAAGGCCCATCGACCGAACAGCGCGGAATGGAAGCGAACATCAGAGCCAAACTCGCGCAGGCATTCGCGGCCAATGCCGCCGGGGGTTACTCGAACGCGAGGGCCCAGCTCGCGGCGAAGGACTCGGAAACGAAACGGATTTCAGCCAATGCTGCAA
>JACCDG011954872.1_pt1 | contig 42580 bp, 48 predicted proteins | sample 7442471 | NCBI WGS metagenome assembly JACCDG01 (sample SAMN15323444, study PRJNA562643) | freshwater metagenome | isolation source: river surface water | place: USA:Blue River Watershed | collected 2017-08-17
GCAATCAAGGCATAAGCCTGATACAGCCGGCCAAAGGCTGCAATCAAGGCATAAGCCTGATACAGCCGGCCAAAGGCTGCAATCAAGGCATAAGCCTCATGTAGGCGGCCTAAGCATTCATGAAAATCAAAAATAACAGATGACCACCCTACCAAAGATTTCGCTATGCATTACAACCGCTGACCGATACAGGCTTTTTTTATCTAAATCCCTACCTGTCTATTTACGTTGTGATCTGATTGATGAAATTATTATTATAGATGAAAATGGCAATGACAAGGAGGCTATTGAGAGTGAATATGAACCGCTTCCTGAAAAGCTAACATTATATGAAAATGATCGTCGTCTGGGCGCATTTAAGAATAAGATGAAAGCAATTTCAAAAGCTAAGAATGACTGGGTGTGTATCTTTGATAGCGATAATATGCTCTCAAAGGAGTATTTCCAAGCATGGTATAAATTCGCTGAAACACATCCCCTTGATCCGACAGAGATCTATTGCCCAGCATATGCGCTATGTAATTTTAAGGTTGATAATAATTTCAATTTCCGTGGCTTGATTGGTAAGAAGCTTGATAAACAGTTTATTGAGGAACGTGCTACTTCTAATTTTTCAGAAATTGAAATTCTTCTTAATACAGGAAACTATATTCTCCATAAATCCGTTCTTGAGTTCCCGTTTGAGAAGTTTGAATCACAAATTAAAGCTGCACGCGGTTATGATGTAATTCTATTCAACTACCTTATGACTTATCATAAAGGATATTCTCTACATGTCGTTCCTGATATGAAGTATAATCATGCTGTGCATGATGGTAGCTACTTTTTGAACACATATAAGATTAAGGATACTGAAGAGTTTTATGAAAATCTGTGTAACTTAATTGCAAATGGCAAATAATCCTTTTCACGCGCTAAAAATGCCTCTAAGCCTTTAGTTTCACGATAACAGAAAAGCTATGTCTACTCCGACCACAGCCACAACAAACGCGCCTACAAACGCACCTGCAGGTGTAAGCGATGTCCCTTCTCCGGCCGTTCTTGTCCAGGCAGCGAAGATTGCTATCCAGCAAGATAAGCCTATTCAGCTTGATTACTATATTGAGACTGCCACTGGCAAGGCTTGCATTGGTGAGGATGCTGACACGAAGGAGAAGGTGCTCATCAAGAATGTCGAGGAATATACTTCTCTAATCCAGAAGGTATTCAAGGTTGCAGATGACTATATCATCATGACTGAGAACACCCTCTACATTGTCAGCGGCAAGGTTCAGAAGAAGAAGCTTGCTATGTCTAGCTTGAAGTCAATGGACGATTAAATAGCAGCCAGTAAAATTTGCTGCTGTGGCACATGAGTTAAACAAGTAGCCAAGATGAATCGCGCACTTTCACCACCACGGATACCTACAATTATAACTCTAGGTATCGTTGGAACAACACAGACAGCTGACGAGAAGGGGATATGGGCAGCTATGGATGCCATTGTTGAGCATTTGGAGATGGCACCACAACGCCTCCTTGTCCCATCAGAGGGGAACTCATCTATATATATTCAAAGTTGGGCAGATTCAAAGAAGATACAATATACCGTCTTTGAATGTGACTGGGTTCGTCTTGGGCGACGTGCTGCCATGATGCGCGACAGTGCAATTCAGAAGGAAGCCGATCACTTCCTACTTATCAAGAGCCCTAAAGGCAAATCCGATCGGCTAGATAAACTTGGTGCTACACTTGCCAAAAAAGGGAAGATTGTATTTGTCCTCGGTGAAGAGCTTGAACACCTTGAAGTTGAGAAGCCTGTTAAGGCATCTAAGCGCCTAGCGCCCGAGCGCAAACAAGATAATGGAATAATGCCATGGTTGCAGAAATCGCCATCACAAGCACATTAGTGAAAATAGAAGAGAATAATAAACCACGAGGCATCTTAACCGTGAAAACAACAGTCAGCATACCAATTAAGGCAATCACACCTAATGCAGCATAGACCCAGAAAAACCCATAGAAAAAATTGCATACGGTGCTGCTCTTAATGTTCTTCGTCCAATCTGGTTCCTTTGACCCCGACTTATTTTGATCCATTTCTACCTACATGTCAGATCTTTTTGTTGGACCCAAATAGAATGGCCAAACACCGGAAACATACGCGCAAGTCGCGTAAAACACACAAGCGCAGAGTAAGCCGCAGACAACGCGGTGGCGCCTTTGATATTGAGCCCGAGGTTGTAGGCTGGAAGGCTGCTAACTTCTCTCTCCCCCAGGGCGTCCAGTTCGCTGGTATGCACGTAGGTCAGCATGGTGGTGCTGCCCCTGTTGGCTACACTGGCGTGCTTCCTGCGGATATGCAGGCATCTGCCCGCACCGATGCCACTATGGTCCAGTATGGCCAGATTGCCGGCTTGCGTGACCCGGACCAGACTGGTGGTCGCCGTCGCCGTCACCGCAAAGGACGCAAGGCTTCACGCAAGTCGCGCAAGTCACGTAAGGTCAGTCGCAAGTCCCGGAAGGCGCGCAAGAGCCGCAAGCAGCGTGGTGGTGCTCTTGCCCCTGCACCTGTTAGCTGGGTTGAGGCTGTATCCGTGCCTTCTGGTGTAAATCCTCAGTTCAAGTCCTGGGATGCTTCAGCATAAGAAAGTATGATCATATACTTCCATAAATAATCTTGTGAGCAAAGACGCTTAAAACTTAATCATAATTATAAAATATATAATTATGGATAGGTATAGTCTTATTAAACACATTATTAGTGATATTAAAGATGGTGTTTTTGTAGAAATTGGAACATTTAATGGTGAATTCTCTGATTATATTTTGAGTTGCAATTCTACAGCTACTTTATATTGCATTGACCCGTATCTTTCATATGAAACATATGATGATTCAATGAACAATACTGTTGGTGATAAAATGTTTGAAGAAGTAAAAGGCAGACTTGTAGCTAAATATGGTGATCGTGTAAAGTTTATTAGAAAATTATCAGAGGAGGCAGTTAATGATATTCCTGACAAGATAGATTTTCTTTATATTGATGGCAATCATCGTTATACATATGTCCTTAAGGATTTAGAATTGTATTTCCCAAAGGTGAAGGACAACTTCTATATTGTTGGTGATGATGCTGTTGATACTGATGATACTCAGCGAAATGAAAATGGTGATGTTTTACGAGTATGGGCTGAAAATTGTTTCGGCCACTATGGTGTTATTAAAGCATTCAATGAATATCTGAAAAATAATAATTATACGGGAAGTGTTATTGGGACACAATACCTTGTTAAAAAGGTAAAGTATTAATCAATAACCGGTGGTTCTACATGTTTAATCTCCGATGGTGATAACACAGGCATTGTAATAACTTCATCAAAGACATTTCCAATTGTTGGGCTTCTCTTTGGTGGCTCAGATGCCCACTGCAAACGTTCTTCCTTTGTTGGATATACATACACGTGCAGATATACATTACCACATGCTTCAGTATTCTCCTTGCTCGGCATACCCATTTCTTTCATAACGATAGTATCACCTGTTACAACAGGCACATCCAGCATAAGCATATAGAATCCTTCAGGGTAACGAGGATGCCCGCGCACAACCCTACGTGTCCCGCACATTGCTTCGCTCAGCCCAATCTTGAAATCAAGATGTAAATCCTGCCCCTTACGTGTCCATCCTTCAGGATCGTCGGCCTCAGATAGGCGAATATGCACATCTCCACGCTTCTCATAATCATGAGAGTCTGAACACGCTTCTGAGAATACAATAACATCACCAGGTCGCGAGCCTTTCGCTATAATGACAGGTAGGGCTGTCTCTTCATGTATAAAGCCACTACCACCACATCCACCACATGTTCCTTTTGCAACAGTTCTGTGTCCATGACACCCTTCACATGGACCATTTGTAGTCATTGTCATTGGGCCCATTTGTATATGACGAGCTATCATTCCAGCACCATTACATGTGCTACATGTTTCTCTTTCTGTTGATCCCTTGCCAGCACATCCGCTACAGAACTTCTGCCGTCCCATACGTATTTCCAATTTATGACCATTATAGAAATGTGCAATACTGAGTGGAACATCTAAAACTTTTGGTGGCTCTTTTGGCCTCTTAACTTGCGTAAATGGCATGGGCATTCCACCATGCCCACGTTGCCCTCCAAACATACCAAATAGTTCATGGATCGGAATATTAAAACCAAATGGCGACTCTTGTGTTGGGTCTCCAGCCGGTTGCTCACCCTTTACTTGTCCTGTTTGATCATAGTAAGAACGTGATTCATCATTCCCTAGAACTTCGTATGCCTTCTGAATTTTCTTAAAAACCTCTGTATCACCACCTTTATCAGGATGATGTTCTCTTGCTTTTGCATAATATGCTTTCTTGATCTCACTTGCGGAGCATCCTCTATCAACACCTAAAACATTGTATAAGTCCAGGTCTCCCATAATTCTATATAAGGTGAAATAGTTTAGACCAGCAACAGCCGCAACATAAAGCTCTTAGGCTTAAGAAAAGGTAAGTGTAACCAATGGATACGAAAATATGTGGGCAGCATGCTGTTCTTAGCATTTTACAGCAATGTTTGAAAACCCCACAGCATATATTTTTATGTGGTTCTAATGGATGTGGAAAGACAACATTAATGAACGATTTCTTAACAAGCTATTATAAGCAATTTGGAATGACTGTTAATAAAGACACTGTATTAAGTCTTTCTTCTCATCAAGATCGTGGCATTTTTACAATCAGAGAGACGTTATTTGATTTTGTGCGGCGATCAGCTATACGTAAAGATATTATCCGTTGGGTAATTGTTGATGATGCCAATACCTTTCCCGAAATTTCTCAGCAGGCAATTCGCCGCCCTATGGAGCAATATCAGCATTTAACACGTTTTATTTTTATTGGTGAGAATCGTTCGGATTTAATTCCTGCACTTCTTTCTCGTTGTGTGGTTATGCAATTACAGCCGATTCTTATTACAGAGCATGGTTATGAAATAATGAAGAAAAATAATGTGGTATGGAATGTCCCTACAGAACTCAGTATGGATATTTTAACATGGCTTACTGTTATCACTAATGGAAATATTGCAAAGTTTCTTCTACAAGCTAATCTAATTTGTTCTATATTAGGTGCTCGTCAAAATACAATACCAATAAAGCGTGAAGAGATTTTGGAGCTTTTGAGTCTCCCGCCGTTTCAGTTTATCACACCCTTATTAACTGCATTTCAAAAACAAGACAAGAAGGAGATTATTAACCAATGTATCTATATTTGGAAGCATGGTTTCTCTTTTGAAGATATTTGTGACACTTTTATGCGAGTAACCGAAATCTATGCTATAACTGACACTGAACTATTGGCACGTATTCAGAAAACAATTAGCGAAGGGTGGATCTGTTACTCTAAGAGTCAAACCTCCCTTTCTGTTCTCTTATGGCTCTTCACAGCATATTAAACGGCGGCAACATTTTATCTATAAGTAGATAAATGTCAAAAGATCAACTCTTCAGAGAACGTCCTCCTCAAGAGCTCATTTTATCTATTTTAGAGTCATGCGGCTTCTCTAGTCTAGATGATTCTAGAGAATTTCAGAAATCGGACCTGGCATTTGCAGCTATTGCTGTCACCGACTGTCAGCTACACCAACTGGAACCATACTATTACCCATGCAAAGCAGCACTCTATATTAAGAAGAAACAAACCCCTGAGAGTTTACTTGTCATTCTGCGCCAGCTTCTTCGGTTAGAAGGATATAAATTGCATGGCTCTGAAAAACAGCGCCAGACAATCTATTCAATTCAGAAAGATATACATGATTCAAGGTGGAAACCCGAGAGCTGTGAAATTGCATTTTCTTAAGCTCCCAGAGCCTTCTTGAAAAGGGCAGAGACGGCCAGTGGCCCTTCTAAAATCTGCTCTTCGCTCATACGCAAGAACCAGCCATAATTACGGAAATCCAAGAACTCGCGCCCAGGTAAAGGCACGAATACTGTATTGGCCGGCACCTGGAATGGTGATGGAATACCTTCCACTGTTGCTAAAAGATCCTCCACTTCAATGCGCTTACCATTAGCCTTTCTGTCAAGAGTGAGCCCTTTGCCATATTCACACATCTGTTTGTCAGCACCAGCACATGCTGCCACCCAATCCCATATATCATCCTTGCGTATCTCCTTTCCACCACCATATAGGCGGCGCTCTGAAGATGCCAACTCTAACATCTCCTTCATAGCAGGGTGACCTGCACGAGGTGAGAAAACTGCATTGAAAGATGGCGCAGCCATTGTGCCCTGACGAGTATAGAGCTCGTCATTATCGGTGCCATAAAACACAAGTTTGGCACCCTCTGGCTTTGGAATCTCGCTCAGCACAATAGTAGAAGGCTCCAACCACATACCACCCTCCTTGTCTAGAACAGCCGCCCGCATCCACGCCTTCTCTGCACGTCCAAGAGGCGCACGACGATCACGCATTGTGCTAGGTAGCTCCTCCCAACCACCAAGTAAGTTGGCAACATCTTCCAGCCCACTGAGAATCTTAATATTATAATTTGCTGCACCGTGCTTTACAATGCTCTGGTAACAGAGGTTCAAATAAGGTAGATTAATTGCACGCTGGGAACGACCCATAAAATCCATCCACCAACGTGAATTCACATCACTTAGATCGTAGAAAAGCCAGAGCGAAGGTTTGTCAGCATTTGCCATGCGATCAGCCCTCATAGCATCTTCTGAAAAAGGACCTCCACGCTTACGTGATAAGAATATTGCTCCTAAAACCATCACTAGCAGAACTATTCCTAATAAAGTCCATAGATTGTCCATACTATCCTCTAATACCAACAATCTAATATTTATTTACTTGTCAATGATCATTCGTTGCTTCATCCTTTCAAAGTAATCTGCAGCTGCAACCGCCTCCTGCGCAGCCCGTCGCTGACGATGCTGCTCCCGCCTCTCAAACTCCTTCTCAGCTGCCTGTAGCGCAGCTTTCTCAGCATCAGATACTTTCGGTGCATCATCGCGCGCCGATTTATACTGCTCTAAAGTGCGCGACTCAACGCGAACATTGGCAACATGATTTGTAATCGTGTTATCGCGGGTATATGCCATACGTAAGTCTGTATATTGTAACCCGTCGTTCGCAGCAGCTGTATAGTCGGCCGGGCGCTCACGACCTAATTCTGTATAGCCAGCCCCTGCAACAGGTAGGGCCATTTCTGCCGGATGAACTGGTATGATTTGATTCTGTGGTGCTTTCTTAGTCACATCATCTTCAAATGCTCGCATAAACCGATCACGATTGTAATCGCCGCTATACTTGTTCTGTGCAGCCCCCTCTGCCTGTGCATCTTTTAACCAGTCACCATATCCATCTTCATCTGGCTCCGGGATTCGGTTCTGTTCGAACATTTGATTGAACGCATTCATATCAAGCTTCTTAGCATTTAATCGCACTGGCTCCACCTGTTTCCACTGCTCAGCATCCACAGCGCGGCTACTTGTCAGCTTTGTCGGCGCCTCCACCTTTTCTGTTTGCTTACGACCTTCACCTGATGCACCCTTAACGCGTGTTAAAATTTCAGACAAGTAGTTGAATGCTGCTTTCACCTCGTCGAATGCCTGTTTGGATCCACCCTTGTCTGGATGTGTCTGTAGGGCGCGGCGTTTATATGCAGCTTTGAGTGCCTCCTCGCTCAACGCCGTTTCACTGTCGAGGCCGAGTAGCGCAAGGCTCACATAGAATTTATCCTGTGCCTTGCGCCGCGCCTCGTTGTCAGTTGTTACAAGCTGATTTGCTTGAGGCTGCGCTGCTGAACCCATAGCAGGAACCAATGATCTTTTTTCACCAGGTAGCACTACGCCTTGTTCCCCAGCACTTACACGCCGCACGTAATCAAGTAATGCTGCATAAAGCCCAGCGGCCTTCGCAGCATTTATATACTCAGGTCCAGATAATACCTGTTGAATCATTTGAACACGTAGCTGTGGTGATCGCAGTTGTAGAATCTGTTTATAAATTTTTAAATGAGATGGGTTATATACACTTTGTGCCGCACCCATCCGAATTACCTCTAAGTAGCCTTTCCAGAAACTACACGACGTAAATCACGCAGCAACGGCGAGGGCATATTCAGATGACACTCCCACTTCCATCGCTTATTAAAACTAGCATATGCCGTTGCCTTTCCAAACCACTCCTCGCCAGCCTCGGGAAACCCGCCAACATCACTACCTGTCAGAAGACCCCAACTACGCTTTGGTAGCACTAGTGCCAGCTGTTCCTCGGGCGTGCATGGCTTGTCCTCCTTTGCAAAAATAGTGGGCGGCTCCATGTTAAAGCTCTTCCACAGATCGGCAGCAAATGGTGCAATCCAGCTTGGATAATACCAGTCGAAATCCAGCACGAGTCCACGATCACTTTCGTCTTCTGTTAGATCAACAAGAGGTGTCAGTCCATGCATGTAGTAGTAGTAAATCCATTCAAGGCCCCTCACATACTCCTTTGTAATATGTTCACGGATAGCTGCTGCAGTTCCACGCAAACCAGAAAAGCGTGTTAGCATCACATCCTGCCAGTCATCCCTAATCTCAAGAAACTCCTTGGCTATGCCGCTTGCGCTACCGCCCCGTTGTGGCTTCTCAACAATATTAAAGATAGCCTCCTCTACAAACCACTCAACAGGATCCATGCCCTCCTTCGCGTGAATCCCACGCTTTCTCACAGCTGACTTCACAATACGATCGCGCTCACCAGCAGCAACCTCCTCCATAAGTATACGCCAACCAGATTGAGTATAACCACCAACACCTACAAGTCTGAAACCCTTCTTCCAGGTGCTAACAAGCATATCAAGGAGCATTCCATGTCCCTCCTCCTTGAGGCTCAAAGAAGCCATACAAGGGACGAAATCATTGCCAAGTAGACTCATCGCAAACACATAATCCTTGATCCACGCACTAGGTTCAGCATTTGCAACTGTAGGCATCTTGCTTACAATGAAATTGTAAAGAGCCGCTATACTGAATTGCACCATCTTCTCCTTCCCGTCACCACCAATAGCTGCTGCACCATCCACCTGATCCTCACGATATAGCGAGAATGTATGACGCGGCAAGTATAGAGTATTAGTCAGCAAGGTTAGAAGGATTAAATCGGCATCCAAGCCATATACCATATGCTCAGCTTGTGCTGGATGTTCCTTCTCACCAGGTAATGCACTAATTTGATTGAGAGACCGCAACCATGACATAATCTTATGCTCACCTTCCCCCGGCTCCGTGCAGGGACTTACTACCCACATCATATCGGGCCGCTCCCTCTTACAGGACCGCTTCCAAGCCTCCAGGTCTGCCATGAGATCTGACATGAAGGTTGTGCCAGGGGTGATAGCATTTGTATCCCAGCCTTCGTCACTATCCTCCTTTGGCTCAGCACGCCGCAACCGCTGCTGTCTCCTCTTCGCAGCAGGCACAACACCATCCACTGCAAGTCCAACACCGCGACGAACACCCGCTGAGCTCACTAAATACTGCACATACTTAATGACCTCAGCGCGAAGAGCTGCCTCATAAGCAGCCTGACCGCTGGACCCTGTCCATACAGGAGCACCAGGACGCCTCAAGCAATGATATACGATACAGTTGAAGTCAATCCACAAATAATCCGTCGAAGAACCCGCTACTACAGGCTTAACGAGCCCACCAACTGCATCAACTAGACGACGATAATATGAGGGAATACCCATCCTTTACATGTCATAGCGCTGAATCTTTAACCGCCTTCCAGCCGCGGACAACCTAAAGCCCCCAGCTGACAAGTAAAACTGCCCATATATCAAGAAGATGGATGCTGGTATAATTTTACCTCTTATTCTACTTGTCATCGCATTACCGGCTTTACTCATGGGGCTCTTCTTTAGTAAGAATATCATTGGTATTGGTGAAAAATCTTTCTTAGGCGGGCTATTTTCTATCTTCCGATTTGATCCCGATAAGCCTTGGAATCCGTTGCCTTTCACAAAAGCTTTCATGGAGAACTGTATTCAAGCCCTACCCGATAGTTTGATTATCGGCACAGGTATCCTCGCCTTACTATTACAAAACTTCCCGCTGTTCATTTTGCTCTTGACGATGATGGAGATTATCTTGATTCGTCTGGGACTCGGCTCGGCAATTGCATACTCAATGCCGTCACTGGCCTACGGTAACGAACGCTGTCGCACTGGCATTCGCACACCAATACTTGAGACACTTTTAGCAAAGCTTTCTTCAGCATCTGAAGTGATCTTCCCCTCTGGCACACTCTTCATCTTCGGTGCAATACTATCCTACGTGTCACTTACAACATATTATAATTACGATGTATTGAAGGATCTTGGCTCTCAATGGGAGGCACGTGCTTGGATTGGTCCCGCCCTAAGTATCATGACCTTGGTATTCTATGGACTCTACCGACTTGTAACAGGTTGTGAAAGCATGGGTATGATTGCAGTAACCCTTTTCTTATCTATCTTTGTTGGTGGGCTGCTTGTCTATCAGAATGCAGCTTTCTTCGGTCCAGAGGCTGTAAATCTCTTGGGACTACCTTATCTTGATTCGCGCTTGGAAAAGGGTTCAACACTCTTTGTTTGCTCAAACCCACAAGCATGAAATCTGCCATCTAATGGTAGAGGTCCATGGGTTCTTTCTATGAAGCACTAATTACATTGAAAGATTTCATATACGTCGGGTATTTGAAGTTTCCGATGATCATAACCGGCACATTAATGATCTTGGGTCTTGCACAAGTTAATACAGCATACTTGTTCTTGACTCTTGGTATTTTTACATTATTCTTCTGCACCTTCTTGCTGCAGCTCCTCTTTAGCTTCTTAGCAGCAAAGGAAACTTTCAAGCCTTGGCTCACAGTCCCAACAAGTGAATCATGCTCTTTACTTGATGAAGCTGCCACAAAGCTATTTGCAACACCTTCTACTACCCGCCCAGACCCTCTCAAAGGTTTGAGCTTAACAACACCTTCATACTACATGTCTTTCATATTGTTCTTTTTTTCTTATATTTTCTTCAATGGTCTTCATTTATATAATAAAGATCCTGCACCAAATGCACAGACAGATCCTGATAGTGTAAGAAATCGCAAATATCAGGCCATGATGGGAATGATATTAGCCGCTGCAGGTCTTATTGCTTTTATTGTAATCCGTTTGAAACTGTTCTCATGCGAAACAGCTCTGGGTGTAATCTTCTCTCTTCCAGCTGCCTATTTAGCGTATGTCTGGTATAATATACTTGTTGACTGTGGAGAGGATCGCATGTCTGATATGTTTGGTATTCTTGGACGTATGTTGCCAGCTTCTATGGATTCTAATCAGTCATATGCATGCACTGAGGGACAGTAGCGCTTCGCTACGGCCAAGTAGCGCTTCGCTACGGCCAAGTAGCGCTTCGCTAGCCACGCAGAATTGTATGTAGATTTGTAATATAACGACGGAAAGCGTCAAATGAATTACGTGATACTAATCCGCCCTGAGAGCTGAGCTGTAATACACGAATAACTTCACGAATCTCTGCATCAACATTGCATGCCGGCTCAGTATAGAGTTCTGGTAACTTATCTAAAGTAGGACGAGGACAATCAGATACCATCGGTGCCTGATTATGCAAGTCAAATAACCATTTACGCAATCCATCTCTTCGTTCGGCCCCCCTTCTAGCTATAATATCATCGTATGGATGTTCTTTTACGAAACCTGAATAATGATCTCGACATAGATTGCAAGGAAGACAAGTATGCAAGATATTTAATACACTCTTCCAGGCGTAGAATTCATCATCATCAAGAAACTTATTTATCTGCCTTCCACTCTTCTCTGCCAATCCATGTAGGACTCTCCACATTGGATAGCCCCAGGTGCTTGGCTTAATCTCTTCAAAAAGTGTAACAGGCAGCCTCTTACCACATGAGCACATTCTGACTTCAGATACAGAATACTAGTAGAAGACAAACCGCACTGCCGTAAAAATTTGCTTGCACAACCCACCACCATTCAAAGCCACAAATGTCCAGTACCCTACATGTCCCGCGCGATGCATTCGACCACTTTCAAGCCGCCCTCCGTCGAGAGAGTCGCCAATTCATAACAGATTGTGCAAATATCTTGAAAATCCCTCCAAACCAGTTAGTTAAAGAGGTTCAAGAGAAGCTGAAAGCCCAGCCAATTAGCATTTGTCTCCTTGAAACAGAAGAGAATCCGGGTTGCCTTGCCTATCTTCAAGAAGGGACATTTGCCTATAGGTGCCGTGTGCCATGCCTGACAAATAGCAAGATGTGTCACAAACATCAGACAGCTAGAATTACAACCGATGACAAGAAAGCTGTAAAGAAACTTGTGCGACTAAAAACTTATGATGGGCTACCAGCACTTTGGTTTGATAAAGAAACAACAGAAGTATATAATGTGCATCAACAATGTGTCGGCAATTATGATGAGAGCACGGGACATCTTAAAATGCTTATACCCGCAGATAGTTAATTGCTTCTTCCACGCGCATGTCTAACTAAAATAAAAACGCTACCTATTTTTTAAGAATGTCATGGCCCGAAAGAGTTCGGTTTGATGAGAACTTTAATATAATTATTGAGTCTCCTCCTAGATTTACATTTGGAGCGAATCGGCACCCCGATCCAACAAAAAAAGCAAAGAAGAAACAATCACGACAGATATTGTATATAAATGACGAAGAAATGAATATAAGACACAAGCTTACACATCAAAGGCGGAAACAAGCAAATATATACAAATCAACCGAAGCACCAGTCCCAGCGCCACAAGAACCATATATATTAAATCTTAGTGATGGTGATAACATTTGGCCACCCCTGCAACGCCGTGTAACACCACCCCCACCCAAAACATTTAATTTTAAAGACTATAAAGCACCTCAGCGCCCAGGCTGGTATACTCTCCTCCTACCAAAGTTCGCCTACCTTTCCCATGTAGGCACTTCATTAGTGCCACACTCTACATATCTAAATATTAGGCTTTATGAGCTTCAGAAAATACGTAATACATCTATAATTAATAAAGGTAGTGAGAAGAATATATATGGCCTTTGGCTCTTAGCTCAAACCCTAAAAGTTCTCATTCCCATGCTACGTGTCCGCCGCCTTATTCGTCGTTTTATTCAGCTCTGGCATCTAAATCGGTGCAACCAACGGGCAGAGAGAATGGATCCTTTTACTCTTTGCGAAGCAATAAATCCAATTAGTATCTATTGTATGAAAGTTCATAAGCGCTACGATTTTGACGGATACAATATCATAAAGCATATTAGTTCATGTCTAAGATATCAAAATAGTGCATTTCCAATAGCAGCCATGCCGAAACTTCCGCAGACAAACGAAGCACTGACATATTATCAGCTTATTTCCATTTTTGATCAGTCAAAACGCAAAGGTATATGGAGCTCTATATTCAGCAATTTCAGAGCGGCGAACTTTGACCTTTTTAGATTCAGTTGCCTCTATTCTCAAGATCTACAGCAACGAGCAATCACTGCAGAAAATCAGTCTAGTGATTCGTTCGTTGTGCGAGATAATATTGTATATTATTTCGGTAAAGCATGTGATAATCATAAGATATACCCTTCTATCATAGATTATAAATTAATGGAATATGCTGTTGCTAATAATATCACGCATCCTTATATTCAATCATGGAAGAACGTAATAACATCCTACTTGTCAGAGTTTAATATATATCATAATAGTAGTGAGAGGAAAAATCAAATTATTGCAAATTTTAACAGAAGGGCTGCAATATTATTGCGACTATTCTGTCAATTTAAAAAACAGATCATCCCTAAGTTCTTAGCAGAACAAGAGGAGGTTGAAGAAAATGAAGATATATTTGGTGAGGAAGACAATGAAGACAATGAAGATCAGGATGAATAATAGACGCGATTAAGACCGTATTTCTTCATGCATTTTGTTAGGACCTTATTGCAAGAATGACACGGACAAGAGCCACCTACTAAATCTTGAATTGATGAGTTAGGTGGATTCCAGCGAAAGACAAATATATCAGCACCATATAGATGCCGCACATCACCAATTTTTTTTATAACAGCAACTTCAGCATGTAAAGATCTATTATTATATCCAGCCCCTCTCTTACGTGTTCCTATTGTATTTGATGCCATTGCAAGAACCTTGCCGCGTTTTATAAGAAAGGCAACATGTGTCTTTGTATGATGCTTCTGACTCATTGCTTCTCCAACTTGCACAACCTTCTCCTTCAACTCTTTTACAAATAGGCTCATGAATATAGGCTTGAAATATTATCTTATATAATTTACTTATATGCAAGCATTTTAATACATATTAAATAATTCAAATTTTTAGTTTTATACTGAATAAATTAAATATAGTATAAAAAATCATTTAGATGTAATTATACTTACTTCTTTTGTATGATATGTAAATACTATTTCAGGATTATATTTTTTTAGAGGATATAATAATGCAGTTAGAGGTCTTGAATGATATGTTTCTTCTGTATCTTCAGGTATATCATAATCATCAATTGTTTGATAGGAACAATTTACAATTAATATATATTTAAATTTGTTGTTTTGTGTTATATAATCAAGAAAGGTGTAAATCTCTTGTGTTTTCCAATGTTGTATAACATCTTTTAAAATTAATAGATCACCTTCTGGTATTTCTTCTTTAGCATTAAAGAAATCCATACATATCCAATTGTGTTCTGGATAATTCACCTTATGTGACTCAATAATCTTAGAATATGTATCAATGCCAGTATATTTAATTGGTAAATTACCATAAAAAATTTCACCACAACGCCAGTCACCACAACCACAGTCTATAACAGTCTGTATTTTTTTTTCTTGAATGAATGAACGTAAGAAAGGTGCATAACTTTCTTTATTATATTCAACTGTCGAACCGCATCCACTTGATCCTTTATACGATGTGGCGCCATTGTCACCCCATTGACCAGTTTCATATATCCTTGTAAATATATCTTTATGATTTAACATAATAGGTTATAATATTATATATGTTTTAAGCACACATTTATTTATTGTTTTACTATAGTTTTATCAATAGTTATAGTTGGATGTGTAAATGATGGTCCATATTCTTCTACAGGAGTTGCAATCTTTATAGATGTATCAGTATTAGCTGTTAGCGCACTCACATGCTTCTTCAACTCCTTCTTTGTTTCACTAAGGCGGCGTTGCACTTCATCAGAAATCTGCTTCTGCAAGTCATCTGTTACGATCTCTTTTAGTAGATTCTTCTTGTGACGCATCATCAGGGCTGCATTCGTTGCAATATCCATCAGGCGCGTGCGATTGTCACGGAAGATAGTTGTGTGATCAATATCACCAACAATTTCAGGCTTCTCAAGTGCATCATTATCGCCGAATATCTCTTGGAATTGTGCAATAATAGAGTCAGGAATTACTGGCGACTGCTCAATCAGACGATCTAGCTCTGTGCGACAGATCTTGATAAAATCCATTGAATCTAGGCGATCGTTTGGATGGAGCGATAGCTCAACTGCGATCTGGCGCTGGAATTTGCCCCATGCAATTCCACATACGCGATGAGCTTCATTGAGCTGTGCGTAACGCAAGAAGTTACCCAGGGTTGTTAAGACGCCGGCAATAATACTCACACCACCGATTGCGAAACTGGCCATCTTCTGACCATTTTGATCATCACCAAAAATAGATGTCAAACCAAAGTTGGCTGTGCCGGTTAGCGTTGATAAGACAATAACAGGGATTGTAATAGATAAATTCTTCTTATAGAAACCCTTCTCGGCGCGGTCGTGCATCCAACGGTAACAGGATGCAATATCGGCCCACTTTGCCATGAGTTCCTCTTGTTCTCTTGACCAACCATTATTATAACGCTTCTCTTTTCTCATTTCTGCGGCAGGAGGTGGTGGTGATTCACTTCTCGACCGTTCACTCATTTATTCTAAAGGCAGATTTTCTCCCTTACTCCGTTTGGGTTCGCTTCGCTTAGCCTCGCCCACGACCCCTGCCACGACCCCTGCCACCCACACCACCTCGTGAAGAAGCAGCACGTTCCTTCTGCACTGCAAGTCCGTGCTTATACACCGCCTCTGCCTCCTTCTCACTAATCTTTTCAATGTTCAGGCTTTCGGGGACAGATACAAACTTGCGATCCTTGAGACCCTCTTTATACATGTAGCGGCTCCAACCCTCTTTTCCTTGGCGGAATACATATGGACCTACTTGTTTTAGAATATTTGCTGCAGTGCTGCTGCTGCAAGCACCAGCAGCCTTCTCTGCTATCTTCTGTTCAATGAATGCAAGCGCCCCCTCTTCTGTAATGCCTTCCCAACTGACATCTTCTGGCCATCCATAGAAAGTCGTGGCATCGGCCTTTGTCGCCCCCTCTTTTAGTAGCAGAGGACCTTTCTTGCTGAGCACAGCCTTATAGTCGCCAAACATCTTGATCTTATCCGAGGCAGGTCTTGGACCACCATCTGCAGCTGAGCCGCTACCGCCGCCAGACTTATGTGACAAGTAGCGATCTTTGTAGGAGTTCCACGTGTTGCGCAGAATGCCCTTCCACTCAGCACTACCTGTCGCCACCTGATCAAGGCCCGCTTCCATGGCCGCCGTGAAACCATAGTCGAAGATATCTGAGTATTCGCGCATGAGGAAATCAATCACTTGCCGTCCAAGAGCGGTGGGAACCATCTTCTGCTTCTCTCCACCAAGAGCTAGCTGTTTCTCTTCAACGGTCACTTCACCATCCTCTAGAAGCTCGTAATGATTGACATTCTGCTTCTTGGCAGGAATATCCTTCACCTCTACATATCCTTTGTCAACAATGGCAGCAATAAGAGAAGCAAATGTAGATGGACGACCAATACCGCGCTTCTCTAGCTCACGCACCAGCGTCGCCTCTGTATAACGACTAGCAGGGCGTGTGATCACCGCACGGCCCTCTAGTGCTTTCCATGTGAGGCGAGTTCCAATAGTAAGTGCAGCCGAGGCAGCCCATGCATCCGCCTTCGTGTCCTCCTCTTCGTTCTCTTCATCTAGAGCTGCCACCTTGCCAAGGCGTCGCCAACCTTCAAAGGTTGTGCGCTTCCAACTAGCACGCCAGGGAAGATCCTCTTCACCTTCACCATCGCAGATAAATGTAACAGTGCGTGTCTCACCGCGTGCCTCTGACATGAGGCTCTGAAGAGTCCGGTTGCGGATCATCTTGTAGAGCGCCTTTTCAGAGGAATCGTCACTGTCAATCTCCTCTGCCTCCATGTGTGTAGGCCTGATACATTCATGTGCGGCTTGTGGAACAGGCGCACCAGGAGGCACCTCATCATCGCTCGCAGCCTTCTTTGTTTTCTTCTTTTTTGCCTCAGGTGCCCCTGAGGCGAGAACACCTAGGTAATCCTCACCATAAGTATCCTTAATCCATGTGCGGCCATCTTCGCGAGCCTCTTCAGAGAGAGCCGTTGAATCCGTGCGCATATAGGTGATATAACCACCTTCATAGAGCTTCTGTGCAATCTGCATTGTGCGCTTTGGGTTATAACGCAACACAGCTGATGCCTGTTGTTGCAGAGTTGAAGTGATAAAGGGGATAGGTGCTCCCTCTCGCCAAGGCTTCACCGTAACCGTTTTTACAGTAGCACCTTTCTCTACCTGTCTATTTTCAAGATAAGTGATAACCGAATCTTCATCTTCAAGCTCGTCGACCATGGCAGCTTTGAACTGAAAGCTGCCTGTAGCCGCATTCGCTTGGGCCACATTCGTTACCCACAACCCATCAACTGCCCATGTCAATGCAGAAGAGAATCCTTCAATATCCTTCTCTTTATCAACGACAAGTCGCAGCGCAGGTGTTTGGCAACGACCAGCAGATAAGCCCCGTCCCATTCCCCAGAGCAAAGGCGACATAGTGAAACCGATCATCATATCAAGCATTGAGCGAGCCTGCTGAGCATAGACTTTAGGCATATCAATACGCCGCGGCTCCGCCACAGCCTTTAAGATAGCCGGCTTCGTAATTTCATGAAATACGGCTCGTGGTGTAGCTGTAGGGTCCAGCTTTAAGAGCTTGCATACAGAATAGGCAATGGCCTCACCTTCGCGATCATCATCTGCAGCAAGATATACCTGTTTGGCGCTCTTAAAAGCATCTCGCAAGCCGGCAATAGCTTTGGATTTGGTTTTCAGAAACTCAAAGCGCGGCTCAAAGTCTCGCTCAATACCGACGGCATCCAGATCCTCTTCTAGGGCACGTATATGACCCATGGTGGCGACAACATTCCAGCCGCTTCCCAAGAAGCCGCGGATCTTGGAACATTTGGCAGGTGATTCAACAATAACGAGGTTTGACATTGCAGGGGGTGGCGTGAATACTAACCACAAACCCTACTTGTCACCGATCAAATTTACATTTTATAAAGGGAAGCCCGGTCATGCGTTTATTTTATCTTAGACAATTAGATTAAATGTCAGGTATCCTTACAAGACTTTTTGGTGGTGAGCCTGGTGGTGCGGTTGCTGGCAACACAATAGATCCTGGCACTTATGATCCTTCAAAGAGGGGGACACAGAAGGTCGGTTCTGGCTTAATCAAACCTAGCAAAAACATGGGTTCATCTAGTGCTAGCTCTTTTTCCTCTTCCTCTACTCCCGCACCTGCTTCTCCAAATGCTACACGTCAAATAAATATGGGCTCCACTATTGTACCTGGTAACTTGAAGACAAGCATGAACTTGACTTCTGCAAATGTTGTGAAGGCTGGTACACCTGATGAAGGTAAGGGTATCTTTGGTGGTCTGTTTGGTGGTCGTCGCCGCCGTGCTTCTCGCAAGAGTCGCAAGAGTCGCAAGAGTCGCAAGAGTCGCAAGAGTCGCAAGAGTCGCAAGAGTCGCAAGTAAATGTTTACCATTTACGTGGCATTAGATTAACAGACTCTGCTTGTTAATTGAACCACAAGTAAGTAATATCTAAAGTTTCAAATGCCACATTAAAGTAATGGCAGACTTTCAGACTAGCCCCGACGGTGCCCTTTTTGAACTCGTTGCCCGAGGCAAAAAAGACACCTTTTTCCTAGACAACGCCGCCCCGCAGGCCTTCAACCACGCCTACAAACCAACAGAACCTCACATTACCGAAACACGCTTCACTGTCCCCAAAACAGCCCCCGCATTCGGTCGCCCGCTTGAGTTCGAACTTGAAACATTCGGCGACATCCTCCGCGAAGTCACCCTCAAAATAGATCTCCCCACATGGCTCCCACCCCTAGCCCTGATACAAGGTCAGCAGCCATCAAACCCCCAGTCAGCCAACCAAGCCCTACATGTCACAGAACAAGGGACCGGCTATACATACGGTTGGACGAACGGCATCGGCGCCTTCCTCTTTGAAAGCATTGAGCTCCTGCAAGATAAAATCCGCATCCTTGAATTATCAGGCGATGCACTCTTCTTCCTGCAAAATGCAGAGGGCATAAATAGCCAAGCCTACTTGCGTCAGCGCCTCATCGGTCAGCACGGCGGCACCCAAGCCGACATTGCCCGCAACGCCACCCCTGGCACTCTCTATCTCCGCCTGCCATGGCCCGCCGCAACAACCGACAAAGACCCAGGCTTCCCACTCGTCGCCGCCACCGACCAGGTCTGGCGAATTCGGCTGAAGCTGCGCCCTCTCGACGCACTATTGGAAACATCCCATACAAGCGAAACACAAATCATCAAAGCAGATCCATTTGACAAAACCTTCACCTACACTGACCTCAACGGCACCACAATAACATTCCGCTCTATCCCGCGCATCTCCCTCGCCCCGCCAACAATCCAACTTCTTACACGTCAGAGCTATGTCCGCGACGAATTCCGCAAAGCCATCACAGAAACCCATCTGGAGTATCCCTTCCGCCGCTTCTTCCCGAATGTTATGACTGCAGGAGAGCTTGACTACGCCCCCTTCAACACAAACCCCGCCGCAGTCGTCCCAATTTACCGCCGCCTAGAAGGCCTACATCCTACTGGTCGGCTACTTGTTGTTTTCCGTCGCAACCAAGATCTACGCGTTGCCCGCTATGCACAGACAACCAATACTCAACAGCTATCACCAGATGGTGAGTTCTACAATAATATGAAATTGCTTATTGCAGGCAGAGATCGTGAGTCCCTCTGGTCGCCACTTGTGTGGCGTGATTTGATTAGCCAGGCTCATGATGATAGATATCCAGGCACACACCAAGCATCATTTAATTGGACAGTCGGTGCCCCAACAACAGAGGCTCCAAGTGGCACAGTGAATTTCTCCACCGCCGATCGGCCAAACTTATATATTGAACTTCAAAATACCCGCCCTGATCCACAGACAAATCAGCGCACTACAGAGATACTCGCCGTCCTGGAAAGTTGGGACACATATGTCTTTGACAAAGGCCGCGCCTACGTAAAGTTTTTGAATTAATAACTGACAAGTAGAATGGGTATCTATTATTCAAATAAATTATACGGTATTTTCTGTGATTACTTCTCATTTAAATATACCGAACCGATGACTGAAGAGAATGTGAGAGAGGTCAAAGCAGCATATGATGCGCTAACCGATGAACAGCGCACCTCGACGGCTTTCTACGCTCATGTTGAAGCTGGATCAACCTATGGGGAAACTCCTTTCCTGGCAATTACGCCAGTTACAGAGAAGATTGATGCCTGGCTGAAAAATATGACGAGCGCAACCAACGCCTAAACAATAAACCAGCCCTACTTGTCAGAATGTCTTCTTCATCTGCTCTCGCTACTCCCATTGAAATGCTGAACGATCAGGAGCTCTTTGAGAGTTTCCTCAGTCGCAGTAATCCTAACTTCAAGCCTAAATATCCCCTTATTGTTATCTATTTCACCGCCAACTGGTGCCGCGCATGCAAGAATGTGAATGTGCCCGAGTTGATGTCCCTGCGTAAGGACATTAAGTGGTTCAAGGTAGACATGGATGATAACGAGTATACTGGTGCATATTGTGGAGTGCGATCAATCCCAAGTTTCCAGGCGATTGTGAATGGCACTCCTCTTCAACTGAAGGCAACTAATGATATGGTGGCTCTGCGTGACTTTATAATGGGGCTGAAGGCGTAAAAATTGAAAACCGGCCTCGCCAGCCAACCCAAGCCGACGAAATGACCACGCCATCCACGCCTCATAAGATAACACTATTGGTATATCAGAATCCAATGCTGTTAGCTTCTCAAAAAGAAGAGCAGTGTATATTCTGCCTAGATAACGAAACTCCGCAACAAATAATCTTTAATACCGCCTGCTCCTGTAAATATAGATATCATCAAACCTGCCAAGAGAAATGGGAAGAGGCCGAGCGGCAGAAGGGGAAGCCACCTACATGTCTTCTCTGCCATAAGCCTCGTCCAACAGCTCCGCCCCATCAGATTGTAGAAATTGTCATTCGTGATCCTGCTACTGAAGAGACTGCTGCCATCGCAGCCGAAGAAGCAACACGTGGCAAACAGTATAGACAGGTAATCAAGGGCATTGTATTTGCTATTATTATTGCCTTCTTCCTCATTATGTTCCGTTTCTGGATTTAACCAGCCTAAAAATCCCCCTCTTTTTTATTTCAGTAAAGATGCAGATTTTCGTGAAGACTCTGACTGGCAAGACCATTACCCTGGATGTTGAGGCATCCGATACTATTGAGGGGGTTAAGCAGAAGATTCAGGACAAGGAAGGAATTCCGCCAGACCAGCAGCGCCTTATCTTCGCAGGTAAGCAGCTGGAAGATGGTCGCACGTTGAGCGACTATAATATCCAGAAGGAGAGCACTCTCCACCTGGTGCTCCGCCTCCGCGGCGGTAGCAACTATAGTAACTATACCTACAATGTATCAGTGTCAGTTCCATCTGCATGTGTAGGTGGCAACTGCCCTTGCCGCACATACAGTGTAACAAGCAATGCCTGGACACCCGCTATAACAAGCAATATTACCCAAAATCAAAGTAATGCATGGACTCCTACAGTGGTACAGCCCCAGCGTCCTACACTTGATCAGCTTCATAATCAGTTCACACCCCTTTTTACTACTCTAACTAATTTACAGAATGATTTGAATATTGTGCGATCTAACCTTGATACACTCTATGGTAATTTCGTCCAATACCGTTACCTATCAAACGCATAAAGCCCCTTCTTAGATAAAGGCATAGGATAATGTCTGCGCCATTCCGCATTCAGTATGCAAGTCGTCTCTTTATTAACGCGGCCACTTGCCTAAAACAGAAGCTTATACCTGCTCCCAAGACAAAATACCTAGTATTAGCAGGAAACTGTCTTTCTGCCGCACATAGCACAACACAACCAATTCTATCGTATTTGTCAGCCAACTGGGAGAAGGTGTTCATTGTCCCTGGCACATTAGAATATTCTGATCAACGTTCTCAGAAATTATGTTGGCAGTCAATGGCTGAAATTCTGCGAAAGCAGGCCATGTTACATAAGAATGTCTATATTTGCGAACATTCTATTCATAGACTCCCTGAGTTTACACTTCTTGCAACACCACTTGGTAGTGCATATATTGGCAATCCTGCCGAGCTAATAGAAGCGGACCCGCCTCTAGAAAATATGCAGACTAATAATGGAAATCTTTATAATAAGTTACGCTTCATTAATGAAGAAGATATTACTTTCCTACAAGAAGCTCTTATACAAGAGTCTTTGTCAAAGAAACCTTTAGTTATTGCAACATATCAATTACCTTCAATTTATCTTATTGGTCAAGATAAAATAGATAAAATTGTTGATGGTGAAACAAACCCTACTAGTCTTACTGGAACGGTTTCTTTCCTACCTCCAAAATTTCAACATTTAGTTGCTTCAAATCACACGCCACTAAAAGCATGGATTGCAGGTGCTTCTGATTCATGTGTGAATATGATTGGTGAAAATCAAAATAAAACGCTTTTTACTACTAATTCTGGGACAAGTAGATGTTATCAGAACTCTTGGTTTGCTGAGCTGCGTTAATCATTCTTCTTCATCCATGCACCTGCTTCTGAGGGCACGCAACGCTCAGCTGCCTTCACTGCCGGCATGATCACACGCTCTAAACGTGTATGAAATGCGTAAATTGCCGGCCCAAAGTTCGCTCCTCTGAAAAAGGCGATCGGCCTCTTACTTTTAATATATTCCATTGTTGCATATGGCTTACTCTGACGAAGTAGCATTAAGAATATTGCTGTTGCAGCACATGATCGTTGCATACCTGCGTGACAATGGACTAAGATACCACGACCAAGTTTATATTCACGTAGCATATTATATGCAATATCCTCGGCAGAGTCTATCATAAATTGTATTTCAGTAGGTTCTAAGTTATCATCTACTGCAATGCGATAACGGTAGGGCACAGAGTCGTCAAACGGAAGTGTCTTTGTGCAGTTGAAAACTACAGTTATATTCTCTTTACGCAAGAACTCTCTATCGGCAGCGGCCTTTGCATTACCGATCCATAACCGGGGAATAATTAGATCTGCATTGTTTCCCGCTACGACTGACATCTAGATTATACTGAATTTTTCCATCTGCTTGGCGCGGCGCGCTGCCGAAAAATTTGCCCTGCTTTAAGTCCCAGCAGCAGTGTCACCCGCCATGCTGCAATTTATCAAGCCTGCTTCTCTAAACAGAACATGGGGACAACCTCAGCCGCCTCACCCTGAGTATGTGAAGCCCTGCCTCCCCGCCCCAAACTTCACTCGCCACTTCTTCCGTGCAGACGATGTTAGTGCAGCCCTCTTTACATCCATCTGTGATCAGAAGCGCGAGCAAGTGGCATATTGGACACAAGAGCTCATTGACTCAGGGGCGCCAGCCGATATTATCTTCATACTTATATTCGCATACGTTATCAACTATAGTCATACTCGTCTAGATTATCTAACTAACCTCGCCGAAGTCGCCCAACACCCAACACCTGAGTCGCTGCAGCAAGCGGCATATAACCTCTGCATTCTCCCATTAGATGAACGTGACGGCTCCTTCTTTCTCACAGCCCTACATGTCACACGTAGGCCATCCAAACAGGAGCGCGAAATTAAGATAAGCCCAACCACTCTTCAGATCTTACAGCGCCCTGCAGCATCTTGGCTTGGTGCCCAAGCAAATGCAACCCTTGATGATTATCTACAACACCTCCTTTGGTTGGCTACCACTTATACAAACGTCGACCCAAGTGTCACCCCCTGCACTTGGCGCCCTCTTCCCTCCAGCCTCCAAAGCAGCCTTAACACTTGGGCCACCCAACTCGGGAGGCGGGCTCGACGACTCCCGTTTATGAACTCGCGTCATCTCTATGGAATGAGCTGCCGCGGCGCCACATGGGATACACAAACAGCCACAGACGAACTCAACTGCGCCCACGAGACATTCCATCATTCCCCCTACTGGTCTGCTCTATGCCCACCTTTTCCCCGAGATGACGAGACGCAAGTGTGGGAGGATTTCCTAAATGCAGTCTTCATGACGGATGATATTCCCGATGAATGGTCTGCAGCTGATAAGGATATGTCACATGGGCCTGGTGCAATGTACAACACAAACAAATACCCGAAGGTTGGTAAGTGGATGCATATGTGGGTTCCAGCCCAGTCATGTGCAATGTCTGGTTGGCGCAGCACTATATTTGATCGGTATGAGTTCACTGAGTTGCCATTCCCCATTACGATTTATGAGTGGATTGCAACTCAGATTCAAGATACCCTGTTGCAAAGGGCTATGCGTGAGTTTAACTTGGGTGATGATGACGAGAATCTTATGGAGGACTAGTAGGAATGGACGTTGTTACAATTTTAGTATTTTTAGTTGCTGTGCTGGTTGTCTTGCTTCTACTTGTCATTTTCGCCCCTCGACCTGAAGTTCGTAAGGAGTATGTGATTCAAGCGCCCTACCCGAATTACTATGCTTTCTGGCCAAGCCCCTATTACTATGGCTGGACAACAGGTGGGTCTTCATGGCGCCCTAGACCTTTCCATGGAAGGAGGGCTGCATATGGATACGGGTCTGGCTATAGCACTGGTGGGGGTCACACTGGTGGTGGGCATGGAGGTGGCGGTGGTGGTCACTAAGTGCGTTTGAATTAGCCGTTTTTACTCTACGGTAAGAGTGGAGGTAATACCTCTAGAAAGCCCTGCTAGCTCATTTGGCTAGAGCGCGGAGCTGTTAGATCATAAGTATGATACTGTAACTCCGAGGTAGGTGGTTCGACTCCACCGTGGGGCGTCTTTCTTCTTGGTATGTAGAACATCCGAAGAAGAAAAGGTAAAACCAAATTTTGATAACTTATCTCGTATAATTGAAAATATACAGAAATGGGTTATATCTATAAAATCACAAATATAGTAACAAATAAATGTTATATTGGACAAACTATTAATGATCCTGAAAAAAGGTGGATGGATCATAAAAAAACAATAAATACAAAGTATGGATGTCCAGCATTAAAAGCTTCCATGAAAAAACATGGAATAGAACACTTCAAGTTTGAAGTTCTAATTATATGTTTTGACTCTGACATGTCAAAGTTTGAGAAGGAATATATAAAGAAGTTTGAATCATTCGGCCCAAAAGGATATAATTTAACACATGGAGGTGAAGAGGGAGGTTTCTTTAAAGGATGCAAACATACACCTGAAGAGGTTGAACGCATAAAGGAACGCTTGAAATTATGGCGAGAGAACCCTGAAAATCTAAAGAAACATGCTGATAAAATTAGGAAAAACTTTCAAGATCCTGAATATAAAAAGAGACATTCAGAGATTATGAAGAAAGTTGCAGCTGTAAGGACAAAAGTTTGTAATAAAGCTCCAGCATCAGAAGAGACAAAACGTAAAATAAGAGAAAGTGTCTTAAGATATTATAATAATAATCAATCCAATAATGAATACTGTGAAGATAGAAAGGCTAAACATAGTGAAATTATGTCAAAAGTTAATGGCAGGAAAATAAATCAGTTTACACTTGATGGTAAGTTTGTAGGATCTTATGACACAATTAAGAAAGCTGGATTAGATAATAAATTAAGCTACAAAGCTATTGCACATAACTTAGCTGGTAGATCAAAACAATCCCAAGGGTTTATCTGGAAGTATGCTGATTGAGTTCACTGCGTTAAAATCTCCCAATAAAAACCTCCGATTAAGTTGGGCAATGCCCACAGATGCGTGTTGGAGCAGAGGAAGCTCGTCGGGCCCATACCTGCTAATGCAAGGAAACCCGAAGGTCGTTTGATCAAAACAAACACACGCAATACTGTTTTTTTTCTTAGTATGTCATACATCTTAAGAAGAAAAATAAAGGTAAAATCTAGTAATGCCTTCTATAGAAAAGCTAATTGAATATACAAATGAACTTATTTCTTGCCTTAGTGATAAATACCCAAAGACTGTAAAGGAGTCGTTAGCAATTACACGGGCGAGATTTTGGATAGATACTTATCGTAAAGAGCAAAGAGATGCAGCAGCCGCTGCAATTCCTGCCCGATTACTAACTCCTGCTACCGAAGAGGGAGAAGAGGAATTCCGTCGCTGGGTTTATGGTGACCACCGCAACGGCTTTTCTGCACATCGTGAAAACATGCGTGAGCGATACGAACGAGGTGAGAAGATTCAATTTGTTCCTAAGCTTGTTACTACAGAAGAGGATGGCGCTAGTGAGGGTAAGGGCAAGCCAAATAAATCCACATCTGAAGGTGGTCGTCGCAGGACAAAGAAACATAAAAGCTCCCGCAAAGGTAAGCGATGCCTCTCTGGAAAATAGATGAAATTCCGGCTCAATGTATATCACTCCGCCGGCGGGAGGACCGTTGGTTACCCTTCAAGTCCCAGCCAGCCGTGCGTGATCTCCGCCAACTAGAACGCTTTGATGCCGTCGACGGCCAAACGATTGACATAGCTAATGATAAACGTATCCTTCTCTCCACCAAGCGCAATATCATCAATAAGCAGCGGCGATCACATGAAGAGCTCGACTCTAAAGGTGGTGTTGGCTGTGCCCTGAGCCACATTGGTATATGGCAGATGATGGTTCAGCGACAGATTCCAATTATGTTAATATTTGAGGATGATGCTCAGATCCCAAATGATTTTATTGCTCGGGCAAACAAACTTATAGAAGAATCATCTGCCCTTCAAGACTATGCATCATGGGATATGTGGCTCCTGGCAAATAATCACCTTGCCAGCAAACCGCTCACAGACGAGCCAAATGTCCATGACCTCCAGGCATTTGTTACACTAAGTTGCTATGTCCTCACTCTAAAAGGTGCTGAAAAGTTCCTCGCCGATGCATTCCCAATACACGCTCACATAGATTTCTACATGGTAGTCCTCAAACAGGTGAAACATATGCGCTACTTGTCAACACCCAGCCTTCGCATTTACCAACGTGGTGCCAAATCTGATATTCAAGAAAAAACTAATTGTGTTATTTGCAATGTTCCGACCGATTTTGATTTAACTCATGCAGTTATATCAAAAGCAGATAAAGCTCAGCTACAAATGGCTCAAACAGCACTGATTGTTGGTATAGGAATTGTAGTTGGGTATGGTTTTTATAGACATTTTATTGGTCGAAGTGGAGCAGTTTAACAACCGACTACATGTCCTACACCTCCATTTCCATCTAGACTCATTGACTCAACCTTCGCCTGAATATCTGCCTCAACTTGCTCAACAGATGGCTGAGGAGCTGGCGCTGGCACAACAGTAGAGGCCGATGCTGCCTGCGGCTCAGCAACAACCCATTTTGCCTTCAGCGCCGCCCACGACACTGGGAATGCTGATGACAAACAATCATCTATTAGACCCGCATAACGACGAATCTCCGCCTGCGCCTGCGGATGGAGGCGCAGCTGACACAGACGCGCATATGCATAGAGTGACCCCGTCTCAATAAACTCGGTATACATGCTCTGAGGAAGAATACCACGCGCCACCTCAGGTGCCACACCCTTATCCAACATATACTCATAGAAATCCACAACCTGCTTCTGCATGTCATTCCACTTCACCATCATCTCTGCCTCATCCTCAATACTATGATCAGCCGAGCCCTGCTTCAAGTTCTCGTTGCGAGCGCGAATGCCAGTGATAGGTAGCCAGCACGCAGGGCGATCATCCACGTAGCGCCGAGATACCTCATTGCGCGCGAAGCCGATCGTGTGACGGAACCACTCACGCGCAACAAAAATAGGCATGCGGAGGCGAAAACGGATCTGTGGATGGAAGAAGGGTGAAATATGGTCGTGATTGGCCAAGTAACGAATCAAACCACCATCACGCTTAGTCATCTCGTTTGACTCCTTAGCAAAACTCACTCGGGCCGCATTGACTACCGTCAGATCTGAACCGAATACCTCCAGGCGCTCCACGAATCCCTCGTTACCTGGTAGAAAATACTTTACTGACATCGCGACTAACACCTACTTGTCAGTTGTGGGCAAGTTTTAAGCATCTATAATTACATAACTATATGAGCAGTTATTTATATATTTTTTTTGAAGACCGGTATTTATTATAAAATGATTTTAGGGTCTGACTTTCAGGCACTAGATGAACACATACTTGTCAGTTAATCATATTTAGGTATAAGCAGCTGAACTTACACATACCCAAGAAGCACCATTAGATATAAAGCGAAGATAAAGTGTACTTCCAATACCTATTGACGGAGTTCCAAATCCACTAAAATATTTAGCATTAGTTCCAGCAACTCCATCAAATGTTAATATATTATCGCCAGCATTATAGATGAACACATTTTTTATAAAACCAACGAGGCCAACTGCATTAAACCCTATAGTGCATCCACTGAGGGCACCAGTATGTGTCCAATTCATAATAATATTTTGTGACGGATATGTCGTTGTATTAATTACTTGATCAACAGTCTGTGAAGTTAAATTATATGTCTGAGCTATTGATACAATCTGCTGTGAAGCTATTACATTTTCACCAGCCACTACATTTACACCAGCTACTACATTACCCGTAACTGCAGTCACATTTGTCTGTGCAGTAACAGCACCAGCCTCAGCAGTAATATCACCTGTTAAGGAATCAATATCACCAGTAATAGTGGCGCTACCAAGGGCAACTACATTGCCGCGTGTATATACAGGCTGACCATAATCAATTGAATCAACACCAGGTCTTAATGCAAACTCGCCATGGATTGAGCGCAGATTTGCTTCGTTATCTGCAGGATTCAGAGTATCAATATTAGCAGCACGATCATTGTTCATTCGGAGGAATACCTCGGAGTTGGGATCAATATAGCCATTCAAAAAAGAAACAGGGTCATATACACCAACAAGCATAGTCTTAATGCCAGGATTTGCGCTGGGGAATAGCTTCTTACCAGTTTCATGTAGGAAGCGTTTTGCAGGGCATGTGCCAGATGTAGCACCGGATACAGCGCTAAGGGTGCCGATATAATTTCCCGCGGGCTGACTCCATGTGAGCGAATAAGACCAAAAATCATTATTGAAAGGGACAGTGCTCATGTAGGTGATCTTTGCCTCGGGGTTGAAATCATTGCGAACAGAACTCATTTATATATATTAGTATTTATATTTTTTTTGAACACCACTATTTATTTTAGGATCTGACTTTCAGGCGCTAGACCAACACCTACTTGTCAGTTATGAAGGGGGTTAAGCATTTCCAGCACCAATAAGAACCCAGTTTCCACTTGGAGAGCTAACAAAATTATAAACTAAATATGCATTATTTGCTACAGTAAGACTCAAGCCTGTAAAATAAGGTGCATATGTTACATTTGACACGCCGGTAAAATCAAACCCAATTGAACCACCGGTTGTATTTTGAAGAAATACATTCATTGTTACTCCAGGCACAGGTGCGGGTGTTGTAAAACCAAATGAATATCCGGTAGTTGGTCCTAGTCCTGGACTCTTAGTAAATGGTATAATAAGATTGTTTGGGTAGCCTGATCCAGAAATATCAATAGCTATATCTTGAATATTAAAGTTTATAGGTGCTAATGTTTTAGTACCACCATTTATACGGTTGCCTGCTACGATATTTCCGAGGGGAGCAGTGATATTGCCTGTAACTGCGCTCACATTTGTCTGTGCAGTAACAGCACCAGCCTCAGCGGTAATATCACCTGTCAAGGAATCAATATCACCAGTAATAGTTGCACTACCAAGGGCAACAACATTGCCACGTGTATAGACAGGCTGGCCATAATCAATTGAATCAACGCCAGGTCTTAATGCAAACTCGCCATGGATTGAACGAAGATTTGCCTCGTTATCTGCGGGGTTAAGGGTATCAATATTTGCAGCACGATCATTGTTCATACGTAGGAATACCTCAGAGTTAGGATCAATATAACCCTTCAAAAAAGAAACAGGATCATATACACCAACAAGCATGGTCTTGATGCCAGGATTCGCGCTAGGGAATAGCTTCTTACCTGTTTCATGTAAGAAACGCTTTGCAGGACAAGTGCCAGATGTGGCACCAGATACAGCACTAAGGGTGCCGATATACTTCGCCTCAGCTTGGTTCCATGTGAGTGAATAAGACCAAAAATCATCATCAAAAGGAGCTGTGCTCATATATGTAATCTTAGCTTCAGGATTGAAATCATTGCGAACAGAACTCATTTATTATATTTTACACTAATATTTTATTTATGTATCATACAGATTAGGCAGAAGGATCTGTGCCGGCACCTTGTTGCTGCACAACAGCACCAGTAATAGCCCGCACCACACCACCTGATACATTACGAGCAGCTGGTGAAGAGAACGTATGGAAGAGTGCAGGGCCAGGTGTCCCTCCAGGTGCAATTGCAGGGAAAGCACCGCCATCTACACCCTCAGCCTGGCTGGCTGCTGACCACTGTGAATATACACCGCGCCCCAGACCGAAGAAGGTTGCATTCTGCGCAGCCTGCGCAGCCTCTAACTGTGTAAACCCACCCCTCTGAAGGCGGGCACGACACCCTTCAACATCAGCTCGCAACACAGCTACAAGTCCATCCTCTCCTTCACAACGAGCTAGTAGTCCATCTGCCTCAGCAAGTGCGGCCGTTCGCTCCTCGTTATTCAAGTGCCGACCACCAGCATGCTTCAGTAAGAATGAGCTCACATCCTGACGAAGTACATATAGACGCATAGCCTCTACATGTTCTGAACCATCAAGCATAGTAAGGGCATGCATACTAGCCTGCCGCATCTCAACACAATCATAATATGTTAGGGGAAGGCAAATATCATCCTCCTCATCGCCTTCCTCAATTGGCCCCAGGCGCAGCAACAAATTCACCTCAGCACCAGCACCGATATCGCCAACTATAACCTCACAATCTTGGACAGGTAGGGACCCAATGTATCTAGCACCATCAGGCACTATAATCTTGACATTCTGTGCAACGGTCGTTACCATTGTGCCAAATGTCTCACCTACAGTGGCGGCTACATCCTCTAGTGTGCTGACTGCACTGTATGTGCCGTTGCCGGCCGTGGCAGCAGTCCGCATCATCTCCACATTGTGCTCTGCCCCATAACCGATGGTTGCTACAGTCAGAGCTGGTGCAGCAATGACCGTCTGGCGCACAAGCTGCTCAATCTGGGAACCCTCTACAAGTCCTTGGTTTGCAAAGCCATCAGTCAGCAGCAGCAGCACCTGCTTAATAGCAGGACCGCTTTCAGTATCAAGACAGCCAAGCACATTGATTAGACCGGCAGAGAGATTTGTTCCACCGCCTGCTACAAGTTGATCAACTTGACGCTTCACCTGCTCTTTCTTTGAGTTGTCTGTAATTTGCATCTGGCGCATTAGCACTTGTGAGCTATGTGAGAAGCTGATAAGTGAAATATTGTCTGCTGGTGTCATGAAATCAACAATGGTTCGCAGAGTATGCTTAACATTCTCAAGGCGCATATCTTCACCCATGGAACCACTTGTATCAATGCAGGCAATTAGATGCAGGGGAATGCGATTTGCAGACTGGCGGCCCATAAGCTTAACCCAGCAGTTGCGCTTGTCTCCATCGTTAATAAGATAGGCGTGAAAGTCCATTTTAAGGGGCGTGAATTATCTGAGGGGGAGCTGGGCGCTCCCCCTTGACCCCCTAGCCTGATTTCAAATTTTTTTGGGTAAGGCAAAAAATTTTTTTGCTACAGCAACTCTGCGTCTAGGCAATCTTCTCAATAACACAGGGACCAGAAGGAACTGCCCCTGCTTTCTCTTCAGGATGCGCTTTGAGCCATTCGCGGTAAGAGTGAGTCTTCTCCATATAATAGGATGATCCAAGTAGTTTCTCTGCCATTAGATGAGTTTCCTTCTCTTTATCTCCAAGTGATGAGAGGAATTTCTCTGAATTCAGGGGGCGGGCGTGAGTAATGCGTTCCATGGCTGCTACCTGCTGTAGCAGCCGAACCATTTTTCAAATTTGAGCCGCAACTATAAAGTGAATTTATGTAACCAACATTTCAAGCCTGCCCGCAAAAATGACCGACCATATCCTGAAAAGTAGAGGATATACACACTTTACCCTTCTTGATGCCATAACAGGCCAAGAGAATGGCTCTTTCCAAGATGCTAAATCCGCCTCTCAATCTCTCCCTGGTGATACAGTGCAACTAGATGAATCTGGCATCTATTTGAAGAGCCGTGCAGAGCACCCTCCTCTTGCCGGCACCCTAATCACAAGAACAAAGACTATCTATGGTATGACAAGTAGGAATGTTCCACTATTTCTCTTCCATCCATATGATCGCAGCTACCCACCCATGCGTGTAGCTGTGAAGGCTGCTGACCGCACAAAGAACTTCATTGCCATGGCCCGCTTTGAGGCGTGGGAGAAGGGAGATACATTCCCCCGTGGTTCTCTAGTTGAACTACTGGGCAACACTGAGAATCAAGAGGCTGAAGCCAAGGCCATGCAGATAACAGCAAGTCCTTGGTGGAAGCCTGCATATAAAGCTTTCCAGGAAGATGACCACACCCGCCCCAATCCTACTCGTCTATTGATTGCCGAGCCAACCTGGCGCACAATCAACATTGACCCAGAGGGATGCCGAGATATTGATGATACTTTCAGCTGGCGTCACGGTATCATTGAAGACAGCTACGAGATCGCTATCGGCATCGCTGACGTAGATGCCGCCATTGCTGCAGGCACGCCCTATGATAACATTGCCCGTAAAAATGCGACTACAATCTACACACCACAAGGTGAAGCTGTTAGACCAATGCTGCCCCGCGAGCTTTCAGAGGATCGCCTATCTCTACATGTCGGCTCAGAAGCGAAGCCAACATTGTCGCTCATGTTTAATTTCAACATGCACACAAAAGAGATCGCAAATATCCGTTTCCAGCCAACCTTGACCCAAAATAATAAGACCTACACATACGATGATGTGTTATTGGATCCATATGCACCATCTCGCCTGATGACCACCTTGACAGAAGCAATCCAGCGCCTCTGCCCACCTTTGGTCAATGGCCAAGCAGCGCCGGCACAAGACCCGCATAACTGGATTCAGGCACTGATGGTTTTCTACAATCTCCAGGCAGCCGCAAAGCTCAAAGCTGCAAGCCAAGGCATTCTCCGCGCCCACAAAGCACCAGACCACGAGAAACTCACATCCTACATGTCAGTTCATCCAGATCTTGGTGTCTTCGCCATGGAAGCCGCTGTCTATGTGCATCCAACTGATCCACGCACTCACTATGGCTTCGCAGATCAAGACTATTGTCATGCAACATCTCCTATCCGCCGCTACGCTGATCTCTTTAATCAGCGGGCACTCAAAGCGCTTCTGGTTGGCGAGACACCACAACAGCCAGATGGTGCTCTTCTGGCGCACCTCAATACTCGACAGAAGGCTGCAAAGGCATATCAGCGCGACACAGCCTTCGCCCAGATACTTCGCTCTGCACCCAGAAAGGTAACTGCAACTGTCGTGAATGTAACAGCAGATCGCATCACACTCTACGTGTCAGCATGGAAGCAGATTGTGAAAGCACGGACAAAGCCCAGTTATGCTTTCGCCGCAGGCACTACAGTTGAGGTCTGTTATACATATGACACATCTCAACTGCACTGGAAACAGCGTATGATATTTGCTTTGGCTTCTTCTACTCATCCTTCACAACAACCTTCTTCTCCCATTTGAAGTCAACAGGTAGGGCGGCATTAAGTTCATGTGAAAAAATATTAAAGTATGTATTATCTGGAATCTCTTCAGCACACTCTTTGATGTGCTTGCTCAAGGCCGTCTGTGCGGCTTCAAGCGATGTGAAAGATCCAAAATATGTGCCAAGTGTCATTGGCATCAATGCAATAATAGTATAAATTTTTTGTCCTGTCATTTCGCTTGTCGCTGTGCTGGCCATGTGTCCTACTTGTCCTCACGTCCAGGATCCTTAAATACGTAGGTAGAGACTATCTGGAATCACTAGCCCACGCACTAACTGACCTTGCAGTGGAATAAGCTTCTCCATTAGTGCAACATTTGCATCCAGAGATGCAACCGCCATGAGCTCTTCGTGGAGATTGGCCAACTTCATAATACCACGCGTGAAATTGCCCTCATAGATACCATAATCTTGGCAAATTGCACCTGCAAGACCACCACTATCCTCCTCACCACCTTCAGCCAACCACCTTTCGGCGATCTCAATCCACATCAATCCCATCTGCCAGTAGTTATCGCGTCCAACGATATGCAGGTCCCTCTCTAGGGACTTCATGGTATTTGTCTTTTCTTCGAGGAAGCCGATTGCAGCGCGAACACCATCCGTCACATTCAAGTCACGCGCCGAGTAGAAACCTGCTTTCTCTTCATCCTGACCCTCTGAGATGAAAGCTGCAAGGACTGACATAATCTCTGGCCCAGAGAGACTGTCCAGCATACCAGACAAGTAGAGCTCTGTGGCGAGGATTGGGTGACCTTCGTTGATCTCTGTGGCCAGGGTGCCCTTGCGCTCCAGGCGGCCATCTGCACAGATGAAGCCAGCCTTCTTCAGGAACACCTGTGACTTCTCGACGAGCACTGCACCATCTAGGACCGACTTGAGGTGGGCAATATCATCCTCTAGGGAGGTAACTGCGGCTTTAACCTTATTCATCGCCTGCAGCTTCTTCCACGCCTCCTCCCAACGAGGGCCCATATGCTTGTTTTTCCACTGATCCAGGCGGCGTTGATAGTCCTTGTTGCCCTTGAATAGTCCGCGCATAGCAATCTCAATCTGGTCACGGTCCATAATATCTGCTACGTAGGGTTCCCCAATGCTATTGTAGATAGTTTCGCATTCAGCACGAGCTTTATTTAAATCGCCAAGCAGTCCTGCATGCTGAGCCTCTGCCTGTTTATACCAGTAGGAGCTCTTGATCAGATCAAGCCAAGCCACGGACTCTGAGTGTGTAGTCTTCAGAATAAACTCGTAGCCAAACTCCATACGACTGGTGATGCTCGGCATCCCACTCTTCATCATCTGGCGTAACTCCTCTCCTGTTACGGGCTCGCGGTCAGGCAAGTAGAGCACAGTCCCCAGCTTATCTAGACCACGACGACCTGCACGCCCTGCCATCTGGATATACTCATCTGTTGTCAGCACTCGCTGACCCTCTGTCTTCTCGTCGTATTTCTTGAGGCCTGTGAAAACTGCAGTCTTGGTTGGCATATTGATACCAACTGCAAACGTCTCTGTGCAGAAGAGCACCTTAATGAACCCCTTGGAGAAAAGGATCTCAATCACCTCTTTCAACACAGGTAGCAGCCCAGAATGATGGAAGGCCACACCGCGCATTACCAAGTCCAGCACCTGATGATATTGAGGAACCTTTTCCAGGGTGGCACGGTGCGCACGCAGTTGGTAGAGGAAGGATGCTCGCGCACCCGCACTCTCTTCAGCCGAAAGCAGCTCAGCCTCTACTTGTCCAGCATATTGCTCACATCCACGACGAGAGAAGCAGAAGAAGAGGGCTGGCAATAGCTCCTTCTCTTTGAGGCGGCGGATAGTGCGATTCATTACTGACACGTAGGAATGATCATCTACTTTGCCTTCTAGGCCACCGCGATTTGCGAGCTCTTCCTTGACGGTCGCGAGTTCCTCTGGTTTGTAACTGGTGGCACGGCTTTGCTTCGTCTCTTCCCGTCGTGCGGCAACTGCACGGGCAAACTCCTTCTTCTGCTTGTCCAGCCTCGACCGCTCTTGCAACCAATCTTTATAGACCCCAGCATGAAACACCTCTGCGGCGTCCATGACAGCCTTCATCTCACCATCGGCCATCATTACATAATGTGTAAGAGGCACCACACGATGAGAAGTAGGAATCAGCCAGATAGGCTTCTGTTTGAGCTCGCCAAGCCATGATGCGAACCATTGAGGCTCAGCAATAGTGGCAGAAAGCAGCACTAGATTTACTTCGCGCGGCAAGAGAATCATCGTCTCCTCCCATACCTTGCCGCGGTCGGCGTTATTGATATAGTGGCACTCGTCAAAGATCACTGCATCTAGACCGTCCAGGCTGATCTGCCCACTGAGACCAAGATGCTCTGTTTGCGTTCCCCTCTTATAGAGCATATTGCGGAGAATCTCCGTGGTCATGATCACAACCTGCGCGTCAGGCTGGAATTTAATGTCACCGGTCATAATCCCGACAGAAGGAAACATCTCCTTCAGATCATGGAACTTCTGATTTGAGAGTGACTTAATTGGTGTCGTGTAGAAGACACGCCCACCCTTTCGCAGCGAGTGTGCAATCTGATATTCACCGATAAGTGTCTTGCCAGAGCCAGTTTTGGCGGTAACCAGGACGTTCTCGCCGGTGTCAATGGCAGCGCATGCATACTTCTGGAAATTGTCTAGCTCCCAGCTATACTCCTTCGCGGGCGAGGTAAGTGGCCAACGGGGGCAGGGGTCGGCAGTCTTGGCAATATGAAGAAACGGTGATAATGTTGCCATGGCGTGAAATGCTTCTTTGATTAGTAATTCCCTACTTGTCGGTTAAGTGGGCTAGCGAAGTGGTTGAAGTTCAATTTTTTTCCACGGCAGTGGAAAAGATCTGTGCTAAGAGTAAAGAGATGTCTGGTAAATCAAAGAATGTATATACTAAGGAAGAGTTAAAAGCTATCTTTGCAAATATTGAGAAGCAATTTGAAGGGAAATCTTGGGCAAATATTGCCGAAGAGGAGGGGCTTTTCAATATGCCAATTGAGCAGCCAGAGCCACGAAATGCAACAATTGTAGAAGTCCCTACTTCTACAGCTGCAAATGCACAAGTAGAGGTAAATGGTATGCCAATTCAAGCATGGATTGAAGCACACAAGCCTCTTCGTATTAATGGTAAGACACTTCAAGAATGGTTGGCTACAAAGAAAGATAAGCGTGATATATACAATGGCCCATCTGCTAAAACAAGCCCTGGTATAAAAGAGAATGATTCACCATCTCTACTTGTCACTGGCTTTGATACACATCATTATGATTTAGCCGATTTTGTGTTAGTTGCATCACTTGGTGGTTCGGTCCGCGATATTTATCGCCCACAAGGCAAGAACTTCCTTTTTGTTGAGATGGTTGGCGCCGACGCTGCCCAGCGAGTAGTTGATATGTTCACAGAAACGCCACTGAAGATTGGTAAGCGTAAGATAATGTTTGATGTAAGTGTGCGCTCAAGTTCTGAACGGTACAAAGGTAAGTCTGCTGCTTCTGGATCTGCAAAGAAGACACATAAGAAGCGCATGGGTGGTGGTGGTGCTACAAATAACGCAAAGGCTGCAGCCGGTAAAGCACGCAATCTTGCAAAACAAGCTCTGGGAAAGGCTGCAGCCGCAGCAGAACAAGCTGCCCGTAAAACGGCTGTAACTGTTGATAAGATTGGCCGCGAGATGGGCAGCTATGCAGTTGAAAGTGCAACATCTATGCAAGGTTCAACAACTGATCCCTTCGCTACTGTTAAATCAACAGTGAAGGAAATTAAAGAGGGCATAGAACAAGGCGCCGCTAAGCCAGCAAAGCGCCTTACCAAAAAACGCTCTAATCGCCGCTAAACACCCTACTTTTCATTTTCGTGCAGCAGGCGGAAGATACGTAGAGGTCCTGTGCGACCAGGACGCTGACCACGACCAATAATCTGATCCTCTACATGTTTATCAATCTTATGTAGCAAAATAATATCAGTTGTATTTTCCAGATTTGTACCGCAGCTAAACATGGCAGAGTATAGCAACAGCACAGAAGCGTCACCTTCCTTATATTTCGCAATGGCCTGGCCCATCGCCTTCTCATTACCAGCATCTAGATCTGTATACCCAATACTCTTGGACTTCATAAAATCCGTGATTTCATTATAAACACGTGGATATTCAGAAAACAAGATAACTTTACGTTTCTGCTTTACCAACTCTTGTAGCAGCACATAGAGGCGCTTCATCTTCGGGCGCTCATCCACGCCCAAATCAGTTGCACCAGGTTCCCACAAAGCAGCCCCTTCAACAAGCAATTTCAACTCAACTAGCTGCTTTTCCATACCTTTAATACTATCTTTCTCACGCTCAATACCCTCATCATCAAGATTCTTCTTCATATCAGCCAACGTTACCTCAATTTTGGTAGCCTGCTCTGACCATGCTTTCTTAACCTGCTCAAATATCTGTGCATCATTCTTTGTTGGTGCAGGTGTGATATCAGCATACTTTGCACGTAAGAATGCAGTCTTCCCATCACATGCATTAAGCGCATTGACAATACCCATATCTATATCAACCTTATCTCGCTGTTCCTTGCCTTCATTAAAACGGCGTTGCACATGCGAGGCCACTGCAGTGAAAGCTTTGACAGGCATGTTTGGAACAATCACCTCTTCAGTTTGCACAGCAGGAAGTGCAAACCCTTCACGTATAAAATCTTCATCAACTCGGATCTGATTTGTTACAAGTCTGTCAAGTAGCACCTCTTTATCGCCCATCTTCACATGTCCAGCATGATCCTTCTTTAACATTGATCCAATTGTTGCAGAAACAAACCAGTAAAATGCAGCCTCAGGCATCTCCTTCACCATCTCCGCCATATTATCCAACTCGTCAAACACAATTCGGCGTATATTGAGTTCCATCGTCTTAATCGTCGTCGACACAACATTGAAATAGAGAGAGCTAATTAAGAAAACATCTGCCTCCTTTAAGGCATCTTTGTTGTGATAAATATTTGTCACATCAGCATACTTGTTGAAAGCCTTGATTTTCAGGCTTGAAGTTGCACCACTTCCAACAAACTTCTTAATTGCATCTTGCCACTGTGTAAAAAGATGCGAAGGGACAACAATCATAGTTGCTCCTGAAATCTTCTCCTTGTCCTTCTCCTTACCAAATATGTTACTCCACAATGAATTACCAGTAGCTGGCTTATGCTTGTCTAAGAGCGGGAGCGAAAGCATCACAAAAGTCTTACCAGAACCAACAGGTGTATTTACAACGCCGTAAGGGAATTTTGCACCATCTTTTTCAAACTCCAAACATTTCTGAACCATCGCCTTTTGGTGTGCCTTTAATTCCAGTTGTGCCTGCGGAACAGAGCTCACCTGAGGAGAGCTACGGGTCAGCATTTACTGTCGGGAACTCCCGAATTTATCTTTAAACTTATTCCTCACTGACAAGTAAGATGTTGGCAGCCGCTGCGACAGAAAAGAAAGATCCCCTGGAAAAATATTATAAGATAGTTCTTACGCACGGCCAACCACTTGCCGCTTTTAAGAAAGGGACCACTCTACGTATCCCCACGCCCATGCACCCTAAGAGCCGTTATTACTCGTATACCTTAGCCGAAAATCCTGGCGAGAACTTTGATCCAGGTTTCAAGCCAGAACTTACACCTGCTGAGATTCTCGCATATGGTGCATTTGAAGGAAAGTATTTGAACGACGGATACCGTGAATTTCCCCGTGAATGGTTTCTTACAGCCGCGGCTTTAGGAAAGCTACGCCCACACCCTCTCTCGCCCGATGAATTAATTAACCTTTTTCAAATAAAGTCGCGCCTTCCACTGTCTGAATGGCGCCGTGCTGGCTGGGCACCAAGTGCAAAAGGTAGCGGCCTCCTTGGCGATCCTGATCGCAATCCTGACGAGCGTGGTTGGTTCCAATGGTATGCACGTTATTGGATGGGGCGGCGCATTCCCGAACTGGATCAGAAGCAGATTGCACGTTGGCGGTCATTTCGCAGACATGTAGGTGCTATTAAAGCTAACTGTAGTCGTGGAGCTATAACCTGTCGTCCTCGCGAACGCCAGGCACTCCTTCACTGGGCATATAACCCTTTCATTTGAGCTTAAGCACAGAATCAACATCAGTAGCTAATAGATGACGTCTGTTAGCTCCTTATGTGGTAAGAGAAAGCGCGCGACACTCGACGCAGATGAGATAAAACAAGAAGAGAATATGTGCAAACGCCTCAACACCTTACATGTCAGCACTCCACTATCAGATGGATTAATGCCCAAGCGACGGCGGGAAACATTAGACGATATTGAAAATAATGCTGATTATGGATATGAGAAATATACACAAGACAGCAAGGGTAAAAAACAGGGGTTATATCAGGCTTGGTATGCAAATGGACAGCGGCGTGAATTGGCGAATTACTGTGATGGTCATGAAGATGGGCTTGTTCAACATTGGTATCCAGATGGGAAGCCATTTACAATTTATACTATCTGTCGAGGCTTGAAAGAGGGCAATGTGCTAACATGGTTTCCTAGTGGTATGCTAAAAGCTTATGAGCCATTTTTTTGTGGCCTTTTGCATGGAATTGTTAAACATTTCAGTGAATCGGGCGAGAAACAATATGAGGCGTATTATGAACAAGGGATATTAATAAAAGAAACGTATTGGAGTTCTAATGGGAATGTTTTTTACGATTATGCCCTTTCAGAAGGAAATCTTTAGAAACCTCTTATTAACCCAGAATGCAGCTGCAAATAGAATACCTCCCCATAATGTATCAGCTGCACCTAGCAATAGAGGGTAGTTGCCGAAAATAACAGCATTTGTTCCATCAAATATTAAATATGCTGCCAATCCAATGAAAAATGCTTCAGTCATGGAAGTTGCATATGTAAATAAATATGCCATCGCCAGATAGACAGGTATGCCAAATAGAGGCCGCATTGGGGCTGCACCACTACCTAAGAACTTCTTCCAATGAGGTTTTGATATGTTTAGCCATGGTATATCAATTATAACCATGACTAATCCAATTGCAACAAGGCTAAGCCAATAGTTCATTTCAGTTTCTATAAGGCACTTAGCTTAAAACACCCAACAACCTATTTGTCAGTGGATGTCCAAGCAAACAATAAACATTGAGGGTCTTTCAACACCTTTGCGTGGAGGTAAGCACCTTGTGCTGCGTGGCACTAATATGAAAATGCCGGATTTTGTAGATTTTCTATCTGGAGGCGAGCCTATACAGCGTTACTTGCTACTGACAGGTAGGAATGGTGATATGTCTGCGCAGTTTTGGTTTCCATGGAATGCAGTGCTTACTTTAGTTGATGCGCGTGATTGGAACTTTGCACTTACATATATTGCAAATGCTGCGAAACCGATATTCTGCCTTGTTGATGATAGCCTTACAGTTCCAGAAGCTTTCTTGCGACGTATTCCTGCAAATGTAACACTAGTGCATATTGTTCAACCCAGTGTAGAATTGGCAACATCAATGACGCTGCCTCATTATGATTCCATTTTCATATCGCCGATTGATGATATTGGTAGCAAATTCTATGAAGTTGTTTTGCAGGTGTTACAGCGTGCCTTTAAGCGCCATGACGAGTATGATATGAAGGAGGTGCTACGAGAGTTACGTGTTGCAGGAGCGGGATTGGTATGGACGCGCATCCAGGAATCAGATCCGGGAGGCGCGGTCTATTGGTATGAGCCTGGCCCTGTGAGTCCGAAGCTTTTGCTATCGGCTAAGGCACTTGGGCGGATTATGAAAAACTTCGGCGAGACTTTGATGAGATAAGTTGCGTCGCCAGCGGAGCGGACTTAAGTGACCACAGCTTTAATGTTTGCGACCAACCTTACGTGTCTTCTTTGCAACGGCACCCTTCTTGAAGAGCTTGAAAGTGCCCTTCTTGGGCTTGTAGCCGGCGGCAAACAAGAACTTCTTGGCGGACTTGGCACCGAGAGCATGCTTGCGACGGCTGATAATCCGGCCGTGCTTGTTCTTCATGAGATCCTTCTTTGTGAGACCACCAGAGGTCTTGTCAGCAGTGCCATGCCATACTTGTGCCTTGGAACCAACAGTCATTTCTATATTAAGGCTGGCGAAAAAAACCACCTATCTAAGCAAATGGCAAAACAATTAAAATGGTTAAGTTCAAGCCTTTTTATAGGTCTTGCACTTACTATATGCGCATTGATCATTATGCATTTCTACCGCAAGTTTGCTGGAAAACAGCGGGAACCAAAGCAAGA
>JACCDG012007094.1_pt1 | contig 42548 bp, 34 predicted proteins | sample 7442471 | NCBI WGS metagenome assembly JACCDG01 (sample SAMN15323444, study PRJNA562643) | freshwater metagenome | isolation source: river surface water | place: USA:Blue River Watershed | collected 2017-08-17
ACAAGTGCAAGCTGAACCGAGTTGCGGAAACGTTTACAAAGATCTAGGTTTCAGTGATGCTGAATCAGCGAATCTTATAGCCAGAAGCGATTTGTTAATGGCGCTACAGGATATTATCGAAAAAAATGGTTGGACTCAAATTGAGGCAGCAAAAAAACTAAAGGTTGGTCAGCCACGCGTTGCAGAAATATTGGGTTCGCAGTCCAGCCTCTTTAGTGTTGATCTTTTGATCAAATATTTAGCTCGCCTTGGAGTGCAAGTTAATTTCAAATTCTCGAAACTGGACTGGAAATAGCGACACGATGCTGACTCCAGTCGCTTACTCTGGATACTTGATTTTCTGACCAGTCAAATTGTTGTTTGGCAGCCTGCAAAACAATGTAATCGTTATCTATTTCGAGCCTTTCAATTTCTTGCAAAAGGTGTTCTCTTTCCACTGCATCACATGTGATTTTCATTTTCGATAGTTCGATTAACTTCCTTGCATTCTTTGCTAAAACACTTTGCTCCATCGCAATTATAGGCAGTCTGCGCACGTCTCCCACTTGATTGTTTATAGTCGGATTTATATATTGAAGTAGCGCAACGCACAAAGACGAATTGAGATAAGCCAGCAAAAAGTCAGGATCAATCGACTCATCGTGCAGAAAGATAGCCGATGCTCCAACATCGAATATGGCGCCTGCAAACAGCTTGCGAAAAGAAACTCCTTTGGTAGACACAAACGAAAAGCAGATTCCTGGCTTGAAATAATACGATTCGTTTTTAACCACCCAATTTGCTTTGCCATTTAAATAAGGATACTTCTGTCGGACAGCTTCTTTTATGCGCTTGCCGTTGTCTTGCCAATCGACTACATGCATAACCGGGGCGAACCAACGCGTGGCACCAGCTCCTTTAACATAGGGAAACCACTTGATGCCTATTTCAACTTGTGGAACATCACAGATATTTTTGACGAACTGGGCATTATCTGTGGTGGCTAGTCCTTGTTTGATGGAAGCAATAGAATCAAGCGATGGCAGTTCGAACAATTGCATAATTTCAGCCGGAGCGGGCTCACTCAGTCTATAAGCCAATTTGAGACTGTTCTGGTCTAGTTTTAAAATCGGATCCGATCCATTGCTCAAATTAGAGTGTTTGGATAATTTGCAAAACTCAAAAGATTGGTTATCTAACACCTCTCTTGGCTTCTCTATAACGATTATGGCACTATTTACCTTATCGCCTTGTATGAGCGGAAATACGTTGGTGCCTGCATCTATAATACTCACAAGATTATAACTATCAATTATTTCGCGCCTGAGTAAATCAAAAGCAGGCAAATCAAGCAACGATGCTTGCGTGATCATACCTGCTCTACCGGTGGTGCTCGTCAGTTCAAGACAGCGACTCAAAAATGCAGCACTCAAGTCATGATATGAGCTTGGATAATTGGCTTTTAATGCCTCTTTTAATTGTTTGCTTAGCAGACGTCGTCCAATATAAGGTGGATTAGTTAAGACTGCTTGATAGTTTTTGGCGAGTGGATGATCAGATGGAAAGTCTCTGTAAAGCGATCCCAGCTCATTGGTATTGTCTAGACTAATTAGTTTAAATTCTTTCAATTGGCTTTGAATGCCAGTCTTGCCCAGTTCTATTAATCGCACAGCCAAAGTGAGTGCACAAATAGACAAGGCTGTCTGATCTATATCAATCGCACTTAATTGAGTATCTAAAATATTTTCGACTGGTGCACCAAGCTCAATTAACTTATCGAACGCACTTATAACAAAATTACCGGTCCCGCATGCAGGGTCTATCACTGTTGCATCGCTTGCAAGAATAGTCTTGCTTATTAGATGGTGAACAACCCATTCGGGTGTATAGATTTGAGTAAAACCGATTAGTAAATCGGTATCGATGGATTTGTTAGCAGTCTGAATTCGAGCTTGAAATGCTGGTCGGTCAAGGTGGCGCCAACATTCGTATGTGTGACCGATTTTTTTTAAATCGAAATCGATATCGCTATTTAAAACCTTAACCGATATCGGTTGAGGTTTCAAAAGTCCATAGTCGAAATTGTCACCAACAAGCGAAAGGCAATACTGGTGAAGGTTTTCAACTGTCCAGTCCAAACCTTTCCTTGCCAGATACAAAACGCCAAGGGCATAAATCAAATCGTCAAGCTTCAAGCCCTGCTTCTTGTGTTTGGAAACAAAAGAAAGCCATGAGCGCTTAGGCATTACCAGATATCGCGATACAAAACTGTTTCCTGATCGTTTTCACTTTCAGCCGCTTTATTGCGAGCTGCTTCAGATGCTGAAAGCAAAAGACCCAGTTCCAAGAAGTCTTCTGGAATGCAAGCAATACCAAAGCGCATATCCAGATTCTTGATAGAAATAGTCGATGTAAGCGGACTTTTAGCCATCGCTTTTAAAATGCGTCTTGCTAAAACTTTGGCGCCCTCGCCTTTAGTATTGGGACAAATTAGCGCATAGTCAAAGCCTTCGTAGTGAGCAAGCAAGTCGCTTTGACGCTTAGTATTTGAAATGCGAAATACCGCTTCGTTCAATGCTTGTGCGGGCATCGGTTCGCGAATAATTTCTTTGACACCAGATTTGATGCGCATATCAAAAATAATTACAGACAAAGGTGTTCCAGCGCGGTGCCCACGAAAATATTCTTGCTCTAGAAAATATAAAAAGGCAGCATAATTAAACATTCCGGTATCTGGACGGCGCAGAGTCATCATCACAGACTGAATGGCTGCGTTATCGACTACTTTTGGCTTGAGCGACAATTTATTCAATTCGCCTGTGGTTTTGCCGCCACCACCAATGGTTATGAGCTTGGCGCGGATCATATAATTCACCGCAGGAACCCACTGACTGCGCGATAATCCAAGCGATTTGAAAAGCTTATTTGATTCGGTGTGACCATCAACAGAAGAATAAATTTTGCGCTGAGCCGCGACACAATCGGGATCGCCAACACTCAAAAGATCTTCTAAATCATTTGGGTTTCGCCCTTGCTCTTGCTCTTGCTCGACGCGCGCTAAAACACTATCTTCTCTGTAGCCGATGTTTTTCAGATAATTCAATTTATCAAGCAACTGAACGCCTTGTATAACCAGGTTATCCAGTGCTTCTGTAAGTGTTCTTTTTTTAGTTACAACTTGGGGCTGGAAAAAGAATTTGCCTTCTTGCCAAGCCATAAGCTCGTAAACGCCTTCGTTACCACTTGAGTTTGGCACCGAGCAGTGAACAGGCTTGCCTTCTAAAAAGAAGACTTCGGCAGCACCCTCTTTACTATCTATTTGCAGACGACCAGTCATTTTGGCCAATTGCAATGACTGCAAAAGAGTGGTTATTTGAATAAATGCTAGGTCGCCATTGAGGACGGTGCTTCGCTCAGCAAGGGCGGTCGGATTTGAAAAGGCAGGCATTGGCGTGGTTTTATCTAGCTCTTCTTTGCTAGTAGGAGCATAGTAGAAAACTAGCCCGCCATCGGCTGCACCTGCAGCCTGATTTTGCACTTGCGATTGAGACTGTACTTGAGCTTGCGCTTGAGCCTTGTCCATTTGTGCGCTCAAATGAACTCGCTGGACTTCTTCGCCAATTGAAGTTAGAAGCTTGTTGTATACAAGCAGAGTATCTGTGCTGTGATATTTCCAAAGAGAATTTGCGGCGTTGTCTCCGGCCTGAAACATTTGCCAGATAGGATCGTGACTGACCGGATCGAATTCGACTTCCAGTTTGTATATGGGCGAATTGATTCGAGCACGAAACGAAATGTGGATTTTTTCTTTGGGATTATCCAGAACATGCGAGAGCATGTTGTGAACCATGTGCATAGAAGGCGACGCTGGCAGAATGTTGCCTAGATTTGGGTCATTAGCACTTCCGCCAGTTACCATTTAGAATTTCCTAAAACTATGCCACTTTATTCCCGTCGGTCGGGCAAACATCAACAGTCTTATAATCGCCTATTTAGCAGACCTGAGCTTTACCCATCTCAAATGTGAATTTGTGCGCCTTCATGCGCTCAAAAGCTTCTGCCATGCGCTCTTTGGGCAAGCAGAGCGAAAGGCGGAAATAGCCTTCGCCAGATGGACCATAAGCGTTGCCTGGTGGAACCACAATATGAGCTTCGTTGAGCATTTTGGTGCAGAATTCTTCCGATGATAGACCCGGAGGAACCGGCAGCCACATGTAGAAAGTGGCTTTGGGTGGTGTCACTTCCCAGCCCAGCTCTTTGAGCTTTTCGCAAGCAAGGTCACGACGCTCGATATAAAGGTTATTACAGAAATCTATGTGGTCGCGGTTGCCTTCAAATGCGGCAATACCTGCTTGTTGCACGGCTCTGAAAATATCGGTGTCGATATTGGACTTGATTTTAGCCAGGTTTTTCACAGCTTCAGCGTTGCCGATAGCAAAGCCGATTCTCCAACCGGTCATGTTATAAGTTTTGGAAAGTGTATGCAATTCGATGCAAATATCCTTGGCGCCTTTGACTTGCATGATTGAAGGGGCTTTGTAGCCATCGAATGTCATCTCTGAGTAGGCAAGGTCATGACACAACAAGATGTCGTATTTTTTTGCATAAGCAACCGCTTTTTCAAAAAATTCAAGTGTGGCAGTGGCTGCAGTAGGATTATTTGGATAGTTCAAGAACATCAAGTTTGCTTTCTGCGCCACCGTGGCCGGTATTGCATCAAGACTTGGCAAGAAATTATTTTCAGGAGTAAGTGGCATGTAGAAAGGCTCGCCACCGGCAAGAATAGTAGATGTTTGATAAACAGGATAGGCAGGGTCAGGAATGATATTCACATCGCCTTGATCTATGTAAGCCATGATCAAGTTGTGGATGCCTTCTTTACCACCGATGAGTGTGGTGACTTCCGTTTCTGGATCGATTTTGATATTGAATCGATTTTGGCACCATTCACTAGCAGCCTTTTTGAATTCGGGCGTCCCGCCAAAAGGTGGATACTGATGATTAATCGGCTTTTCGATAGCTTCGTGCATGGCATCGACGATATGACGCGGAGTGGGTTGATCTGGAGCGCCGATACCTAAATTTATGACATCGTGACCAGCCTTGGTTAAGGCAGCTGCTTTTTTACCGATTTCGGCAAAAACGTAAGGAGGAATCGCTTTAAGACGGCGGGCTACTTCCATGTCACAAAACTCCAGAGGTGGGCTACTATGCTTGAATTAGCGTATCACAATTAGACGCAAAAACACGCCTCTTTGCTACCGGCGTAACAGAAAATGCCCGATTCGGCTACATCTTCGTAACAGACCGCGATTAGAGACATTGAACGCATGTAAAAGATGCGTCTTCAAGCATTTAAATTTGGTGAATTCAAGCCTTAGAAGTAACCAGAACCTTGTCCGTTTCAGCTTTCGCCGGTTTTCGCTTGGTTAGCTGTTTGGGCGAGAAAGGAAACGAACACCAACCAGAACCGCCTACAGGGCAGGTAGCCAGTGAAAATTCTCTGGTGCTTTTGGACTCGGTTTTGGTTTTCGACTTCGCTTTTTCAGCGCTTGTTTTTTTGTTCGCTTTATTTGCGGTTTTATTCATCTTGTATTTTCTCGACCTTGCAGTGGTGTCGTAGTTCTAAAGTACCACTTATGAGCAGATTCGCAGAGTGATTTAGACGATCTTTTTATGTTCGATGCCAAATTTTAATTTTTGTTGGGGTTAAAGAGGCTCATTGAGACTGGATCGCCAAAGGCTGAAATGATTCTCCCTTCTTTGGATAGGGGTGCAATTCGTATCTGATAATAGGCCGGCTGCGGAAATTCACTGACGGGGATAGAAAAGATTCCTTGAGGCTGGTTTAGCTTTATCGATTTAAGGGCATGCTCACTGGATTTTATGTCGCGTAGCGTTCCTGTATACACCGTAAAAAAACAGTTGGGCTTGCTTATCTCAACCAAAGCGCCGCTTGCTTCCTTCATGTGAGAGCACGAATAATAGAATGTCAATTTCTTGTGTGAATCATCCACCCCAAAATAACCATTTGGCTCCTGCTCGATCTTGTCTTTCAGAGCCAATTTTGGCTTCAGAGAATCACAATTTATCATTCGAGCCTGATCCAATTTAAAACAGACCGGTAGGTCTACACGCAAATCCTTCTGCGGAAGAACAGCCAACCAGGACTTTTCCTGCGATAACGGAACAACAATATTTGCAGAATTTGTTTGTTTTGGCAATTCGAATATCAATGGCGGATGGTCTATATTGGTGCGCTCACTGGAATCATCAAACGATACATAAATCAAATTTTTCAAAGACAAATTTTCATTTCCGGCTTTTGATATTTTACTCAAAGTCAAAATGAGGTCGCGGCCTATCTGTGCTTCGACAGGCGGGCTCAATCGATAGGTTGAGATTTGAGTTCCCTCTTTTTTATTATTGTAAAAGTCTTTGTTTTTAGTAATTCGCCAGTCCAAACATTCGAATTCCCCTTGATGTTCAATTTTCAACGGCTCAGTGTATTTAAGCTGATCAAGCTCAGCTTGTCTCAATCTTGTCTTTAGGGTGGGGTCCATCGAATTTGTTTTTTGATCCCAGAATACAATTTCTATATTTGGATCTAAAGCCAGGTCTTTCATATTTTGCATATTGACTGTTTTTAGATCTGAATCAAGACAAATAATTCTGTGCCAGTAGTCTTTGGACGAAAGTGGCGGTAACATCAGTCCCGAAAGAAAGTCTGGCACGAAAATAGAGACTGTTCCGTCAATAATGGGTGGAAGGTTTATGATAGCCAGTTTTTTTTGTGGCGGCATGCTATCGATTTTTTGAGCAATCTGTTTTTGCATGCTTTGAGTTTTGACCCCAGCACTTCTCCAGGCTTGCACACCTAAATTGCATAAGATCGAAAATGTGCCTACAAGCAGGATGCCAGCCGAAATAGCAGACCAAAATAGAATCTTGTTTGTCTTTAGATTTTTTATTTCCAAAGACGAAGGAAATACAATGTTTGCAACTGAAAGAGCTAATGGAAATAGAAGCAAATAGAAAATTCTACTGCCGGCCATACTGTTGCATACAGTCCAGACCTGAAAATTGACAGCCATCAAAAGCATAACCACAGAAAACAAAATACAAGACAGTACAAAGCGTTTATTCAAAGACTGACTGAAACAGATATTTAGCACGATGAGCGCAGCTACGACAATATACGCAAATCTAAGCGCGCTATCGTAAACGAAATAGTCGGATATAAAATGTTCGTTTATCGGATGAGCCAATTTCCACCAAACATACGGAATGAAAATTCGCTCTAAAAGAGATTCGTTCAGTTTGTATCCGTGCGTGCCGACATAACCCCCAAGAACAGCTCCAAGGGTCCAGGCACGAATGAGCAGAAACGATATGAGCCAACCAAATGGAACAGCTACTAATTTGAGTGTTTGTTTAAAGTTGCGATTCAAACTATAAAAAACAATGAACAAAATGAAGGGCAGACCAGCACATAACTCTTTGGCTCCAAAAGCAAAAAGCATAGAAACAAGCATAGTCATGTACCAGATTGTTTTTTTCTTTTCAAAATACAAGAGTGCCGCGTAAATAGATATGAGACAGAAAAACGCCCCCACTAGATCCGCCCGCGCAAGTATCCAGGAGACAGCTTCGGCTTGTGATGGGTGCACGGCAAAAATAGCTGCCACCAGAAATGACACTAATTGATCGCGTCTTTTGTCTTCATTTTTGTTTTTGTCGCTTAACGAGAGAATTTTCAAAGCGACAAAATAAACGAGCACACAATTGACGTAATGAAAAAGAATACTGGTCAAATGATATCCAGGCGCTTTATTGCCAAAAAGCAGATAGTCCGCCGCCAGAGTAAGCTCGGTTATTGGTCTGTAGAACAAATAAAAGGTTGTTTTACCCACCCATGGACCGCAAAAATTTTGCCACAACATCTCAGGGTGACCAAGACTCAGAGCCTGATAGAGATGTGGAATATGCCAGAAATCATCGGCAGTAAAATAAGCATCCAAACTTGGGTAGTAAACAAAACCTACAAGCAGAGCCAGGGTTATGAAAACGAAGTAAACCACAAGCTCAGTCTTGCATGCTGAAGCCTTGAGTTCCATTTTTATAATTGAGCACAGCAGCCATCTTAGACATGTCGCCCAGGATGCGTCTTTCTTTGACACCAGTTGCGTTCTGCTTCAAGTCAGCTATAACATCGCTTGCATCAAGCACACTTTCTAGCGAGAATTCGCTTATTGCCATATGTCCATTGTCGAGCACTTTGAAGTGACGGCGTTTCACACCATCGCGCGGACGCATTTCTACTCTGGTTAATTTGTGATCGCAGGCAACAAGCTCAAATCCTGCAGCAACTATTACAGTAGGGTCTGCAGGACCTGCAAAAGGTCCTTTATCCAACTGAATTTTCAAGTCCGAACCAGTTGCGTCTAAATTAAATACTCGCAAAACACCATCGCTAAATTTTATTAGAACATCGCCGTTAGATGTAATTGCAATACTTCCGTAAGGGGTGTGAATAATGCAGGTATCAGATGGCTTTCTTACCGAAACCAGAATTTCGCCCTTGGTAAAATTGTAGACAAAGTCATTCTCTTTTTGAAACTGTCCACCTTTGATAGTTATTCCAGCCGGATCACCTTTTAGTGTGTTGAAATCGGGAAAGTCCGAATCGGGTACTTGCTGAATACCAGCAAGTGCCAAATTGCCACCATTTGCTTGATTCAAAAGTGCGTTAAGACTACCGCCTGTGACGATGTTTGGATTGCTCACATCAGTCGGGTTGACGAAAGGAGTATTGTTTGGCAGCGGAATTGCAGGATTGACAATATTAATGACAGGCGGTGGCGTGACAGTTTGCACCTCAACCACTGGTGTCTGAGTTACAGGTGCTGTGTAAGGTCCTGCCAGCACTGGAAATTGGGGGTCCAGGACAGACAAGGACAAAAAGACAGTGGCCGCGCCAAGCAGGGCTATTTTGGTATAGCGTTTAATATTGGTTACTGGTTCTTTGTTTGTCATAGTTGATTTACCAATATATTGCCACATTTAGGAGGCATTCTAATTGGTCATTCGTTATTGGGGCTAGTCTCTGTTGTCGACAATTTGGTGCCATAGCTTTCGTTGCCAGTGACGCTAAAGCCTTGAGTACCATTCATATAATTCAAGACCGAAGCCATTTTTGACATGTCGCCAATGATGCGTCTTTCTTGCGAACCGGTGATTGTCTGTTTTAAATCGGCAAGTAGTGAGCTTGACTCAAGGATGCTTGATATAGAAAGTTCTGAAATGGCAAGATGACCTTTAGCCATAAGCTGAAAATGGCGCCTGGCAAGTCCGTCTCTGGGGCGAATGTCTCTGCGGGTCAATTTTTCTTCACCAATTACAAGCTCGAAGCCTGGCTTGAGACTTACCACTTTTGTGTCATCGGCAAAAGGACCATTGGCTAGTTTGATTTTAACGTTGCGTCCCATGCCGTCTAAATTGATGATGCGAAGCACACCATTGAGCATGCTCAAGATCACTTCGCTATTGGCAGAGATGGCAATTACTCCAAGCGGTGTTTGAATTAAGCCCATGGTAGCTGGTTTGCGGACTGATACAAGAATTTCTCCGCCTTTAAAATCGATATAGGCAGGACTTACACGCTCATATTGAGCCGTTTTATCGTCTGGCTGAGGAAAGACATATATAGGATGCTCATCCTTCGACTTTTTGTTGTCTTTCGGGAATTGAGTGAAGGCCAGTTGTTCGATGCCTCTTAAGGCGTGATCGTTTGGTGCTTGATTGAACGGCAAGTTGTTTTGCGTGTTCATCATGTATGGATTGGTGACATCGGTCGGGGCGATAAAGGGATTATGCGCCGGGAAAATATTTGAAGTTGGCGGTGTAATTACCGGCGGCGGAACAAATGTTGGCGGTGGAACGGGTACGACCACAACCGGCGGAACGCTTGGTGGGGGAGTCGGTCCTGGTCCAGGACCCGGTCCTGGTCCTTCGCACGAGGGCGGACAGCATTCGCGAGGATAACAGCCTTCGCGCGGGTAGCAACCCTCTCCTTCGCCACCGCTCCATTGAGCTAAAACAAGCGAGCTTTGTGAGCCGGCAAGGGCGCAAGCCCAGACGAGGGGCAAAAGTCTTTTGGAGATAGATTTTTTACTGCTTGTCATTGTCCATAGAGTATTGCAAATGCACGTAGCCAAGACCAGATTGAATTGCAAATGTAATTGCCAACTTGCATAAGAATTATTTCAACAACCCATCGCTTCGGGAGCCTTTTAGATTAATTGGCTGTAAAAGATAGGAATATGACATGAAATGGGGAGGGGGATTTTTCATGGCCAAGCAACACCGTTTTGGCACGCTTATTTTAGCTGCCTGTTTATGCTGCACCCTGTCCTCATGCAATCGAATTTATGTCAGAGACACTCAATCCAAGCCTTCGGATTTTGAATCGACCACTAAAGTGTTTGCTGAGGAAATAGATACGCCAGCCAAGCCTAAAGAACCTGAGATAAATTACTTTTCTCGCGATGTGGATACTAATCGCAAAGAAGGTCTTGAAGCGCTCAAAGAGCACAACTTAGATAAAGCCGAAAAGTGTTATATCGCCGCTCTGCAACAAATAGATCCCTATCCCCATCAAGAAGCTCGAAAAGCACAAATAACGCACGATCTTGCAGCCATTTACGAAGAAAAAGAAATGTACGCCGAAGCTATTCCCCTTATGAATCGCGCCCAAAAGCTTTTCATCCGAGCATACGGTCGCGAATCACCACTGGTGGCGCTTACACTTAGCGATCTCGGACGCATAATGGTCAAACAAAAAAGATTCGAAGAGGCAGTATTCGTCTACAAAACAGCCGCTGATTTAATGGAAATAAATGCCCGCAAATCGCCAGCAAAATTCAAAGACAGTTATAAAGAAATCTGCACAGAATATCTCAAATGTCTAAAAGTTGGCAATCGTGCCCTCAAAGTTCCGGCGGCTGAAGCTCGCCTGAAGGAAGCTGACAAGTTGAAATAAGACTGCTTTGAGTGCCTATAAATTAAGCAAGTGAATAGCTTTTTTGATAATGTGGAAGATGGAAATTGAAACGTTTCTCAAAATGGCGCATTTTGGCGTATTACCCAGGAGATAGCAATTGTTATGAAAATGGCGCGCGTAAACACACCCAGAATTCTGGCTGTCTCGCTTGCTCTTGCTTTGAGTGCCCTCATTCAACCTTCAATGGTCTGGTCAGCGGAATCGGACGATGTCGGTTACTACGGCTCAGTGCTTGCGACTAGAAAAGCTAGTTCGGCTGCTGAGCACATGAAAAAAGGCGAGTATGGCGAAGCTCAAAGCGACTTCAGACAGCTAATTGGCATGATGCCAAAACAGGAAGATTTCTATGTAGGCTTGTTCAAATCAAGCTACAAGTTAAATCAATGGGATCAATGTGCATTGGCTCTAGAAGAGCTTTGCAATTTGAACCCCACTTACAAAGAACGACTCATGCTTGAGCGTGGCGAAACTTTCTATCATTTAAATAGATATTCTGAAGCTGAGCCACTGCTAAAGATGGCTTTGGCGAAAGTTGCTGAGCCTTCTTTGATTGAAGAGAAGTACAAGTTCCTGATGACTAAGGCAATTATCGAACACCAAAAAATTGCTGGAAAAATCATCATCGGTAAAGACAAAGAGAAAATCAAAGCCGAGAAATACAAAGAAACTAACGTCGCTGAGTTTCATGAAAACACATCTAGAGCCGGTCTTAATCTTGAAAATGCTTATTTGAAATCAGAAGCAGTGTTTATTGCTGAGTATAAGGGCTACGAAAAAAGATCTGATATAACCTACTACCAGCCACCTTTAGCCAAGTACTACATTGAAAAATTCTATAAAGGTCCACCTCTCAACCGAAATATTCCAATTCGTTTTGAGTTTAACGAAGGATTGGAAAATCAGAAACGTCCCGAAGGTTGGAAATTCTCTGAAGAGCTGATGCCTAAACCAGGTTCCAAATGGATCATTTTCGTCGAAAACGCTGTGCCAGTGGATCACATGTTCGAGACCTTCCACGGGTCTTATGGACGACAGCCCTACACCGATGAAACATTGGATGAAGTGCTTGCAATTCTTGAAAAACACAAAGGACAAACACGATGAAGTTATCGAATTTCTTATTGCTAGGCGCAGCCTTGGCAATACCGCAGGTGGTGGCATTGCAAGCCCCTGCATTCGCCGATGCTGAAGACCAGGCTCTTATACAAAACAGAAAAGAGTCTATCCATACTTATTTGCTCAATATTTATATTGCGCAAAAAAGAAAGCCAGAAGCGATGGCTCAGTACAAAACCTTACTTGCAATGAAACCAAATGATCCAAGACTAAATAACGATCTTGGTAAATTTGAAGCTTCGTCGGGGCAAATGGGACCAGCTATCATACACATGAAAAAAGCTGTTGATCTTGATCCTGGCAATGCGCAATATTGGGGACAACTTGGTCAGGTTTATATCAAAGCAAAGCGCTACAACGAAGCACTTGATGCTTACAAACGTGCTGTTGCTTTAGGCGGTCAAGATTATCAAAAGCCATACGAAGAGGCTTTTAAATATATTGAGTATCAAAAGAAACAAGATCAGTATATGAAGAACAAAAAGGATTACGATGCAAAATTGAAGCAGCAGAAGAAAGCTGGTTCATCTAAAGAAGACGATGACGACTGGTAAATAGAAATCAAATCCAGTTAGTACAAGTCAGGGCTCACCCTCTTGACAAAACAGACGCCCCGGAGAAACATAGAATTAGGGGCGTCTGTTTTTTGGTTTTATACCTAGGCGACTTTGGCTGGCGTTAACAATTTAAAAGGGAGCAAGCGCTATGAAAATAGCTCGAGTCTCGGCTTGTGCATTGCCGTATGTACTGGCATGTACTTTTGCACTTTCACTTTCAAGTCCTTATGCCATGCGGGCGGCAGAATCGGACGATGTTGGAGTCTTTGGCTCGGTAACGACTACGAGAAAAGCAACGTCAGCAGCCGAGCACATGAGGAAAGCTCAATGGAGTGAAGCACAAGCCGATTATCGAGCCTTAATTGATGAAAATCCAAAACAAGAAGATTTCTATGTCGGTCTCTACAAATCGAGTATGAGACTGAATCAATGGGATCAAGTAGCGCTTGCATTAGAAGAGTTGTGCAGTATCAATCCAACTTACAAAGACAAATTATTGCTTGAGCGTGGTGAGTGCAATTATCATCTCAATCGGTATAACGAGGCCGAGCCACAGTTGCGGCTTGCTTTGTCTAAAATCGAAGAGCCTTCCTTTATCGAAGAGCGATATGACAAACTGATGAAAAAGAGCACCATTATTCATGTTCCTTCGCAAGGACCCAAAAAAGATTATGTTCCCCCTGTTGTACATACACCCAAAGCTTATGTCACCACAGATGTTGTGGGCTCTCACTTCGATTCAAGCGAACACAGCTTAAGCTTGAAAAATGCCTTTTTGCGATCCGAAAAAATTGTGGTGGCAGATTTTGTTGGCTACGAGGAAAAGAATGTCACTTTCTATGCACCTCCTAAAGCCATATACAAACTGGACAGATTTTTAAAAGGCGGCGCGCTGAATAAAACAATCTATGTTCGCTATGAGTTTCACAATAAGACTAATACTCAAAGACCAGATGGTTTTAAGTTTGCAAAAGACACTATGCCAAAGCCTGGCAGCAAATGGATCTTGTTTATCGATAATGCTGTTCCTGTCGATGGAATGTACGAAACTTACAAAGGATCTTTTGGACGAGTCGAGTACAATGACGAAAATCTGGACAAAATATTGCAAATAATCGAGACGCACAAAGGTCAAACAAATTGAAGGTGCTAAATAAATTAGCGCTTTTCGGTTTGCTTCTTGCCATGACACCGTCTGTACTGGCAGAAGATCCTGACAGTGCAGCTTTAAATAAAGCGGCTTTGACTTATAGAAAAGAGAAGCTCCATACTTATTTGCTCAATATTTATATCGCGCAAAAACGCAAACCTGAAGCAATGACAGAATACAAATATCTTGTGGCAATGAAACCAAATGATCCAAGACTCAATTGTGATCTAGGAAAGTTCGAAGCATCATCTGGACAATTAGCTTCTGCCATTGCGCACATAAAAAAGGCTTGCGAACTGGATCCTAGTAACGCTCAATACTGGTCTATGCTCGGTTCTGTTTATCTGAAAGCGAAAGAATATCAAAACGCGCTTGATGCGTTCGACCAAGGAGTGGGAGCCAGTCGCAAACTAGATAGTCTTGAAGGCGAGCGCTATAGAGAATTGCGCAACCAAACTTTCGAATATGTACAACACCTGAAGGGCAAATCGAGAGTGAAGAAACAGCTTGTTGCGCCTGTCAATAACAAACATATCAATTCGGACGAAAACGACGATTGGTAACTTTCAACTATCTATGGGCAAGAAGAATTATTTGATCGAAGGTGTTTCAGGCGCGGGCAAAACATTTGACGGCGTTTTTGTCCTAGACATAGATTCAAACACCTTAATTCAAAGGCTTAAGCTGCGTCCTGAAGATGAGTGGGGCGGTAAACCTGCCGAACGCGAGCTTGCTTTGCGATTGCTTCAAACAAAAGAAGACCTTCCCAAAAATGGAATCATCATCGATTCCACCAAGCCACTTACCGAAGTGGTTGATGAGATCATTCGAGATTGTATTGGTAACTAAATCAATTCAATCTATTTAACAGATGTGTTATTTCCAGCAAGCTTGCTATTTGGCACAATCATCTGCGCTAGAGCACGGTCATTTTTAATAGATCCAACAATAGATTCGACTAACTTCTTGCCACCAGCACTATTCATGTGGGCTGTATCTTTGAAGTTTTCAATTCCAAAGTTGCCATTATTCAGATCGACGAATCGACATCCATTAGCTTGAGCCAGGCTCGATGTTGAGGCAAGATATTTTTCGTAAGAACCATCAGGCATTAATGCCATGTTCTGTGGAGTCAGTGGCATGTTGACTATCATTACTTCGATATTTTGATCTTTGCAATGAGTAATAAGCTTGCTCAAGAATTTTTCTTGAATAGCAAGCTTGGCTGGATCGTAATCTTTGAAGCGACGTTTGTATTCGCGCGTATTGTCCTGATATGGCGCTGTCGCATAAGGCGTAAACAAAAATTGTCCAGGCTCAACAGCATCACCAAACAAACTATCCATCATGTCTTTAGATGGAGCTACAACCAGATTATCATCGAGTTTTTCTTTGCCACCAGTGACATCGCTAATTTTTTCTTGCCAGAAGGCATTGTTTAAATATTGAGCAGCAAGCCTTTTTCCAGACAGATATAGATTTCGATCTAGAAAGTCTTGCGCTTTTTCTGTCACGCCCTGCCAGACTTTAGAAGTCTGCAAAGCGACCAAAGACAAGTCGTTTTGTGCTTGTCCTTCAAAATAATGCTTGAAAAATTGATAAGTCGGTGTGGACGCAGCGCACTCTACACCTGAGTCTACAAAGTCACGAAGAGTTAGTCCCAACACGAGCAGTTTTGGTTTTTGCTTGTCTTTGAAAAGCGAGCTTGCCACCATATACTGGTCAGAGACCATCGAGCCTGGTAGTGCAAAGTTGAAAACTGTCACTGATGTTTTGTGAGGTTGACTAGATGTGTTGGCTAGACCATCTTCAAGACATGTGCTTCTGTAATGCTTGACCGAGTCTATTTGTTTGTTTGAATGATCCGCTTCGACAAGAGTAATTGGGATCATTATCAAAGACGATCCCATCAAAACAACGTCTGGGTTTTTAGTCTGAGCGGTGTATTCATTGCTGCGCCACCACTGCCAGTTGTGTTTGACAGGCAATTGGGTCGGCTTGACGCTTGGAATGAGGGCGTTTGCCTGGCACCAATAATTGACCAGCAAAAAAGCGCCCAACGACAGTGTCGATGTTGGCAAATTCAAGAATTTGGGCAGTTTTAGTTTCTTTTTGCGAGCCATTACCATGACATTTAAAATCTAATGTCAAGATCCTGCAAGTCTTCCTACTTAAGATAAGGACCACAGAGCCTGGATTCTTAAAAAGTCCTAATGAGCAGAGAGCTTTTCCAGGTCTTCTTCAAGATCCGGTGATTGAAAGACTATCTGGTTGCGCCCCTGTTTCTTAGCCTTGTAGAGGCGCTGGTCTGCTTTCTGTAAAAGTTCAAAGATAGTCGAGCCATCTTCGGGGAATGTAACCAGACCGCCCGAAAAGCTGCAATGAAATATCTCGCCTTCATCACCAGTGAATGCAATTTCTCTAAATTCTTCAAGCACGCGCTCGATTGCTTTGTGAATCACTTCTTTGCGCTCGCGTCTGAAAGCAAGAACGAATTCTTCGCCGCCCCAGCGCCCACGCAAGTCGTCCACTCTAAAGCGTCTCAATAATAATTGTCCAAATCCAGCAAGAACCTTATCGCCAGCTAAGTGACCATAAGTGTCATTCACTTTTTTGAAGTGATCTATGTCGAGAAGACAAAGAGAAAAATTCTGGTTAATGCGCTCTGACTCAGCCAAAATCGAGTTTAATTGCTCTGAAAAAGCGCGTCTGAGCAATAGTCCAGTGATGGTGTCTTTGTCTGAGCGTTCTTTGAGCATGCGCGATCTATCAAGACGCACTTTAACTCTAGTAAGTAGTTCTTCGTTTACTACAGGTTTTGGCAAATAATCATCACCGCCAGATCTGAAGGCTTCAAGACGTGCTTCAACACCTGTTTGACCAGTTAAGAAAATTATGGGCAGATCGCCCCAGCGAGGCGTTTGTCTGAGCATGCGACAGACTTCAAAACCTGTGATTCCAGGCATCATCACATCGAGCAGTAATAAATCGGGTGGGAATTCTTGCATAGTCTCAAGAATTTTGCTTGGGTCATTTAGAGTTTTTACGATGATGCCTTCGTTTCGAAGCACTACGCCAATTGTATTGGCAAAAAATTCATCGTCGTCAGTGATTAAAACGCGCGCTCTACCGCCTTGTCGAATTGCTACCAGATGCTGGACTGCCTTTTCAAGCGAGTCTGATTTAAATGGTTTATCTAAATAGAGCGATGCACCTGCGTGTGCTGCTTCTACCCGGTCTTTTACAAGACCTTCATCAGAAACAAAAGCAAGGGGAAGATTGTCGTATTCTGGCAAGCTTCTAAGTTGTTTTGCTATTTCAAATCCACTTTCGCTCATTGTTGAAGAAAGCGAAATCAAGGCAGCATCAAGAGGATAAACCGCTGCGCGATCCAGAGCTTCTCTTTGATTTGATGCGCAAATAATTTCGACCAAACTTTCTTGACCCAGTGCTTCTACAATTTTCAAAAATTCTTTGTCTTCGTCAATGATCATGATGCGCGCCATTGCCTGCGGTCTTGCATCTATTCCGACTTCTTGATTGAGACTATTTAGCGCAGCTAAAACTTCATCTGTTTCAGTTTTACCTTCTTCGAGTGCGACCAAAAGTCTGTCTTCAATTTCTTTGATCGCTTTTTGTCTTGCTTCCATTTCGAGCAAAACCATTTCCTGCGAGCGCAATTCGATAAAAGCCATATGCTCAGCCACTTTAGCAAAGCCTAGTGAGCCGCCTGTACCTTTGATTTTGTGCGATTGCGATTTAATTTCATCAAGAGAGGCTGTATCGCTCAAATCTGCTTTGGCTTTATCTAGCGTTTTTTTGATGTCGGCTAATTTTTCTGGAAGAACGCGAGCATATTTGCTTACCAGTGCAAGAAACATTGCTTCGAAGTCTTTTAGTTTCTGTTTTTGTAGATCGGCACTATTAGCCGCTCCATTGTTATCATCTGAAAACTGACATTCTATTTGCGCACCAAAAATAAATGGAATCACAGGCTTAGAAGAAAACATCGAAATATCTAACTGATCAAGTCTACTTTTGGCTTCATCAAGTTCGTCTTTATTTGCGGCTACAAAAATTATGGCAACGTTATTGCCTTTGTGACGAAGACTTTCGATCCAGTTATAGACTTCGCTTGGACCACCAGGCAAAGGCAGTCCCACTATAAGTAGATCTGTTTTTACGTCTGGATTTTCAAGAAAATCGCGCTCGCACTCAAGGGTGTTATTGAGTTGAATAACGTTATGGCCGCGACCTTCAAGCGAGCTAGAGATGAGTTTTCGAAACCCAATTTCCGGATCGACAACTATGATTTTCTTGACCATTTAAAGAGATTTATACACTAATATAGCGGTAAATCTGTACGCAGTTTGCGCGGGTTTTGCCAACCCATTTCATCAAGAGCCTCATCAAAGCCCACTCTCATGCGACTGCAATAATTGAGCGCGATAATGCACTGCTCAGTTTTCATCAATCCTTCGCGTATAAGTGGCAAACAAACAAAAGCAGCATCAACAGTTTTTTTATTGAGCTTTCCTGCCGACTCAAGAATAGAAACTAAATCGCCGCCAATTGTTTGACGAACATCTAGAGCGTCTTTCACATCTGACTCAGTAAGAATGCCTGCTTTTTGCAACAAATCAAAAGCTGGTTTAAGATTTCGTTTGGCACCACCTGGTCCTTCTCCACTTTTGGCTGCTTGCGCTGGAGCAGATCCTGAGCCAGCAGAAGCGGGAGCGCCTGCACCTTTTTGACCTGTGGGTGCTGGACCTTTGTTTGCAGTGGGACCACCTTGACCAGGCTTTGGCGCTTGCGCTTGGGGCTCTTGTGCTTTTTTGCTTACTACAACATCGTCTATAGACAAGAACTGATCTATCTTGGCACCTTTACTGTGATGTTTCTGCAAAATCAAAGGCGCTTTTTGAGGTGAGACTTTGCCTTCGCGAATAAGCTCTTGTATTTTGAGCGCGGCATCCAGTGCTGGTTCGGTAATGAGCCCGGCATCTTTGAGCAGAATACCAATCAATAAATTGGGCCGCTTATCGAGTAATTGATAATCCATCGGAACGATGGGCTTGGAATCCATGCCTGTCGAACCAGAAGGATCGGTCATTGGCATTTGAGAAGGAGCTTGTCCGCCCATTTGCATGGGTGGATTGCCACCATAGGGATTTGGTGGCATTTGTCCAGGCATGGGATAGCCAGGCGGCATGTAAGGTTGTCCTGGCATGGGCGCACCATAACCTTGAGGATAGCCTTGCGGAGGATAAGGCATTCCAGGAGCTGGATAACCACCTGGATAACCCGGCATCGGAGCTTGCCCATAACCAGGCTGTGGGTAGCCTTGAGGAGGGTATTGTCCAGGCATTTGCGGAGGCATTTGAGGCACTGGCTGCTGTTGTAGATTAGGATTTTGTATCGGGTTTGGACCACCACCACCCATCGCTGGAGTCATTCCCGCACCAAGTCCAGTACCCATCCCAGGAGCAAGACCTGGAGGCATACCCAATCCTCCACCCATACCGCCACCTCCACTTGGTGGAGCACCTATGTTTGGCTGAGGAAGCGGCGCTTTGTTGCCGCTTATATTCTGGTTGCTCATGCCCTGCGATGTATTTTGAGAAGGCGATGATGAAGATGATGATGAATTTGATGAAGTTCCGACCGCTCCAGGACCCTTAGGCAAATCGATTGCACCTGGAAGAGCGACTTCTTGCGGTTTGAGTAGATCAGGAATCTTGGCATTTGATGTGCCTTTAGGCGCAGACATCACTAAAATGTCGTACATAAATTCAAGGTCTGAAGGGGCAAATCCTTGAGTCCAGACCACTTTGGAAATATCGTTTTCGTGCTGGTATAAAGTCCAAACTGGCTCCTGCACTGTTTTGTCGAACTGACAAGTGACAGTGAATTCAGAACTTCCTGCACTCCAGGGCAGTTCTATCAAACAGCCGCGACGATTGGTGGCTTCCTCCAGCATAAATCGAGCTTTTGCCATAGACGGGCAGCCTTCTTCGGCCGGCAGTTTTTGTCTTGTTGATTCTTCTGGTTTTACTTGTTTTGGTTGTGGCTTATACATTTGCTCTTATTAGTGGATTTTTCTAACTGACTCCTAAACTTTTATGCCCGCTTAAAACTGCAAATTAGTTACTTTTTTATTTTTTGAAATGAGATTTCAAATTTGCCCAGCAGTTCTGATAATTTCCTTGCACAAAAGCGGCATCGAGCGCTGCCTTAGTTGGCACGTAAACAAGCGAACTTTCAAACATAAATGCAAGAGTATTTTCCAATTTTACCGGAGCAAGATTGGTTTGGCTTGCTATCTCGAAGGTTTCTGCATCTGGTCCATGGGCGCTCATACAATTGTGCAAACTGCCACCGCCAGGGACAAAGCCGCCTTTGCCACCTTGCTTAGCGTCATATACCCCAGCTACAAGTCCCATATATTCGCTCATGACGTTGCGATGGTAATAAGGCGGGCGAAAAGAATTTTCCGCCACAAGCCATCGAGGCGGGAAAATAACAAAATCAATGTTTGATACCCCAGACAACTCAGAGGGCGAAGTGAGCACCGTAAAAATCGAAGGATCGGGGTGGTCAAAGCTCACTGAATTTATTACACAAAAGTTTCTGGTGTCATATTTGTATGGATAATAGTTTCCGTGCCATGCCACAACGTCGCATGGATTGTGTTTTAACGCTGATTTGAAAAATTTACCTTCGAATTTTGTAATTAGTTCAAAGTCGCCTTCTTCGTCTACATAAGCGGCACTTGGAGCTAAAAAGTCTCGCGGATTAGCAAGACCGTTCGAACCAATTGGACCTAAATTAGGCAGTTTAAGGGGTGGACCATAATTTTCAAGTATATAACCGCGGGTGATATCACCGCTATTGTTATTAACTGGATCGACGGCAAACTTGATTCCACGTGGAATGACAGCCAATTCCCATGGTCCCAAAATAAGAGAACCAAATTCGGTGGTAATGTGTAGATCGCCTATTTGAGGGACAATTAGCATTTCACCATCAGAATTAGTAAAAAACTGATTCTCCATCGTCTTACTAAAACTATATAGGTGTATAGCCGATCCCCGTACACTAGAATCAGATCCATTGCCTGCCACGCTTACAATTCCTTCTAGAAAAGTAAGGGCTTCTTTAGAGTCTGGAAGCGGATCCCAGCGCAGTTGTTTGGGACTCAAATTACTTTTGTCGAAAGGTCGACTCAAAAAATTTTCAAGCGAATATGGCTCATACTGACCATGCACCACAGACGGCTTGATCCGATACAGCCAGGAGCGCAGATTCTCATGACGTTCTGCCACAAAAGAAGTCCCGTTCAATTGCTCAGCATACAAGTCATACGGAGCCTTCTGAGGCGAATTTTGCCCAATGGGAAGTGCACCCGGCAAAGCTTCCGATTGATGGTGATTGCCAAACCCGCAAAGATATTTCAATTCTTTGTCAGACTTAGGGGCAGTTTTGGAATTAGACATAGTGTTATTTTCGGTCTTTTGACTTAAGGTCATTTTCACTTCCTAAAAACAATCTTCACGAACGACTCATTCTATAACATTATTAGTTATCTTTTTAATGGGTTTAAGACTCAACAGAGGTAAAGGATTTGGGAAGCAAACAGCGCTTTATATTTTTGTCGACAGTGTTTCTGATTGCGGGAATGGGCATGTGTCCACCCTGGAAAGAAGCTGGTCCCAAAGGTCTGCCACTCGACTGGGCGCCAATCTACGCACCGCCAGTTCCGAAGAACCCAGAAAACGGGCTTGAAGTCGACTTTGCCCGGCTCTTTTTACAGGCGGGTGCGGTCTTTGTATTGTCAGGCGGCTTGCAAATAGCTTTTCAAGATAAATCGAACAAAAACAATGGTCTCAATCAGTTCAAACAAGTAGCCAATCCAGCCAGCCCATTTAATCCTGTCACTGTCGTGCCACCAGTGAACTCAGAAGCCCAAAAAATGCCAGACTTAAAAGATGTACTTATTCATCCAGCAGCATTCAAAGACGTAGCTGCAACAGATTTCGATATTTTAGAACTGCCAGCTCATCTTGCCATCGGCGAATTTTTGGTCGAGTCTGAATCTGACCCAGATTCATGGGAATGGCTTGCAGACGCTAAGGGCACCATAAAAGTGCCTAAAGGAAAATCAGTTCAATTAGAAGTAGCTAAAGACAAAGATGTCGATTTTGCGCTGCTCAAGCGCATTCCGCCACAAATTCTCGATTCTATGGATTTGAGCCAAACAAAAGTGAGAGACGAAGATTTGGCCAATGTAACTCGATTCACAAGACTAAAAGAAATAGATCTGTCTGATACTAACGTTACGGCAAAAGCGCTTGAACACCTCTGTTCAATGAAAAGTCTGCGCAAAATCTGGCTAGATAATACTCACATAGACGACGAAGCATTAGCCAGCCTTGCTGATTTAAGCAAATTACAAAAACTTTCGCTCAAAGACTGCAACGTAACAGATGCGGGCATAGACAAGCTCAAAGCCAGTTTGAGCAAATGCAAAATCGAAGTTTAACTCTCTAAAATCAGTCTAGCTTATAAGCTCACGCGCTCGTTGAGCGGCTTTAACCACTGCTTTGATAAGTGTTACTCGCAACTTGCCTTCTTCTAATTCCATTAAGCCATCGATGGTACACCCGGCAGGCGTTGTCACCATATCTTTGAGCAGGGCTGGATGAGCATTGGATTCAAGCACCATGCGCGCGGCACCATACATAGTTTGAGCAGCAAGCAACGTAGACGTTTCGCGTGGTATTCCAAGCTTAACTCCAGCTTCTGCTAGTGATTCTATTACTACATACAAGTAAGCCGGACCGCTTGCAGAAAGGGCTGTGAGTCCGTCCATCAAAGACTCGTCTATTAAGACTGTCTTGCCTACACAGTCAAAAATCTCTTTGGCCAAAGCCATTTGCTCCGCACTAGAATGTGTTCCCGGACATATTCCAGTCATGCCTGCATTCATAACACAAGGCGTGTTGGGCATCGCGCGCACTACTGCCACAGATCGGTTTAGTCTTTGCTCTACAAAAGAGGTTGATACAGAGGCAGCAACAGAGATTACAAGCTTGTTATCGTCGATAACGTCTTTTATTTGTCCAAGTACAGAGTCCATATTTTGAGGCTTTACTGCAAGCAAAATAACATCGGCATCGTTTGCAATTTTTTTATTATCGAGCGTAACCTCGATGCTAAGCTTGTTCTTTACTCGCTCTAGCGAAGCTTCATGACAAACAGATCCGCTTATGTCTTTGGTTTGAAGATTTCCTTCTTTGAGTAAACCGGTTATAAGTGCTTCACCTAGTTTTCCCACACCGATGACGGCAAGTTTTTTTCCTTTGAGCATTGAGAACCTTTATTCTTTATCTGGTAAATATATTTGTGCCCAGAATAAAAAAATTCCCAATGACCAAACCAATCTATCGAATCTATAGAGTCCATTAAGTCCATGCTCCCTAAACCACTTGTCTATATTCTAATTTTGCACTGGCGTGGCATTGAACACACAGTTAACTGTCTTGATTCGCTCAAGAATCTCGATTATTCCAACTACAAAATTCTATTAGTCGATAACGGCTCAAAAAACGCAGAGGGCGCGGCTTTAGTTAGCGAGTATCCAGAAATCGAGACTCTTTTGCTTGATAAAAATTACGGATTTTCAGGCGGATGCAATAAAGGAATTGATTATTGCATCGACAAAAACGCCGAATATATCTGGCTTCTAAACAACGACACTATTGTCCCGTCCGACACTTTATCGCACTTAGTTCAGGCTCTTGGCGATGATACTAAAGCTGGTGCAGCAGGCGCTTGTCTCAATACTGACAAAGGAAAAACTGGCAAGGGACAGATAAATTTCGCCAAGGGTAAAACCACCCTCAAAGCACCAGAAGATTTAAATACCAATGTGAGCTGTCAGTGGTTGTCAGGCTCGAATTTGCTATTGAGAACCGCGACTATAAAAGAAGTGGGCAAATTCAATGACGATTATTTTTTGTATTTTGAAGATGTCGAGTTGTGCGCTCGCATGACTAAAGCCGGCTGGACCTGCCTGCTTGTGCCCAGAGCCAGTATCGAACATGCTGATGGCGCTTCAACCAAGGATGGCTTTGCATCCTGGCGCAACTATTACTACGCTCGAAACAGGCTTTATTTCTTTAGCGCCTACACAAGCGGTTTTATGCGCATCTGGTGTTTCATTAATATTGCAGTGCACATGCTTCGTCGCATTGTCATATGGCCACTTTCTTCATCCCAGAAGAAAAAACTTTTAGAAGCTGAATATTTAGGCACCTGGCACTTTTTGCAAAACAAACGCGGTCAGGCGGATTTAATTTAGATCCTGGGTAAAGTAATCTTGGTAAATTATTTTTTGCCGTAAGACTCACATGAGTAATTGCAATGTATAAGCCTAAAAAACACATTCGCTTGTCGAGCCTTTTCCAGGCGCCAAAACTTGCCGATATACGCTCACTGTTTACCGAAGGATCAAAAGCCAAAGGTTGCACAGTCGAGCTTCCCTGGGTGAACAAGCGCACAGGCGTTAATTATTCTTTGACTGTACGAGCTGAAATCTCGGGCGGACAGCCAATGTGGACACTTTATGAGGGCGAAGGACAAAAATCAAGAGTAGTCTGGAGCTCGCCATTCGAAGACGTCGATTTGCTTTATGACGTCCTGACACTTTCTATTCCTGAAGAAGCATTGCCTCTTGGAACGCGTGAGACATCAAAGCCTGATCCTGAAAAAATCAAAGAAGCCGAATCGTATAAAGCAAATGCGGCAGAAGATGCAAATGCTCAATTGCTCACACCAAAACAGCCAGCTAGTTTTTATGAAGAAGGACTTCTAAAAGAAGAAGAACTAGAAACATACAAGCGCGCCGAGTCTAAACGCGCGGCTGAGCTAGAGAGAGAGCGCAAACGCGAAGAACTTGTGGCCAAAGAAATAGCTGCGCAAGAAAAATTGAAAGCAGAAAAAAACAAAGACAAAGACGAAAAGCAATCAGAACAAGCACCGCAGGCGCCACCACCCCATCCCGGCGCTCCATATCCACCGCCACCATATCCGCCACCGTATCCCTATGCAGTGCCAGGTCAGATGTATCCAGGCTATCCACCAGGATATGTGCCACCACCCTATCCTTACTATCCTGGTTATCCGCCAGGTTACTATCCTTATCCTGTTCCTGCCCCCGGTCAACCCATGCCGCCCGCTCCTCCTATACCTCCTGCGCAGCCATATCCGGCCGGAACTGTAGGAATGGGTTCGGGACAATATCCAATACCAGGACAGTATGAAACAGCAGGTCAATTGCCAGCCTTTGAACCACAGCCACCGACGGCAAAAGTGGAACTAGGATTAAAGCTTGGTCAGTTTCTGGTTGAAGCAGGACTTGTGCCACAACCAACAGTGGATGCCGCACTTCAATTGCAAGATTTAGTTCGCTCAGGCAAATTGCCCACTCAAAAAGCGGCTGAAGCTGTTCGTCGTGCTCACATAAGAGGTGGCGAAGTAGATCCAGCTCTTACTGCCAGTCGCGATGTGCAGACATATTCAGTCCAAGGCAACGCACCACCGCTTGGACAAATATTAGTCGAGGCTGCCATTTTGCGAGGACCTGTTCTTCGATCGGTTTTGCAATTGCAGCAGAAAGTGCGATCAAGCGCCATCACACAAGATGAAGCCTTTGATATTTTATACAAAGAAGTCTTTGGAGTTGGAAAAGAAAAGAAAGCGGCCAAAGCGATGGGCGACTTTACAGAAAAAGAAAGCGAAGATGCTCTTATTCTTTTGAAAGTGGCTGGCTTACTTAGCGATTTTGATATTGAATCAGCCCGCAAAGTGGCTCTTAAACATCAGAGTAATGTGCTTAAAATTCTAAAGACCTCAGGCAAACTAGATGAATTCACAGTAGAGGCTTCAGTCAAATTGGCCAACTTAGTAGATGGCAATAAATTCAAACCTGACCAAGCAGTAATAGCACTGCACTTTTGTCAACGCAGTCGTGTCAGTTTAGAAGACGCACTAAAAGAACTCGGCTGGCAGATTTAGGGAATTTTAAGTTTTCTGGTATGAAAAGGAAATTCAAAAACAGCGTTGCCTACAGGCACTCGAAGCATGATGTCTTTATCGCGGGGATTTAAATAGAACAAATCACCAGTACGCGATTCAAAAGGTTCAAGCACAATTGGTACAAGTCCGCTGTATTTGGCATATCCACCAGACAAAAGTCCTGGCAATTCTGTTTTGACACTTTCTACTTGATCAACTTGAGCAATTAAACCTTCGCGCGAGGGAAGAATTCCAACCCGAACAGGCACTGTATGCGATACCGCTTTCCACTCGCCCCATACACCAAAAACGTTTGGGCCCATAAATAAATCGTGCCCGGATGGTGGGACTAAACCTCGCACAGTGCGAGTTTTCTGAACATTAGCTAGCCACGGACGATTTTGAGTCAGATCCCACATAACTCGCTCGCGTCTGATGCGGTCGATTCTATTTGGATCTATTGGCTCCACTTCGGTCGATGCAAAAACGCCTTTACTCATATCGAACAATTGCACTTTGCCAAGCTCAAATTGTGCTTGATCATTGCCAGTATTTGTAATTGTAATCAATACAGCAAGCAGTTCCCATAAATCTATCACGGTGGCTGCAACCCTGATACCACCTACTTCTTGATAGCGAAATGGAAATTCTGTATCAATAATTTCTTGCGAGCGAGTCGAACCCGGCTCCCAGTTGAGTAAAACTTCCCCTGCCACTTGAGCTGGTTTGCTTGGATTCAGTGCCGCTTCTTTTATGTTGATTGATTTTTCATACAGATCTGCACCTTGCTTTCTATCGCCTAATCGGTGATAAAAGAGAGCATGATTGCGCAATGAATCAGCAAGATCCATTTGTTTATGTCCAGGATTTTTTTCAAGCAATTGGTGCGCTTTGACAAAGTGTTCTTTGGCATCGTCATGCCATCCCAAGCGCTCGTGCACCACTGCTACCAGATCCATGGTTTGACCATGAAGAGTAGTGTCCTTAAAAGAATCATTGAAGCGAAACGCATCTAAAGCTGCTTCTGAGTGTATTTTTGCTTTTTGCACTCGATTCAGCGCCAATTCGCACAAAGCCAAATTGTATTCAAGCTCGGCTGTTTGAAGGCTGTTTTTGCCAAAAATTTCAAAAGCTTTTGTATTGGCTAAAATTTGCGCCGCTTTGTTATACAAGCGCTTTTTGACATATAGTTTTCCAAGTGCAATACGGCTCAAAACATATTCTTTTTTTATTGCCATTGGAGCTTGAGAGGCTTTCATAGCGTTATTAAGCATATCTTCGGCCTGGTCATATTTGCGTGCATCTAGCGCAGCAAGACCGTTTCGATAATACTTTTCCCAGGTCGGATTATTGTGCCCCAGTTTGGAAATGAGGTCAGAGGCTATATTTTTACTTAAAACACTGACTTCTTGAGCAGAGACCAACTGGCTGCTTTGAGCAAATGCGCCAACACCAAGCATTAAGCCTAGAACACTTAGATAGAAACGCCTGGCGATTTTGAGCAAACCCAAACCCTCTCCTCAACTTTCTAACTTTATCATCAAATTGTAAAGACGACACCGCCATTAACGCAAATGAGCCAGAGCCAAGGCTCTGGTGCCGGATTTACCATTTACTTGCATTGACGCGTGGGCGACTTATGTGGCTTCTTCTGAAATTGGTTGATTACCGTTCAATAAGCGCTTTTCGGCACGTTTCACCAGACTTGATGGAGAAATATTCAGTGCAAGAGCCACTCGTGCTAAATTTTTGACCGAAAGGTTACGCGCCCCTCGCTCAAGATCGCCTATATAAGAACGGTGCAAACCAGAGCGTCTTGAAACTTCGCTCTGAGATAAATTCAGTTTTTGCCTTCTGTCGCGAACTTCTTCGCAAAGCAAAAGTACTAAGTTGTCGTTTTTTTCTTCGCGCAAAACAGTGCCCTCTCCCCCCATCACCATATAATCAGAGATAAGCGCTTTAAAGGTGACGTAGATTCGGCAGGCAATACAGATCCATCGCCCCTGACACCCAAATACGCCGATCGTGACCAATAATAGGTATGAAAAGAACTGCAAGGCTTTTATTTGAGGCGTATCAGACTAAATAAACCCGAAATTGAAAATCTAATCAATTTACTTAACAATTGTTTACTTTTTATGGACTCTCAATTTCAGTCCAGGTACCAAACCATTTTGCAATTTCACCACAAGAATCGCGCAAAGCAACCACGCGAGCAAGGTGCTTTCGATAACCACTTCCTTCAGGTTGTTTAATTCCCACCGCACGCTTCATTCTAAAAACACATTCAAGTGAATCGCCGCTTAAAAGCGCATTGTGCCACTCGTTTAGATATTTTTCTTTGTCGTTTGGATGAATCAAAAGCTGCCAGGCATCGCTTTGCGCTTGTTCATTTGTGAATCCACTGTATTCAAACCAGCGTGAATTCCAAAAATTGACTTTGCCATCGGGACCTGCGGCAAAAACAATTTGCGGTATTGCGTCAGCAAGAATTTTAAAATGCTCTTCGCTCTGTTTAAGCACTTCTATTGCTTGTTTACGCTCATGAATATTAGTTGTGGTACCAAACCACTTGGTGGTTAGAGTGTCGGGATCAAAGTAAGGAATACAGTATAAATAGTGCCACTGATACTCGCCTTCTTTGCTCAAATAGCGAAATTCGGTCACTAAAGGCTCGCGGGTTTCAGCCGCCACAGCGCCCATTTCTGTCACTCTAGGCAAGTCTTCTGGATGCATCACACGCATCCATGACCAGCCGTCATCTTCTTGTTCTGTAAGTCCGGTGAATTCATAATATCGCTCGTTTGCCTGAAAACATTTGCCCTCAGAATCAGCTAACCAGACCATATGCGGCATTGCTTTGGTCAGCATTAAGATTTCTTTTTGAAAAGGCAGTACCTTATGGTCAACTTCTTGGGTTTTATGTGTATTAACTGGACTATCTCCAGAGTGCAAATTTTGTAGTCGAGCATGTTCTATTTCTAACTCTTTTAATTCCTGAGTCAATTCCTCTATACGTTTTTGGATGGACTCGGCTGAGCCCAAATACTCTGCGTATTTGGCTTGGGTTTTACTAGCACCCTGAGATGAAATCAGGGGCGATTTTCGGCTAGGATAAGCTGAAGACACAAAAATCCCTCTCTAGTATTTAATTGCCGCCCGCTTGTCAAGAATAACATGCAAGACAAAATCCTTTTGCTCAAAAACGGCTTTTGTTGCACGAGACGTTACTTAATTTGTAAAGTAGGCTACAAAAGGCACATGTTATTCTAGTTTTGTTCATTCAAATCTTTCACCTGGAAAAATAATGAGCCAACAAGGACAGAATCAAGCGAAAATCAAAGTGCTGGTGGTCGAAGACCAGGAAGTGATGCGCTTTAGCCTTAAAGCATCGCTTTTAAAATTTCAGCAATTAGAAATTGTAGGTGAAGCTACTACTGGTAGAGAGGCAGTGGAAAACACAATTGCCTTGCGTCCCGATGTCGTTATCATGGATATTGGTCTGCCTGAAATGAACGGGCTTGAGGCTACTCGACATTTAAAAGATCTCGAATTGCCTTGCAAAATTGTAATGCTTACATCTTTTGATGATGCCGAACAAACACTTGCTGCTTTAGCGGCAGGTGCCGACGCTTATTGTGTAAAAAACATTGCGGTCCAAGACCTGGTCAAAGCTATTGCAAGTGTTAATGCTGGACGCTCCTGGCTCGATCCCAAAGTAGCAGGTTTTGTAGTAAAAATTTCCAATTTGACGTTACCAGACAAAGAGCCAGAAAGCTTGGATCTGGTCGAAGCGGTAGAAGAGAAGCAATTTGGATTAACCGAAAAAGAAATGCTTGTGCTCAAAGCACTGGTACAAGGAAAATCAGACACAGAAATAGCGCAATTTTACGGCACTACAGATAGTGTCATAGCAAGTATGGTCAAAGCGCTAATAGCTAAACTGGCTGCAGCTAATCGAAATCAAATTATATTGATGGCAAAAAACAAAGGAATAATCTAGAAATGGCAAGTCCACAAAAAATTGCTTTAGGTAGCGATCACGCTGGATTCAAAACAAAAGAGCTGATTAAGTCTGTTCTAGACGAAATGTCTATCCCTTACGAAGATTTTGGCACTCACACCACAGAATCTTGCGACTATCCAGATTATGCTCATGCAGTTGGAGCGGCGGTTGCTAAAAATGAAGACCAGCTTGGCATACTTGCTTGTGGTAGCGGAATTGGTGTCTGCATAGCCGCAAATAAAGTAAAAGGAATACGCGCAGCCCTTGTATTCAATGAAGAGATGGCTATGTTATCCAAGCAGCACAACAATGCAAATGTTTTGTGTTTAGGTGAGCGCACTACAGATGCAAAAGCTATACCTGCAATAGTTAAGACCTGGCTCAAAACTGAGTTTGAAGGTGGGCGTCACCAAAAACGTGTAGACAAAATCGAAGTCTAATTATATATAGATGTCCAGTTCTGCTTAAAGTTTTCATTTGCCTGGTAGATAAAGCTATCACCTTGAGTAGCACCACATTTTTGACAGGTGTTTACCCAATACTTATGTTGTAAGCTATTTGAATATCTATACTTAATAGAGCGTGGTATCGGCTTTGGTGGCATTGCTTGCGACCACATTTCGTGTTCTTGCCAAGTAAAAACTACAATCCATTCTCTGCACTTATAGCATTGATGCAGCTTGGCACTATAATCATGGCTCACATAAAAGCCAATTTGTTTTATTAGGTTTTCGAGGGACACTGGCTCGGGATTACAATTCAAAATAGGTTCATAAGACTCCTCTTCTTCGGCCACCACCTCAATTAGATCCTGATTATTCTTTATGGATCTCAAAGCATTAAACTTTCTTGTTTGAGTGTCTATCTTGTGTAGCAACGGAATTAACTGCATCAGATCGCGCACAAAAACGCCGTCTACAGATGCTTGCGGAACATTCAAATTTGCTTTGGTAAAAACAATCACGCATGCAATGGATGGTAAGCCTCGATTAAGTGCAAGCTTCGATGCTCTTTTTTTCAAGACAGAAATGAAATCACCATCAAGACCATAATCGCCTAAGCGAATTAGTTTATTGTCCTTCAGTCTAATATTGCCATCGTGTGACTTGACTTCAATAGCTATAGTGACCTTTTGAGGAGAAGTAACAAGTAAATCTATATCAGCACTGTCTACTTCAATTCGACGCTCCACACTCCAATCAGCAGGAAGAAGTTCGAGCCATTGAAAAACTTGATCCTCTGCCTCCAGTCCCTGCGCTAGCATTCTTAGCTCCATTGAAACAGTATTTAAATGTCTGAACAGACGCGCAGCCAGAGCAAGACAAGCACTGAGGAACAAGAGTGAAAAGTTTATTCCAAAAAATAAATTTAAAATACCTGGACCAACGATGAGCAAAATCAAGACCCGGCGCAAGTTCAAAGATTTGCGCTCTAACTCGCCTACACGCTGCCAGGAAATTGGCGTCATAAAAAATCACCCCGCACTTACCATTTGTCTCTAGTTCAAATGTAAGTTGAGGGGTGAAAAATACACTGTCTAATTGCACAGTGTTATGAAAAGCCCTATTGGAGAGCTTTGGTTATTTCTTGATGATCAACATCTCTGCGCCAAACAGCAAATGCCATAGTGATGAGCTTTCCGTGCTCGTCATAAGCTGGACCAAGCAAAGTGGAGGGCGGTTGCTTCTTGAGCCAATCGAATTCAAAGCGACTCAAACATTCGACAAAACCCTCGTGCATGAATGCGTCTTCAACGCTGACACACTTTCTATTGTCTTTGCCTTTTTCTAAAACCATGGCAATGCTGGCGGAACGCTTGGTATCGCTAGTAGTGGCAATAACATTTTTCTCCAAATTGAACGAATTACCAATCAATATATAAGTACGTCCTGGCCAGGCTTGATTTGACTTATATGGATGCAAATTCATTTGCTCTCTCAAAAGCTGATGCGGCAGGCGCAGCTTATGATTGCGGTTGCCATTATCTGAGCGACTATATAAAATTTGCGAGGATTTAGTCGCTTCTTCTTTTTGTGGCATGACAAAAACCCCCAGAAAACGGAGTATTACCCAAAAGCTCATCTATAATTATTTTGCCCTTACAAAATTGGGCTAACCTCTCAACTTTGAAATTTAAGCAAGTGTATATACAAAAGTTCCTTCTTCTGCCAAATGCTTACAAAGGTTCGTACAGCGCCTCTGAAGTGGCTAATTTCATGGAGCGCGGCATTAAGCAAGTTTTTGAAAACGCAAGCTGCGTTCTGCTTCCAGTAGCTGATGGCGGAGATGGAACTCTATCTATAATATCTTCTGTTTTAAAAGGGTCTTTACATACTTTAGAAGTTCAAGGTCCAGTCGGACAAAAAATTCAAGCTTCCTGGTTTGAGACCGATGACCATGTTGCTGTATTAGAACTGGCACAAGCAAGCGGCATCAGCCATATGCAAGAGCTTGATGCATTAGCAGCAAACACTCTTGGCACTGGAGTCTTGATTAAAGACGCCCTCGACAAAGGCTTGAGACGATTCATTCTAACAGTGGGCGGTAGCGCCTCTACAGATGGTGGCACAGGAATTTTGTGCGCACTAGGCGCTAAGCTACTGGATCAAAATGGAAGACAACTAAGTCCATCTGGAGGCAATTTAGAGAATATAGCCAAAATTGATCTTTCTGCAATTAATGGCGAATTGTTTAAGTGCAGCTTTACTATCGCATGTGATGTAGATAATCCATTATGGGGACCAAACGGTGCTGCTTACATTTTTGCTCCACAAAAAGGTGCATCTCTAGAGCAAGTTCGATTACTCGACAGAGGTCTTGCGAATTTAGCTCGAGTACTAAACCCAGACTTAGTACATTTGAAAGGCGCTGGAGCGGCGGGCGGAGTGCCTTATGCACTATCTTGTGTGTTTGGCGCAAAGATAATTTCGGGCTTCAAATGGATAACAGATATTTTTGATTTAGAAACCAAAATCAAAGAAGCAGACATAGTATTAACCGGAGAAGGCTCGCTCGACGAACAGTCAATCCATGGCAAAGCGGTTGGACACATACTCGATTTATGTACTAAGCACAATAAAAAGCTCTGGATATTTCCCGCTTTGAAAAATATTCAAGGATATGATTTTATCCCTCAAGCAAGCGTTTTTCCAATTCAAAAAGAGAAAGATCAATTTGTTAAACTTTCAGATATACAAGAAGAAGTTGCTCACGCTTGCCTGACTAATTTAAAAATATTGTCTTAAGAACCAAATAACGATTTCAAATCTTTGCTCAATGTAGCGGCATGCACGGCACCAGAATTATTGTAAGCTGCATTATTTGCCACACTGGTTGCTTGTGAAACAGAGCCAGAAATAGAGCTTGGGTCAACACTGCTTATAGTATTTGGATTAGCTGATGGAGCCATGCTCTCAACTTGAGGTGTCATTGCTTCACTTTGACCGGCAGGTTGCATTTGGGCATCTTGACCAGGCATTTGCGATGGAGCGCCTATGCCACCATGTGTGGTGCTATCAGCTCCAGGAGCCAAACCTTGAGCTTGTGCTGCCGAGCCATCAAATGAAGCAGGAGACGAAGATAAGTTTTGATTAGCGCCTGCTAGAGTTTCGCTTCCCGAGTTAATCTGCAACTGTTGACCAGGTTGAATGAGGCTTGGATTGGAGCCGATGACATCTTTGTTCATACTGTAGATGTCGCCCCAGTTCTTGCCTTCGCCAAATAATTTCTTAGACACATTCCACAAATTGTCGCCGGGCTGGACAGTGTAACTAGTGGCAGATGCGGTGTGAGCCACTTCAGATCCGCCTGCTCCAGGCATGTTCAAGTGGGAGCCTGTGTGAATCAAATTAGGATTTGAGCCTATTAAATCTTTGTTTAAGGCATAAATTTCATTCCAACGATTACCATCACCAAGATGCTCTTTAGCCAGATTCCAGAGATTGTCGCCTCTTTGAATAGTGTATGTCTGCATTTCGCCTGTTGCTTCTTGAGCTACTTCGCTTACCTTTGAAGCATCAGATGGAGCCTCAGCGACACGATGCTTAGGAGCTTCAACGCGAGCGTGTGATTTTGGAGCATGATGAATTTGATGCTTAGGCGCTTCAACATGATGCTTAGGCACTTCAATATGTTTTGGAGCTTCAGCCAATTGAGGCTTCATCGAACCAGCATCTGCCGAAGCTGCAGGCGCTGACTTAACTACCGGAACATCACTATGAGGCTTGATTTGATTTTGAGCAAGATTTTCAAAACTCAATTGTTTTGCTTTCAGTCCAGAAAGACCGTTAGTATTTTGTGAGGCCGCTTGCGCTGCACCATTTCCACTACTTGCAAATTGTGATTGATTCATATTGAAATTAGATGCAATTTTGTTGCCACCAATTGCATCGGGCACTCTGCCAGAAGGTCCAATATTAGAGGCGTCAGACATAGATGCGGTCTGTGCAGAGGAATCTAGCGATTGAGAAGACATTTTGTAGCCCGCATCCTGAAAAGAAATTTGTGAGTTTGCGCTCGTATCAAGTCTTGGCACTTCGGCAGTAAGTGAGCTATTTGCATTTGATGTAAATGAGCTTGGGGCATTATTTGCGCTAATTGAATTTAAATTAGAAGTGGTGGAAGTCAAAGACTTTCCTGCTTGAGCCAGGCTGTCTGAAAAGAGTCTTGAATGTCCAGCCATTTGCTCAGCCAGACTGTGACCCGAAAGCGATGGACCAGAAAGTGTGCCGTGACCTAAAGATCCAGACTGCTCGAACATTGGTTTATTCATAGAACCAATGCCATTTAATTTTTGTCCGAAAGTTTCATGTATGCGCATTTGATTTAGTGGCGCACCAGAAATTGAAGTATTTAACTTCATAGAGAGGAAATCAGAGGTGCCGTGGAAATTCATTGCGGTGCCCATAGAGCCCATTTGGTGCCCAAGAGAATCAAAGATGGGTGCATGACCAGGTAACAAAGAAAGGCTTGAACCAAGGCTGTGACCTAAGGTCTCACCGATTTTGGAAAAACTAGCAGCGGCTTGCTGACCAAGCATCATGGGATTGAGCATTTCAAATAAGTTGAAATTGCCTAAAAGAAAACTGCCAAGCACTTCAAACAAGGAGTGCATGAAGCCCAGTGCTCCAGGCAATTTCATAATCATGCCAATAACAGGGGATATTGCTTCGTTTACCTTGGCAATTAAAGCTGCGGTAACTGACGAGTCGCCACCAACAGGTCCAAGACCTGTGATTTCCATTTTGCCAAGCAAACTCGACTCAGCGCCAGTTGCGCCTTGAAAATATTGATGAGCGCCCATTACATCGGCTTTGCCGGCACTTACAGAAAGATTGGACTCCATGCTTGCAGTGGAGATTGCTCCGCCGAATTCCGGGCTACCTGAAGCGGCGCCGATTGAGGCGTCTGGTGCTGCTGTTGGTGGGGAAACGGGACGGTTTAGCATTTAGTGGGGCTCGAAAATTACGGATTTATAGGGTTAATCTAGTCGCCACGACCATGCAAAGTCAACGCAAACATGGGAGAATTCCCACTTCAGAGTATGAAATACGTAGGGCCGTTTTTACTATGATCACTATTGAAAGAAGTCAAATACTTGCTTTGTGTCTTTTAACGCTCATGAGCGTTAAAGATGCTTTTGCTTTAGCGCCACAGGCGAAAGCACCTGCACAACCCACTAGTGCGGCAGCAATACCAGCACAAGTGGCAACACAGCCTTTTACAATGCCAGGGCTTGCCGAAAAAGGCAGAGCTTACAAAGCCGACCCAAACGAGGCTACCTGGTCCAGTTTTGTCACTTTGTTTAAGTCATTTTTGTCTGATCCGCGCACTCTGCACCTTTCTGCCAAGCAAATTTATCAATCAAACCCCATTTTGACTGACCTGCGCGCTTATGTGCTCGACGCTCACGGTGTGAAACTTTGGACGTTTCCAGGCAACAAAGACAACCATTTTATTTTTGCGCAAAAAGCATTCGCTATGACACCAACTGGTGGTCCTGTGTCAGTAGACGCACTTGAATATCCAATAGATATAAATTTAAACGACGCAAGAATTGTTCACTCCACCACCACCACAGTTGTGGTTGGTCCGCGCAACAAAAAACACACAACCGTAGTGGAAGGTCCTAAGTTTCTTTGCATCACAGGCTATAAAAGACTCGATGGACAAATCTGGCTACGCGCCTACAAATTAGCCGGATCTGCACTTGCACAAACGACCGAACCCTTTATGCATGTGCCTGCAAGCCTTTTGCAGGGCGGCTCTTCGCGGGCATTCTTCTCTGGCAATAATCTTGTAATCGGCATGGGACAAAGCGAGCCTGCAAGCACTTCTGGCACTGGCGAGAGTGTAAAAACGCCAGTAACCAGCATTCCAAGCTCGTCTTCGTATCAGATCGTATTGAAGTTCGAAGCAAATGCGTTCACCTTGGCAGATAAGCCACAAAATGACGGACCGCTTTCTGTCGCTCAATTCTTCGTCAAGACTATACTTGAAGGTCGCTCAGACGTAGCCAAATCCTGGGTTTCTGACCCTGCGCTTGTTAACATCACCAAATACGCCGGATTACTTGGCAAAACCCCGGCAAAACCTTACAAGCTAGTTGCCATGACAGTGATACCTGGCTCTAGCGTAATGGCCAGATACAGACTTGTCACTTTTGAGTCTCAAGATCTAATAATCGATATAGGAAGAGTAAAGAAAGAAACCAAGGTAAAAGGGCTCTTTGTCGCTCCAAGCGATCCTATTGCTCGCAATTTGAATGGAGTGCCAGTAGGCGGACCAGTGCCTCAACCAGAAATTGCTCCCACTGCAAATCCTGAATCTTGATACACTTTTTGAAGATAGTTCTAAATACATATGTTAAATAGGTTACTGATTTGTCTCAGTCCAGCCAGAATTCCACTTCTAGTCAAGTGAATAACGACAACGAAAACAAAAACGAGAACGATTACGAGAGTGTCCTTCCAGGTGGAAGTGCAGCCTCAAATCAAACTTATCTTACTTTTGTTTTCAAAGAAGACTTGTTTCAGAAGTTAGATAGACTGGTCGAAACAGGCAAATATGCAGATGGGCTGATTATCAACATGACCCAAGTGGGATTTTCTATCCCAATGGAAACTCTGTACAAATTTGCTTTTTATGCTCAGCGCATATTGAAATCACAGGGTGTACTCATTTTCGTCAAAGCAGATGGTGCTATCACTCTCACCAAAGATGATACCAGTGGCGGATTGACTCTGAACGTTTATGACAGTCCATTTGGAATTTTTGCAAGACACCCACTACTAGCCGATTATGTTTGCGCCACCGTAGCTGGTATCGACAGACGTCGCCTGCGTGAGGGTGGTAGCACACTTGCAAGCCATATTCTCTACAACTCGACACCAGTGCTTACTGAAGCTGGTCGTGGCATCAAAGATGATTTCTCACTTCCGGCACCGCAAAACTGGGTGTTGCAATTAATCGACGATTATTCAAGCATCGAGTCCATTATGCGCGGACTGGAAAAACAAAATCAAATTCCTCAAGACGAAGTGCTTAGAACAATCCAAGAGCTTGAGGCGCAAAAATTTATTTTCCCCATTTTTCCACGTATTCAGTTTTTGTCCAATTGCTATCACAACAAAAAACGCTTTCGTCTTGGCCGATATCTGGTAGCATCTGGATATGTAAACGAGTCACAATTACAAGAATTGCTCGAGCTACAAGAAGAGGAAGGCTGGGGAAGAACACAGCGTACTTACTTGGGATTATTGGCTGTTCGAGCCGGTTATCTTAATACAAGAGCACTCGATATTTTGCTCGACGACCAATTTTTATATGGTGGTTATGGCTCTGAAAAAAATGCCGACATCGGACAAGACACTCGCTCGATCAGCATAGAATCAGTTCGCGATTCAATGATTGGATCGCTTGGCGCTATTGATGGTGCTGGAGTACTACAGTCGCTTGCCACCGCCAATAGAACCGGTGTATTGACCGTAGAAAACAGACACAAAATATTTTCAATTGCATTTGCAATGGGTCAGCCTACAAACGCAAAACTAAATAGATTGGTCGGATATCACGCTGTGACCGAATTTTTAGTTGAATGGACAGAAGGTATTTTTGTTTTCAAAGATAAAGCTTCTGCTGCAGACTTTGAAGACACTAGTAGACTAAAGCATTCGCTTAACAAACTCCTGCTAGACTCGGCTTTATATCAGGATCAATCCAAACAGATTTTGAACAAAATGCCTGGTGGCAAAAACTGTGTGCTTGAGCGAGTGTGGAACTTCGATGCACTCTGGCATAAGCTAGAAGGCGAATCTTTGAAGTTTAGCGATGATACTCCAATTACAAAAGAAGACAAAGTACAAATTTTCAATCTGGTAAAACACATAGACGGACTAACGACGCTGGATGAAGTGATACGTCTGTTCGATCACTGGCCGGCCTACATGATTTTGCGCTCAGTAGAAGTGCTCTACTCTAGATCTCTAGTTATAGTCCAGAAATCAAGCTTGTTCAGACCGCTTACCATTTTCCAGAAAATCACCCAGGAATTGGCACCAATTTTCGGACCTGAAAAGAACAAAGACTTGCTTGAGTCGAGCTTGCACTATGTCCATGGCGACTCAATTGCAACCAAACGTTTTCATATAGATCACGAAGGCAGAGTAAGTGTCAATTTAAGCCTGGTCAAGCAATCAGGTGCGTCCGCCTCGGCTGTACTCTTAGAGCTCAGACGTTGGATGGAAGCCTATCTTGCCTATTGTAGACGCGAAGTGGACACTACCGTAATTGATACCATTGTTACCAGAGTAATAGACTCGAATAAATACACTGTAGATTAAGTCTTAGCTTTATATACGCTTGAAAATTGGCGATTTGAGGTAATTCTACTATGTATGGATATAGACGTTCGCCTATTAGCACCTACAGCCACATTGTTTGCAAGTGGGCTGGCTTCTTACTTGTGGCATTTGAACAGACCACACAAGAAGCTCTCCATGCGTCTGTTGAAATCTGAGCCACTGATAAGCCTTCAGGGTCCGGCTCGCAAAAAATTGACCGTCCAGTATAACGACACAATAGCGGAAGGGACGTATCTCTTACATTTGGCTATCATTAATCAAGGCAATGTACCTATAACCGTTCAAGATTATCAGGCGCCCATAAGAATTGAAGTTAATCCTGAAGCAAATATTTTAGAAGCTTCAATAATCGAAACCTGGCCAGCAGACTTGGACCATCGACTGCAAGAAAATGATGTTGGTCAAAATCTGAGTCTCATTCAAGACAGACATAAAAATGTCATTCGTCTTCGTCCAATTTTGCTCAATCCCAAAGATGAATTTGTAGTGCAAATGCTTTGTGAGCGTTACGAAAATAGAATTGAAATCAGTCAACAAATTTCAGGAATAAAAAGAGTCGAATTGTTCGATGACTCGGAGAGTCTTGCTCGTGTGCTAGCTATAAGTGGAGCGATTGTTGTATTTTTCGCTCTTTTGTTTTTGGATCCTCAATTGCCATTTGCAGTGCGAACTCCCTCTATGCCATTTCTGTTAATTGTTTTAATCGGCTTTGGATTACATTACTCAGGAATGTTATGGGGCAAAAAGCGCAGCACTGCCGGGATACTAAGTCTTGAAATGTTTGAATCTTCCAATAATCAAAACTCTGATCAAAAGGAAAGACAATGAGAATTAGTCAGCAGTTACAACTTTTTGCCGCCATCATTGTAGTTTCGATTGCCCTTGTGGCCAGCACCGCATACTTATCGGTAATGGACTTTAACGATCGCGGATTTAAAGTTGTAGACAGTATGTCTACTATGGAAAAGGTTCAGTCTGCCTGTTTTCACTTAACCTATGCAGTGTCCAACCAGCGCGAGTATTTAATAACAGACAAAGATTCATACTTAGATAGATATCGCGCACAAGTTGACATAGCAAAAGAAATATTGCGCTCGCTTCGTGACCAAATAAAATCAGATCACGAAGAAATGATCATTTATGAAAAGTTCGAAGAAGCAATGTTTAAGCGCATTGCCTCCCTTGATGCCACAACCGAAGCATACGAAAACAAAGGTCAGCAAGAAGCATTTAAATTAATTCAAGATCGCGTTGGCTTGCAATATATGGAGCAAGTGACATTACTTGCATCACAACTAATTGACTTAGAGAAAAAACAATACGCCTCGCTTGAAACACAATGCGATGACAGTCTTAAACTAGCTTTGATGACAATCACTCTGGGCTCAATTTTACTTGCGTTGGTCATTTGTATTCCTTGCTATTTCATTTTTAAAGAATGTCGCCAGTCTCTCGATAGATTACTGCGTGCCTCAAGCAATGTAGCTCGCGAACGCTTCGAGTCGCGCTTAGAAGTGTCTTCTAACAACGAATTTGGCGTACTGGGAAGATCTATTTCTAACTTAGCTGGCTTGCTTAAAGCAAAATCAACTGAGCTTGACACTACTAAGCAAGCGCTTGAGTCTGTCAGTAAAAAATTGAGTACAAGCGAGCAAGAAAACGAGATATTATCAAAGTCTCTAGGCGAACTAAATGCTTTTGCTGAAGAAGAAATACTTGAGCTAAGACTCGGCACAGACTCACTGAACAAAGGTGAACAAGATTTGTCTGAGTCAATCTCACTTGCTGATCAATCCGGAACAATAATGCGCCAGGTGATGGAGCTTTCGCGCGGAGTGAGAGTATCTGCTGAGACAGTCAGTCATCATTCAAGTGACTTAACTCGCGACATGCAAAATTTTATTGACAAAGCAGAGCATGTATCTAAGTCTGTAACTTCAGCATGGCAAATATTTCCGGAGACGAAAGAGCTTGTCTATCAGTTGGAAGGGCTTGATAACGAGCTGTCCATGCTTGATTTGCTCACCTCTGTCAAAGAAATGAAAGTCACCAACGAAAATGAAGTACTGGTTATTTCAGACCGGCTCAAAGGACTAAAAAATAGTCTTATGACAACCAGACGAGCTTTAACTATTAATATTTCGCAGATGCAGCAAACCATAAGAGAAGCAGTCGACTCATCGGCTGATTTTTCTGCCACTTTGAAAGGTGCCAATCGCCATGTCGATTCTATGACCAAAGAGCTGGAGCCTTTACTTGCAAGCACTTTCAGCTCCAGCTCGGAGCTAACTCATCTGGATCGGGTCTATCAACGCCTCTTGAATAGTCTCGATGACATTCGCCAAAGTCTTGGCGAAATTGGCGATTCACTTTCAAAAGAGGAAGCTTTTGCCTCAAGACTGAAGCTACGCGCTCAAAATGCTGCTTTGCAAACAGCCCTGCAACAAGACTTGGACAAATCGGACAATTTGGAGAAAGAGACAGCTTCTTTAGGATAAAATAGACCTTCGTGATTATTCCCGTTAGGTGACCCGATGAAGTTTGTTCAAGAAAAATCCAGTTTAAGTTCGGTCAAAACCGATATTCTGATAATGCCTCTGCGTAAAAACGAGAAGGCAAGCCAAATTTTGAAAGAAACAGACAAAAAATTCCCACAAGCACTCGCCCTTGAATTTGATAAGTACTTACAACTTGAAAGCTTCAAAGGAAGTTTGGGCGAAATAGTGGTAGCTCCCACGTTTGGGCAAGTACCAGCCTCGCGCATTGTATTTGTAGGACTAGGCGACAAAAACGACACTGCCTCTGCTCGTCGTGCTTTTGCATCTGTAAGCAGAAGACTGAAGTTGGGCAACGGACATAACCTTTCCAGTCTGGCTGTAAGCCTTCCAGGCAATCCCGCGCCACCAAGCAAGCCCAAAGCAAAAGCAAGCAAAGCAGTTGAGTTGCACAGCGACGAACAGCCCCAAGCGATGGTAGCGGCCATGGTAGAAGGACTTATTTTGGGCAGCTTTGATTTTGATAAATACAAAACAGTAGGCAAAAAGGCCCAAGGACAAAAAGCCAAAGTCGAGCTAAAACTTTCGGTCCTAGGACACGATGCACCAGCTAAAACTTTTAGCGATGCATGCCAAAAAGCTTCGGCCATTGGTGAAGCTACAAATTTTGCAAGACAACTAATTGCTGAGCCGCCCGTCTATATGACACCATCGCGTCTGTCTACAGAAGCAAAACGTATCGCCAAAGAAAATGGTTTGACTTGTCGCGTCATGGACGTTCCCGAGCTTGAAAAAATGGGCATGGGCTCATTTCTTGGTGTCGCACGCGGTGCTGACGAGCCAGCTAAATTTATTGTTCTAAAATATTCAGCAGAAAAAAGTGCCAAGAAAACAGTGGCATTAGTAGGCAAAGGAATCACATTTGATTCTGGCGGTCTTTCACTCAAGCCTTCGCTCAGCATGGAACACATGAAATATGATATGTCTGGAGCGGCTGCAGTCATTGCTTGCATGCAAGTAGTCGGAGAGCTTAAACCAAATGTGAATGTGCTTGGAATCGTTGCCGCTTGCGAAAATATGCCTTCGGGTAAAGCGCTTCACCCAGGGGATGTAATCTCTGCCATGAATGGCAAAACAATAGAAGTAAATAACACTGATGCTGAAGGCCGGCTCATTCTAGCTGACGCCCTTTGCTTTGCAGTTAATTCTAAAGTCGATGAAATTATTGATATTGCCACTTTGAC
>JACCDG010835325.1_pt1 | contig 42427 bp, 64 predicted proteins | sample 7442471 | NCBI WGS metagenome assembly JACCDG01 (sample SAMN15323444, study PRJNA562643) | freshwater metagenome | isolation source: river surface water | place: USA:Blue River Watershed | collected 2017-08-17
CATACCTTCTCCTCTTCTTTTGATTGGTTAATATGGTTCATAGGGCAGAATCCGCTAGTTCTAAATCAGTAAGCCATCTTTTTAGTGACAAAAGAATATGTTCATAGGCAAAGTTACTGAATCTTGGACACATCTCATACTCTTTTTCAACATCTCTTATTATCTCTTTTACAATCTCTTTTGCTCCACGAAAGTAGTAGCGGTAATTAACTGCATCAATTTCCTGCATCTCTTCTATAAAAATGCTTAGGTGTTCTCCAACTTTCATCTTCTCTTTTCCATCTTGTGTAGTGGGGTTAGGTAACGCTCCAAAAGAGTTATTCATCGGGCTGTATATCTTCTCTTTTCCATCTTGTATAGTGGGGTTAATCATACAGTCCTCCATGTGCTTGCTTGTCTGAAAATTGTTGATTTAACCATTTGCAAGGGCAACTTTTTAATCAACTCATCCGCTTGCTCTGCGGATATTTTAGTTTTTAGTTCCGTAATACTAGAGTCCTTTCGTATCCCTTTTAATAGGGTAAACTCCGCCCCATACTGGCTTATACTCCACAAGTGACTCCAATCCTTTACAACTAGGTCAATGTCTATGGTATTAGCTCCAGTATTGTTAAATTTTCCGACAATATAGTTCTTTTCTTTTTTCTCTCTCCCTATAGTCTTTGGGTGGGTCATAAAGTCTCCATAAGTTCTTCTTCCTTATATTCTCTTAGCAGCCAACCAATCGTATCGGGGTCTATGTGCCAAGCATATTTTCCTCTAGCTTCTTCCTTGTCAAATCTATATTTTTTATCCCCATAGTCCGTTTCTGGATTTGTAAACCATCTTGGCTTCCTTCCGTTTAACTTTATCTCTGGATGAAAATTACCATCTCCATCAGAGAAAAAATTGGTTGACCTACTAGCTCCAACATTCCCTGTTACTTCCCACATTTTCATCAAGTACTCTATTGCCAGTGCTTGTGCATGGGTAAGATTATCTATTTCTATATTTAGTTTTATCTTCTCTTTAGGTTGTTTACTTGACATATTTACCTCCTCGTTATCCATATACCAAATAAGATTAGTAGTAGGATTACAATCGCAAAGTTCTCATTCATTTCTGTTCCTCCAGTAGTTTGCGGATAAAGGCTTTGATGGTTACTGGGTCTTGATATGCTCCTCCACAGTCTAAATACTCCATGAATAACTTATCAAACTCTTTCTCCCATCCCTCATTGTGCTTGGGGCTGCTATTTGTCTCTGTAGGGTGAGGGGTGGATTTATAACCCATGTAACCACAACCTCCACATCCCTCGCTGTTGCAAATCTCGCACTCCCTCTGCTCATCTTTGTATACATCTCCCCCATCAATGTTAACTAAGTGGGTGGGTTTGTTTACATCTAGGTACTCAATAATCTCGTTAATCTTATTCCTGTACTGTCGTAGTAACTCTCTCTGACCTTTTACAGTAGAAGATAAAAACACACCTTCATTGTTGTTTAGTTTTTTAATCATAATACCTCTTTAGATCTAATAACATCTATAATCATGTACTCCGCGAATGTACTATCTTGCATCTTCTGGGCCTCTGCCAGTGCATCCTCTGCGGTCTTGGCTTTGACTGTTTTGTATCTAACATTACTATCTGCGTCTGCATGTACTATCTCGTAGTGGTCTGCGACTTTAAATAAATATATAACTGAGTTGTCTGACATACACTCCTTAGTACCAGCTTGGTTTCTGGCATACTGCATAATCTGATCCCTTAGCATCTCTTGAGATTGGCCCCCACTCAAGGGCGCGTCCATTAGCTATGGCCCATGCGGTAGTACGAGCAGACTCTCTTTTATCATATCTATCTCCTATCTCAGTAGCGAGTCCAGCCTTAATCATTTGTTTGCGCATCCTATTCCAAGTCTCTTGATGAAATTGAAACGGTCCACAAGCCTTACCAGAGTCGCCACAGTTACGGTTAGCAGCGTGGCCGTTCTCACGGTGTGCTAAACAGTGCATAATCATTAAAGATTCGGATTTGTGTGTAGGTAGAAACTCTTGAACAGCGAGACTAATATACTCAGACATATCATCTATCTTATGTCCCTCAGAAGCTGAGACTATATTAATCGGATAAAACGGAGAGGGGCTGATAGGAGTACGAACAGGCTGTGCCATATAAACTACAGCTACTAGTATTACTAATACCGTCATCCATTGAGTGATTACTTTTTTGGTTCTTTTGTAGTGAGTTGTGCGTCTGTCCATGTGTTGACCTTTCAACTCTTATTATACGCTATTATTGGCGGTTGTCAAGTCCCCTCATCATCTGGATAATCTCGTTTACTCTCCTAATAGACAATCCCACTTCTTCTACTATCTTTTGAGTCTTAAATCCCTTTAGATACATAGAATAAATCTTGCGGTTTCTCTGACCTATTTTTTTATGTGCTCTTTTGGATTGATCCATAGTACCTCCTAAATGAGACTGTTTTGTCCCTTAGATATTAAATAATATGTTTCTACATCTACCCCAGATGACCCCTTAACATCCGTACCAATTCCGACAATCCCGTCTTTTCTTAGTTCGTTTATGCGACCACATAGAGAAGTTTCTTTTATCCCCGTATACCTAGATATGTTTTCTCTAGTTAAAGGCTGTCCAGTCGGCATTAAGTCTCTCATTGCTGCTACGACCTTATATTTTTGACCTTTTAGATCAACTGTATGGTAAGCAAGGATAGAGGTAACTGCGGTATCTCTAGTTTTCATTACGCCTCCTCATCTACTAAGTCTTTTATTCTTTGGATAAACTTCTCCATCTGGGCGCGATAGAATGTATCATAATCTCCCACTTTTCCCCTCTTTTCCCATAAGACATAAAGTATTCCCCTAAGTCTTTGGCTAGATGTCTTACGATCAGTCTCAGCCTTAACCTCCTCTATTACAGGAAACTCCTCATCAAGAGGTTGGATAGTGGCGTGACAGTTTACTCCCTGTAACTCGAACATCAGAGTCTTTTCTTCGACTGTCATTTCTGGGGTTGAGATGGTTAGGCCAAGCGATCTGTCCTTTTTGGCTCTAATCCCATCAATAACTATTCCTAAAGATATTGCTTTCATAGATTTTTATTTCCTACTGTATTTCTACCGTTACACCACGTTCCGTTAGGTAGCTTATGACTCCACCACTCTCCCTTTTCGTTCTGATAGTGTTTCATAACTACCGCAGAGCCGTCAGGATTGCTATGTACTCTACATAGAGCGTTTTCGGTAGCATCGTAGTCTTCTTCCTCTTTTGGGGCTGTAGCGGGCTTAGGTGAGCTTGTGGCGATAGTTTCAGACATCCTATTCATCTTCTCCATCTCTTCTAAACTAGCTTTCTTATTTCCAGAAAATCCAGCATTATCTAGTGCGCGCCCTACTGCCGACTCCTCACAGTTTTCAGTCCAGCTAGTGTAGTTGACTGACTCGTATTCTTTGCCGTACTTATTTATCTGTTTAACCTTATCTCTGATCTCTAGCGAGTAACCTACTCCTCGTGGACAGTCATTTTTCTGGTCTTCGGCTGTCATATAGACTCTAGCCTCAAACATAGCGTACTCTAGTGGCTCTGTAGATATAAACTTAACTGTTATACGACCATCTGCGTATTCCTTATAAAACTTTTCTTTTCTTGATTTAACATTTTCGTAGTCTTGTGGATTAAATTGCATATTATTTCTCCTTTGGTAGTGTGCATTTAAGAGTATATCCATCGGCGACCTTTACAGCAGTGCCGTTTGACTCCTCTTTATGCTTCATTAGTTTAATCTGCTCTTTAACTAGACTCTCTTTGTCTTTAAGTTCGTCTGAGTACTCCCATCTAACATAGCTCATTAACTGAAACTTGCCGTAGGTAGTCTCTAGTTTCTTCTCTCTACCCTCTACGTCATCGATTGTCTTAATAACCTCGCCCTCCATTTCTTTGGCCTGAGCCTCTAAAATTTTTATTTGTTTCTTGATCTCGGCGTACTTCTCTAAGATACTGTATTTAATTGCTGTCATGTTTCCTCCCTACTGTGGTATTAACTACTTTTATATTAAAGTCCATATTACTTGCGGGTAGATCCTCTATATCATAATCAGTTATAGCATCTAGCATCCGCTCTACTACGTTATATAGCTGTTCGTTGGACTCTACTAACTGATAGTTGTTAAGTAAATCAATTAAGTTGTCTTTGAGTAAATCCATTTTAGTTGTCATAAATTCCCCTTTGCTAGTCTACTTAGATATTCCTGATCTTCTTTGATCTGTGCCATTCTTATCTCTTCTTCTAATCCTTTGATGGTTTTAGTAGTCTCACTAGCCCAATCTTTCCCATATCTAGCTGCTTCTAATCCATCTGTGGGATACCATCTCCCGTCATTTGTGTCGTACATATCGTTTGTCCTTTCATTACAAACTTTAATTAACCCAAGTATACCGCTAATCGTGGCGATTGTCAACACTGTATATTTAGCCTGATATGCTATAATTTAGTGAGATTAGCACGTTCGCGTGTTTGTCCTTTCGCCACTCGTCCCCGTAAGGGGGCGTTTGGTTTAGTAGGGGTATTTGATGTTATCTATTCTCTTTAACAGCTCGTAGTAGTCTTTATCAAACTCATCAACGTCATCAACTATGATTACTTTTTTAGGTTGTGGTATTGGGTGTTTTTCTTCTACTGTGTAGTCTACCGACTGTATTTTGCCGTTTTTACTTATTGCCCCTAGAATTTCGTCATCATTTCCATAAACATATTTAGGAACATCTCGTTGGTATTCTTCTGCCGCTTCCTCTATAAACTTAATTTCTTTGTCTAGTTTTTTTAGGTTTTGTGTTTTATAACTAAAGTATCTTTGATAACAATCTTCGCAGTATTTTGTACTATGGTGAAAAGAAGCATACTCTTGGCGGCACTTATAACAAACCTTTTTAACTAACTTTGTTTTTCTTAGTCTCATACCTCTGGGCTATCAGATATATAATCCCACTCACAGGTCATATTCATTGAATATAACGCCCCAGACTCAGACAGTCCGTATATTACTTCTTCACAAAACTTACCATCAACATATTCTTTTTTTACTATAATCTGGATAATTTTATCTCTTTTTTGCATTGTTTTTAGCCTCACAAATATATGCGTGGTCGATCATTCCCTGCATTTGGTTAAGTATGTGGTCGAACTCTATCTGACAACCTGGACAAAAAGCCTGCGTTTCTTTGTCAAACTTTTTGTAGTTATTCATAGCAAAGGCCATTGCCGTATAAACCAAGAAACAAAACTGAGCATTTTGCCATTCTTTAGGAAACTTAACTTTATGTTTTCTCAAAAAACTACATTGTACATCTGTCATATAAGACCTTTCTTTTTGGCTTCTTCTAATGATTTAGCAGAGTAAACATCCTGTTGATACTCGATCATTATCATGTCTCTTAGAAATTTACCCATACTTACGTTGTATTTATGGGCCTGATCTTTAATCCACTCATAATGAGCGGGGTGAATCTTTATGTGTAGTCTCTTTGATAGTTCTTCCATTATTCAATCCTCATAGTCATATATAATCCGCAATTTTTACACTGAAAAATATTACTAACATTTTTTATGTTTTGATGTTGGCATTGATTTGTTGCATCCGTTTGTTTTTTGACGTTAATGTACTCATGATTTCCACAGTTATCGCCAAAGTATGTACAAGTGGCGCAGTTGTTTCTAAGAGTAAGATCTATGCTGTTCATTCCATTATTATTGCACAATTGTGCATATATTGCAAGTGTTGTATATAGTAATAAACCTCCTCGGTCATTTAATAAGAGTCAATATGCGGGGTGTAACTGCCCCGCTTTTGGTAACTTGACAGACTCCCATTAGTATGTGGTATAGTAGGTATTGCAATCAAATGATTGCTGTCTTATAATAGTGTGCAGTCCCTTATTGTTGGGGCGTGGTAGCACACGCCGCGCCCAAGACAATAGGGGATTTTTTGTATCCCTCGCACCTTGACATCTGAATGAGAGAGTAAAGCGGAAAACGCCCGAGCCCAATGGCAGGAACTAGTATCGGTGGACTGAGGGAGTCTTAAGCTCCCAAGACCCTAGTAAAATAGTCCATAGTATAGTGAAAATCTATGCCTCTCTCATTTAGTTGTTAAAGACTAACGGCTGGGACATGGGAAACCTAGCGGGGATAGCCGTGAAACCGCAACATCGCCTCTCGTAGGTGTAAAACACGAGACCAGCTCAGGAGGTAACCTGAATACGCGTATCATAAAAAGAATTAAATCCTTGCCCGCAACGGATTATAAGAACGTGGACTCGGAAAAAATAGCTCCAGGCACTAGGACACATACAAACCAGTCTTGGAGGTAATATATGTTATACAAGAAATACTTGTTTACTACACATTGGAAAAATAAAAGAAAAGAGGCTATACAGAGTTGGGGAAATAGGTGTAGATTTTGTTTTACAGACTTAAATATTAACATCCACCATAAACGATATAGAGATAGGCTAGATAAATCTATTTTATTTAATGAGCCGACAAAATACTTAATCCCTCTTTGTAGTAAGTGTCATGGGTTGTGGCATAAATATCATGGCAAAAGAATAATGGGCGGTGGAGAATGGAAAAAAGTAAGAAAGTGGATAAAGGTAGGACATACTTTAGACAACGCTATTAGATTTTGTGTTTTTAATCCAAAAGAATTTTTTAACGGATCAAAATTAAAAGGATATAAATACTGAGGAGACGGATAAACCTTCTGCATTTTATTGCAGTTTTACCCATACACACTAGACATTAACTATTACTAAGTGTATAATGTAATTATGAGTTATTTAGAAGATAATAAATCAAGATACCTCAAAGATCACCCAAACGCTTTTGACTCATTGGTTAAAAAGCCTGTTGCTAAACCTAAGCCACTCCCAAGACAACCACGCACTCCCGTAGATCCTCACAGACAAGACCCATTACCTAACTTACTTACTATCGGGGAAGTAGCAGATTATTTAAGATTAAATGCTCTTACACTCAAGAGAATGGAGAAGCGCGGAGAAATTAAGTCTATAAGAATAAACTCCCGAGGTGATAGAAGATACACTAGGGAGGAGATAAATAGGATACTAGAGGGAAAAGTATCTTATTAAATACAGCCTAAAAGGAGTAGATATGAAGAAGAAAAATTATTCTAACCTAGCCGAAGTGTGGTTTAGCCAACACTACCAACCAATGACACTAATGGCTTATATTCGTTGTTGGTGGGACGGGATAGACCCTAGAAAGTCAGTAGTTATTAACTTTGGTAAATATCTTGAGGAACAACTATGAATAAAGACACCAAAGAGAGCTGGGAGACGAAAGTTAAAGACATTTTACTCAGATGGAATAAAGCCCCTACTTCATACGAAGACCCATTAGAAGAGATTTTATCGCTCCTCTCCCAAGCAAAAGAAGAAGGACGTAGGGAGGGATACGAAGCTGGGTATGAAGATGGCATATATAGAAAAGAAAAAAGAGTTAGAAACTTCACAGATAAGGATAAAACACATGAATAACCTTAGGTGGACAATCGTAAATATATTCGCCTCTCTTTTTAAGTGGTCTGCTAGGATGGTTGGGTTAAAAGCTAAGATTATTACTACTGACGAGAGATTATGGGAGAGAACACATGAATAAGACTAAATTAGTAGAAGAACATAAACACTGTCCTAAATGCGGAGAGGTAATGAGACCAACTCAACTATATCATTGCGACTTATCGGCAGGAGAAGCCCTTAATATCTTAGAAGATATAAAACCTAGCCGTGACTCCCTCCTCCAAGAACTAATGGTGGAAGTAGAGGGGAAGAGGGTGACTAACAATGTGACTATCCCAGTTTGCCGTAAGTGTGACTTCTTTGGGGCTAACGAGGACTACTGCCCAAAGTGTGGTGACAACCTAACCCCAGAGTCCCGTACTGGCTATGTTGAGAAAATTAAGAATAGCGTTTTAGATGATGTACTCTCACTTATTAAATCTAAGAGGAGGGGAGAATGAAGCACGGAACATACAAAATAGTTACCAATCAAGGTCTCATAGAAAAGACTGGGTATTTATTCTCTTGTCTCGGACTCGATTTTGGTATCTGTAAAACACACGACTGGGAACCAAATAGCCACTGGGAAGTGACAGAGCTGTCTACTGGCAGGATTATGTGTGGTTGTAGTAAAAGGCGAGAGGCAGTAGAAAAAGTTACTCAAGTAGTAAATAAAATAGGTATGGATAAAGTACAGAAAACATTATCAGAGTATAAGCTAACCCACTAAAACAAAGAGGATAAAACATGACCATAGATAAGCAACTCAGTGATTTACTACCAGGAAATATTTACTTATTCCCGCACGACGTTGTCTATGCCACAGGGCAAAACAAAGAAGGAGTCACCCAATATGTTGGTATGGCTATAAATCCAGACGAGATTAAGCAGTTAATCAAACAAGTAGTACTAGATGTAATAGGAGAGGATGACAAAACTGCATGTGAATCCGCAAAACAAGAGTTTATGTTAATTGGTAAAAATGACTTACGCCTTGAGCAAAGATAAGGAAGTATGAGGGGAAGAGTTACTAAATGCCACGCAGAGAGAATACACGCCAAAAGACGGGCTGAAGAGCGATATGGAGTAACCCTCAATAAACACGATTACAAAGAAATATCAAAGTCTATAATGAGAGGAGAGCAGGCGGTTCTGAAAAGACAATCATTAGCAAGAACCATCTATTTAATTGACTACCAAGGACAGCAGTTAAAGGCTGTTTATGACAAAAAGAGACATCAAGTAGTAACGTTTTTACCAATAGAAGAAGATTTTAAGTTATTAGGAGAGATATGAAGTTTGAATATATGAGAATACTAAGAATGTTAAATGAGAAGTCGCCAGACGAGTATCTGACAGCATTAAACTCTGGCTGGGAAGTATATGAGAAAAGATTATGTAATGGGTACGAGGAGATTATATTTGGCAGACCGATAAATGAGGATGCTAAATCTCCCCTAAAAGAGAAGGTAAAATGAAAGTAAACCAATATCTAATACGAGTACAAGCAAGTAAAGTCCCTATAACACAAGAGCTACAAATAGGGGATAGTGTCTCATCTGTTATAATGGGAGATATAGTCAAAGTAGAAGACGAGGATAACAATGACGGTACAATCAACAGAACCTACGTTATCAAAGGCCAATTCGCCGAGTGTATCACAAGAGACAAAGAACAAGTCGTTAGAGATAGCGGAACAGAGCAAATATTCAGATGAGATTGTAGAAGTTTTGACAAAAGCATTTGAGGATGGAGCAACAATAACAGAGGCTTGTCATATCGCACAAATTGACAGAAAAACGTATTATAACTGGAGGGATAGCATCCCAGACTTTTTCCACAAAATGGACCAAGCACAAGAATATCCCGATGCTGTCGCCAAAATGGTAACTGTAAAGGCAATGAAAAAGGGAGATGTAGACACTGCTAAATGGTGGTTAGAACGCAGACTTAAATCAGAATTCTCATTAAGACAAGAACATACTGGTAAAGACGGCGAAAGCCTATTTGGATGGCAAAATGATAATAATACCTTACAGCCCAATGCCTCACCAGAAAGTCCTGCACAATTCCAAGAGTAAGGAGTTGGTCTGGATTACGGGTAGGCAAGTAGGTAAAACAGTTGCTATTGTTAATGAGATTATTAAGAGAGCTATTTCTGTTCCCAAAACAAGAAACTGGTATGTAACTAACTCCTATACTCAGGCTAAGAGGAATGTCTGGGATTTATTTAGGTATTACTGTCCTAAAGAAGCAATTGATACCGTAACTTCTAACCCTCCCCTAATAAGGTTAAGAAACGGATCTCTAATTGAGTTGATCGGTGTAGAGAACGCAGAGCAGTTACGTGGTGCGGCGGTTCATTTTATGGCACTGGATGAGTATGCCGATTTCCCTAGAAAGACCTGGCCGACAGTTCTAAGGCCAATGTTCTCAACAACAGGTGGGACAGTGTGGTTTGTGGGAACTCCTAAAGGGTTAGGTAATGATTTATATGATAAATACCAAACAACTCCAGAAGAGAACAGATTTATCATGCCTGCTTGTAAAATCGAGAATGGCAGAGTGGTTGAAGTGTTATCTAAGTACGCAGGAATAGAAGAATTACAAAAAGCCTATGACGGAGACAGTACTCAGAGTAAAGAGTACTTTGCTCAAGAATACCTAGCAGAGTTTACTCGCCCTGCTGGGACAGTCTATGCAGAGTGGAAACTAGATAACTTCACGGAAGTACCATATAACCTAAATCTACCCCTTTACTTAACAATGGACTTTGGGGTAAACGATCCTACGGCGATAATCTGGATACAGCCAGCAGGATCAGAATATAGAGTAATTGATTATTATGAGGCAAGTAATGGGGATATTAGTCATTTTGCTCAGGTAATAAACAGTAAACCATACAAGAAGCCTACGGCAGTATTTGCAGACCCAGCTGGTGATGCTAGAAGTATCACAACTAACACTAGCCCTATCGAAGAATACCGCAAACTAGGAATATATATTAGAACCAAACCTGGTGTTAAAATAAACGAACAGATAATGGTCACACATAAAATTATCCCCTCGCTTTATGTAGATAAAAAGGCAGAAAGATTTAGAGACATACTTCTAAACTACCGTTATCCTGAAAAGTCTGAGAAAGTAGTTAATCAAAGCAACGAAATGCCAATACACGATGAGTGGAGTCATGGAGCTAGAGCACTTGAGTATTTTGCAGTTAATTACATCCCTCCAGTAAATGAGAGAATAGTCATGCCAGTTTATCAACCATCTGATTCAAAGATAGGAATTTAGTATGAATCCAGAAGACTACGCCCAGATGATCCAAGAGAATAAGCCCTACTTAATTGAGCTTGAGAATAAAGCCCAACAGTTAGACTATGGAACGATAGAACTTAGGATGACTGTAAGGGCTGGCGTAGTAGTTAGAATGGATTTTAAGAGTGAACAAACATGGATGAAAGACAAAACTTGATTCTATGGTGTATACTCTAACTATATAGTCTGTACCCGAATAACGGGCAGGACGCAACTCCATAACTGGGGCGGCGTCCTGTTTTGGTTTAAGGAGCATAAATGCCTAAAAAATCTGTAAAAATGGAAACCCAAGAACACGAAACATTTGAAGAAGTAAACGACCAGTTCCTACTTAGTAAGCAATATCTCGATGTCATCCACGAACGGATGAACGATCAAGAAGAGTTATATAGAACCTACCTAGATCCCAATAACTATCCCCACGGAGCCAAAGTGTTTGATCCTCGGATCTTCCGCGTGATTGAGACTATCACCCCTAGAATGGTATCTAACGAGCCTACGGGGTCATTCTACCCAGCAGAACAAGGAGACGAGCAGACTACTAAGATCCTAAATACTCTAATCAAATATGACTGGCGCAGAGCTGAGATGTTTCCCAAACTTGTAAACTTTGTTAAATCAATGCTTATCTTTGGGACAGCTTTTGGTCGTACTTACTGGGACTTTCAAGAGAGAGATAAGTACCAGATGATCCCTAAAAAGTTAAATGGTCGGATGGTGTGGACTCCTAAGAACACAGAAAAAATTAAAGTCACCGAGTTTGATGGTCCTAATTTTGAAACACTTAATATATATGATTGTTTCCCAGATCCAAACGCAACCAATATCCATAATATGCGATGGTTTATCTACCGTACATTCAAAACTCTTGATGAACTAAAACACTGCAACGAGGAAAGAGGAATTGAGTATTATAAAAACCTCGACAAACTTGAGGAGATGCTTGATAAGGGTGACGACAAAACCACTCCAGTGGTTGATGATAAACAATTCAGAGAACACCGTCGCACAATGCTAGGCACTCAAGAGTTTAGAGGCGAGGATAAATCTAATAAAGAATTTGTTGTTCTAAGAAGATTTGACCGTGATATGTGGGTAGACATAGTCCCTGAGTTTAATCTAGTAATTCGTGAAGAACAAAACCCTTACTTCCACGGAGAGATCCCAATCGTCCACGGCGTAGATTACCCCTATCCTGGTGAGTTATACGGAATGGGTGAGATTGAGCCTGTAGACCGTATTCAGAGGGCTATTAACGCTGTTCTTAACCAGAGACTAGATAACGTACAGCTGACGCTTAGGAATATGTGGAAAGTTAAAAAGGGATCTGGTGTAGATATGCACACACTAATCTCAGCCCCAGGAAATATAGTTACAACTGATGATATGAGTGCAGTTGAAGCCCTCCAAGTCCCCGATGTTACTGGCACAACATTCGTTCAAACCATGAATTACTTAACCTCAGCCCTACAAAACGGAACAGGTGTAACTGATTACACGGTCGGAGTAGGGAACGAAACAGTCGGAAACAAGACTGCAACAGGTACAAGACTAGTACAGCAAGAGGCTAACGCTCAGTTCAAACTTAAAGTACAGCTATTCTCACACATGGTTATCCAGAAGATTGCTAATCAGTGGAAAGATCTAAGAATCCAGTACACAACTGAGGAGCAGAAACTAAGAATAATGGGCAACGAAGACATCAAAGACCTCAGAGATAATACCAACCTAACTAAGGTAACTATTGAAGGTGAGCCAATCTACCCAGGAGATGACCGCAAAGCCAAGATGGAGATAGGTAAAGGGGAGAATTTTGCTTTCTTACACCTGATGCCAGAGGATATTCAACCCTCAATTGTCGGTGATTATGACTTTATTGCTCAAGTTAGTTCAGATCAGATAAACGATCCAATCGTCTTACAAGAAAACTTCTTCTCTGCACTTGACCGAGTAAGCAAACCCGAATGGATACAGGGACTTGCACAGCAAGGTAAACAACTAGACTTCTCTAATGCAACTGAAAAGATCTTTGACAAACTCCAGATCGGAGTTGAGGGTAGAAGTATGCTCAAAGACCTAACTCCTCCCAGAATTCCAGATCAAAACGGTGGATCAGCACCCCTACAAGAGGGAATGATTAAGGAAGCAGCAGGAGTACCTGCACCAGATCCGTTCGCTAACATACCAAGACCAGAAGGAGGGTTAAATGGATAGATCAGCTTTGACCGAACCAATGAAAGACCAACTAAAAGAAACTTTAGGTAGGGCTATAGAGTGGGATCAGATGGTCAGGATGCCAGGATGGAAACGAATAGAGGCTTACTATCAAAACAAAATACAGCTATTTACCAACGATATTATCCTACAAGACAAGCCATTATCAGAGTTTGAGGCACAAAGGTCAGAGATAAAGGGGATTAGAAACCTCTTGAACTCTATCCAGAGTGACTTAAAGGAGTTAGAGAATGAGCGTAAGGCTCCCCGACTTACCGAAGAGTGATGACGAGTACTGGGAAGGAGCCAATACCTTCTCACAAAAGTTACGCCCGATCGGACTCTGTAAAGAGCACGAGTACATTGACAACAAAGATGGCACTGCCTCATGCAAAAACTGTCCTTATGGAATTAGATTACCAGGGTACATGAAAGCATATAAAGGCAAAGTAATAGATTTACGCCGTAAGCATAGCGACTAAAGGTCTCTATTCTGACTACATAAGTCCGCTCATCCCGTAAGGATGCTATTAGTTATTTGGATGTCCTGGGTTACATACTTAGCCCTGCGAAAGGAGACTATGTCAGATCTAGACATGGCCGAACAATTAGCTGCCGCCCTTAACGGGCACGATGTCACCAACGAAGATGGTGGCGTAGTAGAGGGAGAAACTACTACCGAGGAATCAGCCCCCGATGAACAAACACCAGTTGAGGATACGACCACAGCCGAGTCTGCTGAGGAACCAGTCGAGGAGGAACCAAAACCTTCTGAGATTGACTCTGAAAAAGATCTAGCCGTTGACGATTCTGGAAAACGATACGTCCCCGAAAAAAGATTTAAGGAGATATACGGTAAAGCCAAGGCAACCGAACGGGAGCTTGCAGCACTACGTGCTCAATTTGCTTCAGGCAACAGTGTGTTACAACAAGCCGCTGGTAAACCAAACTCCAAACAATCTGCTCCACAGGTAGACAAAGCTGATGTCTTGGAGTTGAAGATGACGTTGCCTCAGTTTAATCCTGCATCTAGTGATTACTCTGAAGATTTAGATACCCTCGGGTTTCAAATCCTAAGAGCTAATCCTGGGATGACTCCCCTGCAAGCTGGCTATCAAGCCTTAGAGATGGCTAAGCGCATCGCAGGAAAAGAGTCTGTAGCTAGAACTGAAGCCCGAACTGTAAAAGCCCTACAGTCGGATCAAGGGATCACAAACCGTGTAGTTTCTCGTCAAGCTACTCAAGTTAATCCAGACAATATGTCTGCGAAAGAACTAGAGTCTTACATGAAACAAAATGGGATGTGGTAATTTTCTTTAAGGAGAAAATAATATGGCCGTTGATTCAGCAAAATCAACTTCATCTACAGTTAGCCAGGCGATTAAAAACCGCTACTATGACAAACTGTTTTTGGAGATTGCCGAGAGCAAACTCGTCCACAAGCAATTGGGACAGCGCAACCGCAAGGTTGAGCAGGGTGAAGGTGGATACGGTACAGGCGTAGTTTCTTGGACCAAGTGGACTAACCTCCCCGAGGTCACAGCAGGACAAGGCGAGGGTGTTCCTACCACCGCAGTGTCTATGACAGCTACTAATGTAACTGGTTCTACCGCTCAGTATGACGCAGCCGTTTCTATTTCCGACATTCTTGCCTACACCTCTTTTGGTGATGTCATGAAAGCCGCTATGGAGCGTCTCGCATACAACGCTGGTAAATCGATCGATGGTATTGTAAAGAAAGAGATCCAAAACTCAGGTACATTTGCTACCATTCCTGGTAACATTGCTGCCGCTGCTTGGACTTCTATTCCTGCAACTGCCACTCTTACGATTGCTGGTGTTCGTCAAGCAAAACGAACTTTGTCTCGAAACGACGCTATGCAGCTTCCTGATGGAAACTGGGTAAGTGTTATTCATCCAGATGCTTTGTATGACCTCCAAGCCGACACCACAACTGGCGGTTGGATTGATGCCAACAAATACACTGATGCTAACGCTAGCAAGCTAATGACTGGTGAAGTCGGTAAACTTATGGGTGTTCGATTCCTCGAAACCTCTAACGCTGCCGTACCTCGCACAGGTGTTGCTGCTACTGGTTCTATCTACGTTACGTCCTTCTTTGGTCGTGAAGCGTTCGGTGTCACTGAACTCCAAAGTCTCAAGACTTATGTCAAGGGCTTTGCTTCAGGTGGTACGGGCGATCCTACCGAAAAGGTTGCTACCGCAGGTTGGAAGACTACATTCGGCGCAGCTTCGTTGAACAGTTCGTTCTACGTCAACCTAAATCACACCGTCTCTACGACTGGTTAATTGATTTAGTTATCATTAAAGCCCCCTTCAGCAAGGGGCTTTTTTGGTGCTATAATGTATATATGATCTCCTCAAATTACCAACCTGCTTGGCAAAAATACGAGAAGGATATGGCAAATCCTGACCCAGAGATTGCAAGTAAGGCAGCAGAAGCGTTTGACGAGACTCGCAAAGAAGAAATGAGAGTAGATAGTAAAGCTAGACGATGGGAAGAGAGTAGAAAAGAAGCGTTCCTCAAAGACAAACCAGAATACACAAAACAAAGATTAGCCAGAGAAAAATCCGAATACGAAAAAACTTTATCAAAATACTTAAATGGAGGTATTATCATGGGTAAATTTATCCCCTCAGCAGGGTTTGTTCTAGTAAAACCAATGGCAATAGACCAAACTAAATCAGGAATAGTACTACCACCAGGAGTAGACACTAGCGAAGTTGGTGAGCCAAATAAGGGGATAGTGGTTGCTATCGGTAAAGAAAGACACTACGTTAGTGGTATGGTGGTTGATGCACCAGCTAAAGAGGGAGATGTCATAATGTTTAAGTGGAATACCATGAAAATGCTTTACAACGGGGAAGTACACAACTACATGTCATTTGAAGACATCATGGGGAGAATTGAAGAATGAAATATCTAGTCGCAAAATATGATTATGAAGACGTAGAGCATTTTGTTGTTGATGTTCCAGAGGAATTGTCTAAAGACATATTCAACCTATTATGTTTAGATGTTGTCGCAAGCGGAGACTTTAATAGTAAAGAAAAAAAGATAGATATTAAAAAAGATTTAGTTAGCTGTCTAAAGACAGAATACACAGCAGAAGAAGCGAGCGAAGAATGGGAAAAGTACCAAGAATCTTTGAAAAACATGGGGTCTGTAACATATTCTGGGTCTGTAGATATGAGAGATCTACCAAAAGATAAGTATATAAAATTCTGGATAAATGAATCTAGAAAAAATAGGAAACACAACTTAAAAATAAAAGAACTACTGGAGAAACTAAATGATTAGCATTGTCACGAGTACCTACAAAAGACCTCAATTATTAAAGAGAGCCATTGAGTCTGTTCTTGCTCAAACATACGAAGACTGGGAGTTGATTATAGTTAATGATGATCCTGATTATGAAACTAAAGGCGTAATAGAAAGTTTTAACGATAAAAGAATCTGTTATATAGCGATGAGTGGTCACTTTGGTTGTGATACTCGCCCAAAGAATAGGGGAATACAAGCATCCAGTGGTAAATATATAGCTTTTCTGGATGATGACTCTGTATTTAGGCCCGATCATCTACAAGCCCTCTTAAAGGCGCTAGAGGCTAATCCTAGCGTAGCTGGAGTATACGGCGATAGATGGATATACGAGGCAGAGAAGAGCATCTCAATCGGTATCTACCACGAATTTGATCCCTACCTAATGATGAGAAGAAATTACATAGATACTTCGGATGTTTTAATCAGAAAAGAAGCGATAGTGGCAGTCGGTGGGTTTGATGAGCGATATAAGAAATACGTTGACTGGAATTTGTGGGTTAGGATGATGAAAGCAGGTTATAGATTTAAGCGCGTCCCCTTGGTACTTACTGATTATCATGTTTACCCTCACTCTAAGAGTAATCGCAAAGAAGACGAGAGAGGGTTTAGCGTCCCTGCATGGGAGCCAGTAGACATAGATATACACGTTCCTTATCTCTCACCAGAGAAAGAGCCTAGGGTTGGGATATTTACTATTACTTATGACCGTCTGGAATACACCAAAAAATCATTCGGTAGTCTCTGGGACACAGCCGAACATCCTTTTACACATTTAGTTGTTGATAATGGGTCAAGCGATAACACTCCAGCGTGGCTAGATAACTACATCCTAGAACACAAAGGAAACGTAATTACCAAGAAATATAAAAAGAACATGGGGATCTCAGTCGCCTCTAACTACGCAATTAAAGAGTTAAAAGACTACGACATTATCGTAAAAGTGGATAACGATGCCATCTTCTTGACTAAAGGTTGGTTAAAACGGATGGTGGAATTGTGGAAAAGTAATCGAATGTTAGTAATGAGTCCGTATGTTCAGGGATTAAAAGACAACCCAGGTGGTGCACCTAGGGGAGATTATGGAATGATTAAAGGTGAGTACTTAGGACTAACTAGACACATTGGAGGGATGGTACACTTTGCCGACTCTCGGGCATATGATGGGTTTATGTGGGATGAGAAATCCCCCAAACATGGTATGCAAGACCTAGAGATCTCTCAATACTTAGTTAAACGAGGTTATCAACATGCTTACCTTGAAAACTACTACGTCTCTCATGGCCCATCTGGAACAGAGGCTCAACAAAAAGAATATCCAGAATACTTTGAGCGCAGAAAAGAAGAGAAAGTAGTTAAGGACATCAACACAGTCGAGCACTGGGATGAAGTCTATGCTCAAGAGGGAGAGGACGATCCTAATTTTAGAGATGATCTAGTAAGCTGGAAAGTAATAGAGAGACTAACCCCAGACGAGGGAACTCTACTAGACATGGGTTGTGGAAGTGGATACCTACTCTCATACCTAGAAAAGTCAAAACCAAACCTTAATTTAATCGGTATAGATCTCTCTCCAGAGGGAATAAAGACTGCAAGTAAAAGAACTAAGGCAGAGTTAAAAGTAGGCAATATCCTCTCAATCCCTCTCGATGATGAGACTGTAGACTGTCTGGTATCTACTGAGGTTATGGAGCACATCGTTGAAGTAGAGCGAGCAGTTAAAGACTGCGCCAGAGTAATTAAATCTGGCGGGAGAATAGTAAACATATTCCCCTATAAAGATTATGTACCAAATGCAGAACACGTCAGAGAATATGATGAGTCGGTTGTGGAGCTTTATAACCCATACTTTAATAACGTAAAAGTAGAAGTCATAACCCACCCGATATTTATCAAATACAACCCAGATGGTAGTAAGGAGCAGTGTAAACTACTAGTTGTCTCTGGAGATAAGAAATGAAGATCTCATTTGAACTACACGATGGATCTGTACTTAGAAACGACTATGACTCTCTGCTTAGGTTAAAAGAGCACTTCCCAGAGTTAAAGGTGTCTCTATTCTTTATCCCCTACGACTATGAGATGGAGATGTCACAGCTAAATTTACAGAGAAAATCTAAGTTAAAGATCCTCAAGGATAACCTAGATTGGATTAAACTATACCCCCACGGGGTAATGCACATACCCAGAGAGTTTGAGAAGTGTGACCGGGAAACAATGGAGTTATCTCTTAAGGCAATAGATGAGGCTATGAGTAAGGATGAGCTACCGTATGAAAAAGGATTTTGTGCCCCATATTGGTTATGGAATAAAGACGTAGTTGATGTATTAGATGAACACGGGTGGTTTGGTGCGGTAGATAGAAATCAACCCAATATGATTAAAACTAAAAGATTTTACGAATATACCCATTCTCTTGAGGAAGATCTAGGCAATGTTAAAGGAAACTTGGCCTTACATGGACATATGACGCCCCCCTCTATTAACTCGCTATCAGATAACTTACTTAACTTACTAAACATACCTAAAGGTGAGTTTGTTTTTATTGATGAGATGGTCAAATGAAACTAGTAATGTACACTAACTCAAGTGCCTCGGCTCAGTGGAGACTGCAAGATCCTGCTAAATACATGGATTTTGAGATTAGATTCCCTCAGAATGGGATACAAGAAGAAGACATCCAATGGGCGGACTGCGTGACTCTACAGGGGTGTGTAGATAAAGAAGCTATTGCCATGATTGCCTATTATAAAGACCAAGGCAAAAAACTAGTCTTAGAGCAGGATGACCGCATAGTAGTAGAAGACGACAACCCTCATAAAAAACACCACGAATTAACCCAGGCTAGTAAGGTAATAGAAATAACGGCATCAATGGCTGATATGGTAACGTGTAGTACCCCACGCCTAGCCGAAGATCTCAAAAAATATAATCAAAACGTAGTAGTATTGCCTAATTACATGGACATGAGGAGATGGGATTTACCAAATAAACAGACCAATACTGGAGAACAAATAAGAATAGGATGGGGTGGATCTATTACCCATATTGAAGATATTAAAATGATCCTACCAGCACTCCACAAGATCTACTCAGAGTTTAATAATGTAATCTTTGTGTTTGTCGGTGATCCTAGAATAGCAGACTATATGGAAGGGTTACCAAGTGAGGTAATGATAGGAGTCCCTTTTGATGGGTGGCCTGCAAAACTGCACTCATTAAGACTAGATATAGGGATAGCCCCACTTAGAAACACTGAATTTAACCTAAATAAGTCAGCAATTAAGTTTTATGAAATGGCGATCGCCAAATATCCTTTTATTGGATCAGATGTAATTTATAAATGGGAGGTAGAGAACGGAAAGACTGGACATATCTGTTCAAATCTGGATGATTGGTATCAAAGTTTAAGAGAAATGATCCTCTATCCAGACTACAGAAAGAAACTAGCGGATAATGCTTATAATTATGTAAAAGAAACCAAGGATCTTGAGAAGAGAATATATAAATTTAATAACGCTTATCAGTCTTTGTTTGACTAACTATAGTAAAATGGTAAACTAAAGACAGCTATTCTAGTAAAAACTAGCAGGCAGATCGAAAGGTCTGTCTTTTTTGGTTTAAGGAGTATAAATGGCAACATTAAATAAGGGTTTAGTCTCAGATATATGTCAAATAATCTCTGATTATAGAGGTGAGTCTACAGTCGACACTAGTGCTAAACGTATTCGTGCAATTAGCAGACAAGAGCAGTCTATTGCTAGTCGTAAACTATTTAAGTTTTACCTATTACCAGATCAATCACAGGTAGGGACTGGTTCAAACGACTACACAATCGGGTCTTCAACCTACCCAATGAGGCAAAAAGGGCTTTGTGAGGTCTTTGTCGGGGGAACTACTGAGGATAAAAGATACCAAATCGTTGACTTTAATGCTTATAAAAACATCTATAACAGTAATAACGCAGCCAAAATCGTCTATGAGTGGTATGACGCGGCTAATGATCTATGGAAGATGCACATCAACCCAGCTCCCACGGCCTCAGATACTATCTACTATTCTTACTTCTGGCTACCACCCACTAGAACAGCCTCAAGCGATCCAGTAACTTACCTTGATGATGAGGCTCTGGCAAGGTTTGCCCTCTCAGAAATCTACGAGGGAGAGGATGAGGACGAGAAAGCAGTAGCTCAGAAGGCCCAAGCAGAGCAAATTATCTCTGAGATTATAGGAATAGACAACATGCCGGCCGTTAATCAAATATATTCCATGGGAGCTATCGAGAACTCTATTAGACCTAGAGGTTACGGTAGTTATTAAATGAGAACATACAGCCTACCAAGAACAAAGAAGAGACTCTTTGAATCCAGACAGGAAAGTTGGATCAAAGGAGAGAATAAACTAGTCAGTAACACCCAGATAAAGGATAACGAAATAGCAGATTGTATGGACATCCAACTAGTTGAGGATGGGAAAATACAATGTCCTAGAGATGGTCAGGCTTACTACGGATCTTCTAGTGGATCTAGGGTAACAGGATTATTTCCTTACTATAAATCAGACGGCACTAAACAACTTTTGAGAGTATCTGGTACTAACCTACAAAAATATGTCGGTTCTACTCCAACCAACGTAACTGGTGGGACATCATACACCACGGGTCTTAACATGAATGGAATTGTTGCTTATGACAAACTTTATCTTGAGAATGGCACAGACAATCTTACTTACTACGATGGAACTCAGGTACAAACATTTACACAAAGGTCGGCTCCAACGATTAGCTCTGTTACTAGAACTGGAACAAATGGAACTTATACATATTCTTATAAACTTACAGTCGTTACCGCCAACGGTGAAACAACCCCAAGCGCAGCAGTCTCGCAGACAATCAATAAAGCAGAACTAACATCCTCTGATTACATGACTCTAGCCTGGAGTGCTGTAACCGGAGCGATTGGCTATAACGTATACGGAAACAAAGACGGTAGATGGTACTTTATGGCTTATGTTGAGGGGAATGGTACAACCTCTTATGTTGATAACGGAGCAGATACCCCGAATGAATACTTTACTCCACCAGAGGGAAACTCTACAGGTGGTCAGATAGGGTCTTATATCTCTCTATACAAAGACTCTTTATTTATCGCTGGTGATCCCGATAACCCCTCAAGACTTTACTACTCAGGCGGTGGAGATAAACTAGAAGACTTTACGATCGGTGGAGGTGGAGGGTTTATTGATATTAGTAAAAACGATGGTCAGGCAATTACGGGGATGATTGTGTTTAAGGACTCACTACTAATCTTTAAGGAGAGATCAATCTATCAGTTTACTTTCAGCTCAGAGGGGCTACCGAATGTAGAGCAAGTTAACCCTGGTGTTGGATGTATCGCTCCTAGATCAATCGTAGCTGTAGAAAATGACGTATTCTTTGCCTCAGAGTTTGGGATTTATACCGTAGGTAATGAGGCTGGATTCTCATTTGATGTACTAAGAACTAATGAACTATCAGCCAAAGAGAGATCTCGCTACCAAACAATAGATCCTGCTTATATTCAAAACATCTCGGCTGTATATGCAAAGGTCGCTAATAAAAACCTGGTTATATTCTCATACACTCCAAGTGGATCAACCACTAACTCTCAGGCTCTAGTCTATGATCGAGAACGCCTAGGGTGGTATCCCTGGAGCAATATCAACGCTAACTGCTGGGCTGTTTACAAGGGCACTGATGGAATAAACCACGTCTTATACGGTGATGATAGCTCAGGATATGTTAAGGAGTGTTTAACGGGGTCTGATGACTTTGGAAGTGCTATCTCAGCTACGTTTACATTAAAATCAAACTCTTTCAAAGAAACTAACACCTACAAGGTACTCAAATATATCGACCTAGTACTAAGACAACCCCAAGGTTCTATCACAATGGAGATTATTAAGGACGGAGTAAATACGGTTAAGACGATCCCTCTTTCAACCATACAACCAACCGTGGGATGGGGACACTATGTTTTTACAGAGTTTCTATTCGGTGAATCTGGGGGTGGAACTGGCGTAACAGAGCAAGACAACAATTTACTAAGAACTATCAAGCAGCTCTCTGACATAGGTGATGGTAGGTCATTTGGACTCAAGTTCTCTAACAACGGGAGTGCTAGGTTTACTTTGTTATTAGCCTACCTTAATGCCAAACCAAGGTCACTTAAATATAGACATGCTAGTGATATTGTGCAGGCATAATACATTTCCCTTATAAGGTAACAGGTTATCCCTACTCACACGAAGAATGTAGTTTAGATCTATTCTTTAATAGAGATTAAGGATTGACGGCTTTTATACTTGGTTGCTTAACTGGACTTTCACCAGTTGCATTCGTAGACTTCGGGAACGGCACTTGTGTATCCCCTGCACCTTACGGTTATGTCTACCCATCCATAGTGCGGTCTTTATCTTCTTGCCGACTTCTGAGGGTCTCCCCACAATCCTTAACTTGTTAAAGTGTCCCAGTGTCAAAGTGATTGGTTTACCTCTTTGTCTTGAGATCGAACCACATAAAAAAGACACCCCTTGCGGCGTGTCTGCTCTTTGTTAGAGTTCGACTATTTAAGTATAGCAAATATAAAAGAAAGCGCAATCCCCCTCCGTTGTTTAGCGTCGAACTCTACGTCAGAGGGGGAATATATAAGCATTATACCACAACTTGACACTACACTAGAAAATAGTAAACTAAAGATAAGCTATTCTAGCAACAACTAGCAGGCGGGATCGAAAGACCCTGCCTTTTTTGTTATTAAAAGGAGAAATATGACAATCTATGCGTCTGGCAAAGGATCAAAATACGCCAATAACACTTTATATCAGAGTTTGGGGCCATCGTCTCCTGGTTATGCAACTCCAGCTCAATATACTAATCTTCCATCACCATATGGAATAGGTGGTAACGTTTTGGGGGCAAGCACTTCAACTCTTTCAGGTTCTGGTACTCCAAAAAGTACTTATGTTGACCCTTTTGCTGGAATGCTAGATACCACAAAAGAGCAAGGTAACGCTGATCTCCAGTCACTCCAAACTGAATATGACAGAAACAGGTCAAATCTTGAGATGCAACTAGGTCAGGCCGGCACTGCTAGACAACAGGGATTATCAAGTCTACAAAGTGCAGTAGATGAATACGGCAATCTAATAGGAACTCAAAAGACCCAGGCTCAGCAATCAGCCGATAAACAAATCCAAAGTGCAGGAAGTGCGGCTCGCCAGTCTCAGGCTAAAAGTAGGAACGTACTCCGCGCACTCGGTATCCTATCCTCAAGTGCAGCAGGTGATATTCTGAGTAAACCCATGACCGAGTTTGCTACCCAAAAAGCAGATATTAACCTACAAACCCAGCAAAGAATCCAACAGCTAGACGATGCTTTCAGACAAAAGACATCTGAGCACGCTAACCTAGTGGCAGAACTTGAGAATAACTACAATAATTTAATTAGCCAGATCCAAAATGATCTAAGATTCTCTGATCGTGAAAGAGCAGATGCAGTCAGACAGGCTAACGCAGCTGTAAGCTCAAGATTAAATGAGATTAAACTGGCTCAAGCTAACTGGCAGAACCAGGTAAACTCTGCAAAGAGTGGATTACTAGCCTCAGCAACCCAACTACAGAACTGGGCTAACCCAACAGCTAACATAGGGGATATAACTAGTACTACTCTTAGCTCTACAGATCAATACAACCCAACAGAACAAGCCAGTATTGTAGGGCCAGAAAAAGACAAGTTATCGAGTCTATACGCTTAAGGAGGTTTAATGGCCTCTCTAGTAGATTTCTACAAACAAAAACTAGCTCCTAAGCTGAGCGGATTTGCTAATCAACTCTCACAAACAGGACTTATTGGGATAGGTGGTGCACCCTCAGTAGCCCCCATACAAGTAGAGCCAGCAAAGAAGTTTGTCTCGGGAGTATTAAAGCCAGCCGCAAACGCAGTAGGGACACTAGGGAAACTCTCGTATGATGCTTTAGTTAAGCAGCCTGCTAAAAACCGTCAGATGCAAATAGACACCCAAAAGGCAATAGATGCCAGTAACAGAGCTTTACAGACCGCTAAGGCCGCTAGGGAGGCTGGTAGGCCCGATCTAGCCGCACAGTACACCCGATCAATGATGCCTCAGTTACAAGCTGAGTCAAATAGATTTGCTCAATCAGCCAAAGAAGCACAAGAAAAACGAAACGCACTAATCAGCTCAGGTGTAAGAACTGGATTATATGCTTCAGCCGCCGCAGCTCCCGTAGCGTCTCTAGCTGCTGGAGGGTTAAATGCTGGACTAGGAGCGACTTTTGCAGGTCAGACATCACCCGAACAAATAGGAGAGTCTTTTGGCGAGGGGTTCAAGTATGGTGGTATGCCTAACCCAATAATTAAAGGTGGACTACTAGCTAAGTCTGTAGGGGGTGGACTTGTAAATCTCGCAGAAGATTATCTTTATGCTAAAACAGTAGAGAATAGAAAGCTAACACCACAGGAGATAGCCGTTTCTTTTGCCTTGCCTGGAGTGTTTGAAACTGGAGCTAAGTTACTAAAATCTGTTAAAGGAAAGCAAAAAGTACAAATCCAAACTTCTCCAGAGGGACTGATGTTTAATAAAAACAACCAACTATTCGATCCTATTAACGGAAGGTTCGCTAAGAACACCCAGGAAGCGAGACTAGCGGCTAAGAATACTAAAGACTTTATATCAGCAGGTGGTAAACCAGTCAAAGCAGGAACTAATCTAATAGAAATGAGTGATGGTAAATGGGTAGATGAGCAAGATCTAGTAAGCTACGCAAGTAAAATAGACACTCCTAAACTAGAAGTACAATCAGACCTCCTCTCAGAAGCCCGTAAGTATAAGAGTGCAGAGGAGTTTGTGACTGATAATGGTAAACAGTTTTTACAGTCAGTTAGATCAAAATTCCCAGATAATAACGAAAAAGAAATGTTTGATTATGCTAAAAAGATTGCAGAGTTACGTGGTAGCAAAAACATAGATGTCCAAGACATAGCAGAGGCCGTGCAGTATTCTAATCCAGCGACAAATAAGGGAATGGTAGAAAGTGGAGTTAGTTTTGAGAGTTTGTTGTCAAAAGAAAGGTCTGGGACTGAATTACTAGATAGAGCAAAAGAGGTTGGGGTTAAAGGAATAGACACCTCAATTTATAATGTTAGAGATCAGGTAAAGAATAAAATTCTTTCTCAAGACAAAGACGTCCAGTCATTTATAGGAGCAATAGCAAAAAGAGATTTAGAAGATCAAGATGGAAGAATATCTAAAAGAGGACTAGAAATTCTTAATAATATAATTCCTGGTGGTAAAAATAGCGCTTCAGATATTGCCAAAAGATATTCCCTCTACAACCAAGCTAAGGGAGTCGCACAAGGTGGAGAGAAACCAATTGTTGATTTGGCAATTAAGACAAATTCACCGCAAGAACTAGCTTATACTCTCTCTAGGAAATTAAATAACTTTGATATGGGAGATATTAAATTAACTAAGGATCAAAAAATAGAATTGCAACAATGGGACAATAAAAATGGAAATATCATAATGTCTCGTGGGATTACAGCAGTAAAAGAAACTCCTCAGTGGATAAAAGACGCTTGGAATAAGTCTCAAGAAAGTATAACCAAACCACAAACACAGATAAGCGTCGCACAAGGTGGAGTGGGCGACACGGCGACTAAACCAAATGCTTTCCAAGATATTCTCCCATCAAAGACGAAGCCTGAGGCTGTTAAAAACATCGTTAATAGCGGGGGAAACCCTTTATATCATGATACTAACGCTGATGGAGTGATTGGAATACTCGACTCTGGAGAAATTAGACCTAATCAAGCACCACTTAGCTCTCTAGCTGGTCAAGGAAAACGAGTAAGTACTACTAGAAACTTTGACAACTACTCAAGATACCACAACTCTCCATATAGGTTTATTATTGACGAAACCAAGACTGGTCAGAAATCAATCCCAGACAACAGGGCTGAATTTGAATCTATATTCACAAAACCAATTAAATTGAACAGCGTTGGTGCAATCGGAATAGATACAACTAATCCAGCTATTCTTCAAGACATTAAAAGCGGTAAGTTAGAAGGAATTTTGAATAAAGCAAAAGAAAAGGGAATGTCTATCCAGCTATTTGAAGGTAAAGTATTACCAGATAAATTTAGTAATAGAGAACTACAACAACTTACTAAAACAGAAGTAACTAATCTAGTAACCAAATCCCCCTCCCCCACAGGTGGAGCTAAAGCACCAGTTAAAGTTAAACCTCTAAAGGAAGTATATAAAGAGAAACTTACCAAAGGAGAAAGTATACCCCAATTAGATACGCTACAGGAAACAATACAACCATCATCCATCGTGGAATCTGGGGCAACTCCTTTATTATCCACCAAACCCCAACCTGAATTACAAAAAGTCCAAACATTACGTACGTTGAAAGAAAAATCTCAGCCATTAGAAAACATTATATCAGAAGCCAGAAAACAGATTGGCACTACACCTGAGCCTAAAGATAAAAGCGTAAGACAAGTTATGGACGACCTTTATACTCAATGGGTAGATAGGTACAACCCTCTTACTAAAGCCTCTCAAAAAGCAAAAGAAACCTTAAAAGGTCAAGGAGCGATGCTCAGACCAGAGAATGACCCAGAATACCTAGTGCGCCGTCTTACGGGTGCAGGTGGGATAGCAGATGCTAGGTTCAAAACCGAACTTAATCCTATCTTAAAAGAAATGGAGTCTCTAAATATCCCCAAATCAGACATGGATGTATACCTAGCTAATAAGCGTATGGCAGGATTTGGTACAGCAGGGCGTGAGATCTATGGTGCTGATCCTGTTAAATCAGGTCAGGTAGTATCTGCACTTGAAACTAAGTACCCACAGATTAAACAAATAGCAGACAAAATGTATGCCTATCAGGATAAAGGACTACAGGAAATCGCTGATGCAGGGTTCTTATCACCTGAAGCTATCGCCAGTATTAAATCTCAGAACCCAGACTACGCCCCACTATACCGAGTACAAGATGAAATGGATAACTACTTAGGACTCCCAACTCGCAAAACTATGCAGGGATCTCAACCGATTAGTAAAATAAAAGGATCTACTAGACAGATTGAATCTCCAGTTGAATCAATTATAGGCAATACTTTTAGACAGCGCGCAGCTATAGAAAAGAACAGAGTAGCACAATCAATCGTAAGCCTACAAAACGTAGCTGATATGGGATTCAAAAAAGTATCTAACTCCGCGCCAGATACAATCACTGTATGGAATAACGGTAAAAAAGAATACTGGCAAGTAGGACAAGAAATAGCCGATACTGCTAAGGGTGTAAACGAAGAGTCGATGAACCTTGTCTTAAAAATAATGCAAGCACCTGCCGCTCTACTAAGACAGGGTGCAACAGGTAGAAACCCAGAATTCTTATTCCCTAACGCAATAAGAGACCAGATTGATGCTGCGGTTACTTCTAAATATGGATATATTCCTTTTGTAGATTACTTCTCTGGACTTAGATCAATGGTAACGAAAGACGATATATATCAGAAATGGCTTAATTCGGGAGCAAGAATAGATCTTGGTGAGTTAAGTGGCAAGAAGTCTATCTCTCAACTCTTTGACTCTAAAGTTAAAAAGAAAGGATTATTCGGCTGGTTAGGACAAGGATTAGATCTACTGGGATCGCTTTCAGAACAGCCTACCCGTGTAGGATTATTTAAGAAAGCCTACCAGAAGACTGGTAACGAACTAATAGCTGCTATGGAGTCAAGAGATGCAACTGTAGACTTCGCCCGTATGGGGTCAAAGATGAAGGTGGCTAACTCAATTATTCCGTTCTTAAACGTAGGAGTACAGGGATTTGATAAGTTGATTAGATCAGTGAAGAGTAACCCTGGTAAAGTATTGTTAAATGCAACAATATACGGAACTCTGCCAGCTATCGCAACCACAGTTTATAACTTAACTAACTTCCCAGAGGAATATAACGAAATCCCCCAATATGACAAAGACTCTAACTTTGTTATCGTAACTGGTAGGAATGAAGATGGAACTGTAGATTATCTAACCTTCCCCAAGGGTAATGTAATCCCAACAATCGCTAACCCTGCGGAGTCTCTAGTCTCGTTCTTATATGGTAACGATCAACAGTCGTTTGGAAATCTACTAACAAGTACAATCTCAAACACACTACCCGTAGTGGGAGATGGTCAGACTCTAGGAGAAGTGGCTACTAAAACAGTGGGTGGGCTGATCCCACAGGCTATAAAACCTTTAGCTGAAAACTTGTTAAATAAATCTTTCTATAAGTATGACCCCAAAAAAGAAACAACTAAAGAAATAGTGCCTTACTATATGCAAAACAGACCTGCCTATCAGCAGACCTACGAATTTACCCCACAGATATATCAAAAACTAGGTGCTATATTTAATGCCTCACCTCTCAAAGTTAAGAACTTAATGGAGGGATACCTGGCTGGATATACAAAGATACCGTCACAAGTTATCGAGTCTCTAAATAATATCTCCCAAGGTAAAGAAGTTTCAAATAACGACAAAACAATTCTGCGTAGGTTTATAAAAACTACCTACCCCTCAAGTGGTAAACCGGCTGAGGAGAAGCCTAAAGCCCCAGGACTAATGGAAAGAGTAACAGGCAAAGCTGGAGCTAGTGAAACATCCATTAAAAAAGTTATCCCCCAGTGGCAAATAGATAACGAAAAAGAAAAGTTAAAATCTTCAGATAAAACATCTGTTAAGGTCGGAGACTTTTACCTAGTTAAACAAACCAACGGCGACGTAACTAGACTAGATGTAAGTAGAGTTAAAAACATGCCATCTTCAACCAACTACGAAAAAGTTAAAAAAGAAACCGAGAAGTGGAAGCTCGCAGATGATGTACTAAAACTAGACCCTAAAGACCAGGAAAGCGCGTTTAAGGATCTAGGTATACCAAAGGCCGATGCAGAGTATTATCAGGTCGCTAAAGACACTACAGAGGCTAAGGTAGCGTATATCAAAGACCAAGTACAGGGAGTTAGGTCATATGAAGACTTTTTACGTAAAGTACTCCCCTTAGCTAAAGAGGTAAACGGGCAAGCTATCCTCTCATCAGGAGTAATAGACTGGCTTTACAGTAACGATATTATCAACTCAGCTCAGAAGAAACAATTAAAGAGTCTTGAATATAAAAACGGACAGGTAGGAGTAAAGACTGGCTCTACTGGTGGGACTAAGTACGTTGAGGCCAAGATCCCAGGAGGATCAACCTCATTCAAGGCCCTTCCTAAAGTTAAAAGAGTTCAAACTAAACAATACAAACTAGTCGTGCCAAAGGCTAAATGAAAAAACTTGTGTTAAGTGCTATACTAAATAAAGCTATTCAAGTAACAAACTTGCAGGCATCCGAGAGGGTGTCTGTTTTGGATTAAGACATATTTATGAAGAAAAGAACGCATACAGAAGAAACAAAGAAAAAGATAAGCGAAAGTCGCAAGGGAAAGGCTTTGGGAAATAAAAATGCGGCTGGAACTCCAGCATGGAACAAGGGGCTTCATGTCAGATTAAATCCAAGTGGAGAATTTAAAAAAGGGAATAAGCCCCACAATACTGGCAGCAGAGAAGCTAGAGTAATTTGTCATTGTGTTGTTTGTGGAAAAGAGTTTGAAGAGTTTAGGTCTGGAATAGAAGAAGGAAGGGGAAAATACTGCTCAAGAAAATGTTATTTAAAAAGCTATATTCCTTGGAACAAGGGGTTACTTGGTTATAACTCTGGAGAAAAGGCCGGTGCATGGAAGGGTGGAATTACACCAGAAACTAGGTTATTGAGAGCGTCAACTGAATATAAACTATGGAGAACGGCAGTTTTTGAGAGAGATAACTATACTTGTATATGGTGTGGAGCAAGGTCTGAAAAAGGTAAATCAGTTATTATAGAAGCAGATCACATTCAAAAATGGGCAGATTTCCCAGAACTTAGATTTGCGATAGACAACGGTAGAACATTATGTAAAAACTGTCACACATTAAGACATAAAAACGGAGGATATATTTATGGCGCTTGACTTTATAAAACTTTCCGCAGGTAACTCTGCTAGTACTACGCTTGCATCTGGTGTAACAGACAGCGATACATCTTTTCCACTAACAAGTGATACGGCTTTTCTCGCAGGTGGAGGGTTGGTAATTATTGATGAGGGAGAGTCAACCGAAGAACTAGCTTATTATACTGGGAAATCAGGCGGAGCTTTGACTATTCCCCTAGCGAACAGAGGACTAGAGGGTGGGTCTGCTCAGGCTCATTCTTCAGGTGCTACGGTTAAAGGAGTTTTATCAGCTGATATGTGGAATAACTTTGCTGAGGCACTGCTTAATCTAGTAGTTGTGACTAGTGGAGCGGTAGATACTACCAAAGTTGTCACCCCTACAGTTTTGACTACAGGTACAAGAATAAATCCCCGAACTACCACAGAAACCTCTAGCGCAACACCAACAATAAATACCGATAATACCGATATTCACACAATCACAGCCCTAGCCACAGCGATTACCTCAATGACTACTAATCTCTCAGGGACTCCTGTAAACGGTCAGAAGTTGATTATCAGAATTAAAGACGATGGCACCGCTAGAGCAATTACGCATGGAGCATCATTCGCTAGTCGTGGAGCAACGCTATTAACCACTACCACTCTTGGAAAGTATAGCTATGAAGGTTTCATTTGGAACAGCACTACATCAACTTGGGACTGCGTAGCCGTAGTAACAGAATCATGAGAATAAACACTTGTAAAATCTGCAAAAAAGAATTTACACGACCACATAATCCAAGTCGTGAGTTTAAGTATTGTTCTTGTTTGTGCATGGGTAAAGACGAAGACAAGCAAAAAAAACATTCTCTATTTATGACTGGCCGTGAAGGATGGAATAAAGGAATTAAGGGGCTAAAATCATGGATGAACCTATCTGGGTTAAATGGATTTAATGGTAAGCCGCCTTGGAACAAGGGTATCCCCAATAATAACTGGAAAGGTGAAAAAAATCCAAACTGGGCGGGTGGTGTAACACCAGAAAATGAAAAGATAAGACACTCAATTGAATATCAAGAGTGGAGAATGAGCGTGCTTCGGAGAGACAGATTTAGATGTGTAAATTGCGGACACAGGGGAACGGGTAAATACAAAGATTTAATTGTAGATCACATCAAACCATTTTCTAAATACCCAGAGTTAAGGATGTCTTTGGGAAACGGAAGAACTCTTTGTTTCAAGTGTGACGATCTTCTGGGATGGAAGTATCAGAAAAACAGAAAATTAGATCAGTCCTCTACTTGGGACTGTGTAGTTACACAAAACGAGGCTTAGTATGGCTGACGCAACTGGCGGGACAATCACATATTCAGGTGGATATACAATACACACTTTTACATCTAATGGAAATTTTGTTGTAACAGATCCAGGAACCGTAGAGATGTTGCTGGTTGGTGGCGGTGGAGCTGGTGGCTCTAATGAGGCGGGTGGCGGTGGAGCTGGTGGAGTACTTTACCACTCTGGATATGCAATAACTCCTGGAACATATGCCGTCTCAATAGGTGGTGGCGGTACTGGCAGTGGTGGAGCTAGTGGTGGTGATGGAACCAACACAACTTTTAATTCGACAACTTTTATCGCATATGGTGGTGGTGGTGGTGGAGCACATAATGCCGCAGGAAGATCTGGTGGTAGTTCTGGTGGAAACGGATATAGTGCCAACACGGGAGCAACTTCGGCAACTCAAAATTCCCAAAATGGTGCCACTGGCTACGGTAGTTCTGGTGGGGCTGACGGTGCATATCCTAACTCTGGATCTGGTGGTGGTGCAACTGCGGCGGGTGGGGCTGGTGGGGCTGGTGGGGCTGGATATACATCAAGTATAAGTGGTTCAAGTGTAACTTATGCGGGTGGTGGTGGAATGGGATCAAACTCTGGTGGAACTGCTGGCGGTAGTGGTGGTGGTGGAGCTGGTAGTAGTAGTAACGGCGTGGCTGGAACTGCGGGGACAGCAAATAGTGGTGGTGGTGGGGGTGGAGGTGGTGGGTCAAATGCTGCGGGAGGAAATGGTGGATCGGGGATTGTCATAATAAGATATTTGACAGGATCATTACTAAGCCCCTCATTCTTTATTATGTTCTAAAGGAATATATGCCATTTTCTAAAACAAAATCAGGATACAAATCACCATCAGGCAGAACCTTTACTAAAAAGCAGGTACAAGCCTACTACGCCAAGAAGGGTAAGAAATGACAGATACAGCACTAAGTAGAGGATTTGACTCTGAACCTAAAGTACATATAGCAACTCCCCAGATACAGGGAGAGGCTAAAATATACGACGGATTAGACATTGAACCTATTGAGATAAGAGACGAAAAAAGTGATGCCCTACTAGATGCACTTGATATTGATGGTAATCTGGATGAGATGCCAGAAGAAGACGTAGAAAACCACAAAGAAGTTAAACAATACATATTAGATATTATTAAAAAATCTGGTGACAGTCCAACGATGGGAGCGTTCAGACGAACGCTTAACGATATAAAGGCTGACATGGGACTTTCTGAGGACGCTGATCCCTCAACTATTCTTGATAGGATAGGTGGAGTGGTAAAGTCTTGGAAGTCTCTCTCCTTTATCAAAAGCCCATCGGAAAAGAAATCAATCCTCTCTAAACTAATGAGAGCGAGTGATTCTAAGGAAATGAACCGTATAGTTTTTGAATCCATGGAGGCCAGAGGCGTATGGCGATAGATCTTAACAGTAAACCCCACAGTCTAACTCATATCCAAAACATGAGCTATGACGAAGATAACCAGCTTGCTATTCGTGAGATTGTCGGAGTAGATCCTAACGGAGTAATTAGAAAAGTCCCCGTTACAACAGATGGGACGTTGGCGGTAAGTCAAGATGTCTCTCTCCCTACAGCAGGAAATAACCCAGAAATAGTAATAGATTCTAGTGATCCAAATAATGTCGTACTAACCAAAACAATAGGCTCTACTGATTACACTAAAACCATATCTACATCTGGTAGTTCAACTACTATTAGTCCCTGGAGTGAAGCATAATGGCAACAAAAATTACTAAGTGGATTGGAGATAATGGGGATGTTTTAATTCCTTTAGGCGATCCAACTACTTATAACACAAATAAACTATTTTCTTTAAGTGGGGTTTACTTTATCCCATTTACGGAAGAAGTTGTAGCAATAGAAACTGGTAACCCTATCGGTTTATTGCTATCATTAACATACACAGTATAAAGGAGAGTATATGGCAGATAGTTCAGTTGCAGTCACCTCTGGTGTAGGCACATCAATCGATACAAGAACCGAGGCTACTAACGGGCATCACCGTCAAGTAATCGTAATAGGAGACCCATCTACTAACGCAGGTGTAGCCCCAGTTGATGCAACTAATGGTTTAGCAGTTGACGTAAAAGCATCAGCTCTACCCACAGGAGCCGCAACAAGCGCAAAACAAGACACTATAATTGGTCATGTTGATGGGATAGAAGGACTTTTAACCACAATCGACGCAGACACCTCAACTCTCGCCGCTACTGACTTTGCCACAGAAGCCAAACAAGACGACATAATTACTGCAATAGGAAATATCCCTGGTGGTGGTGGTACTCAATATACCGAAGGTGACACAGACGCTACTATTACGGGGACTGTGGCTATGGTAGAGGGAGCCGCTAATGCAGTAGTCCCAATGACTCAACCTTTAACAGATACCCAGCTAAGAGCCGCTGATGTAAAAGTTACACTTGATAGTGAAAGCGTTGCTGTAACAGGAACTTTCTGGCAAGCCACACAACCTGTCTCTGGAACGGTAACAGCCAACCTTTCTGCAACTGATAACGCTGTACTAGATGACATAGCCGCAGATACCGAATCAATCAAAACTGCTGTAGAAACTATAGACAATGCTATTTCTGGAAGTGAAATGCAGGTAGATGTCCTGACCATGCCGACTGTTACTGTAACAGCGACTAATTTAGATGTTCAAAGTGGTGGAGCTGACCTGGCTACGTCTACACAAGCGGCAGCTATCCAAACCGCAGTCGAAACAATAGATAATGCTATATCTGGTAACGAAATGCAAGTAGACGTTCTAACAATCGCCGCAGGTGATAATAACATCGGAAACGTAGACATAGCCTCAATCGCGGCTGGAGATAACAATATAGGTAATGTAGACATAGTATCTGGAACTGTTACAACTGTTTCAACCTTAACTGGTGGTGGTGTAGCACATGACTCAAGCGACTCAGGCAATCCCCACAAAATCGGTTTCAAAGCCTACTCACCAGATGGTACAACCCCAGGCACAGCCGTAGCCGAAGGGGATAGAACAGACGCTAAGGGTGATTTGGATGGTAGATTATATGTCAGTACCGAACATCCAAGATGGGGAAGTTACCACGCTGATGGGTCAAGTGCTTTAACTGACGCAACCGTAGCCGCTGACCCTGGTGACGGCTTTCAGGTAGTGATTACTAATATCTCATTCTCTAGTGGAGCGGCAACTGCAATCAATATGTTCTTAGAGGAAGGGTCAACCAAGATATTTGGCCCAATTTACCTCGAAGCTGTAGCAGGGCGTGGGTTCTGTACCCCCGCAGGATTTAGAAAACATGTGACAGCAAGTACCGCGGTAACTGTAACCACAAGTGCGGCAATCGCTCATTCGGTAGACATTCAATATGAAATAGTGGCGGTCTAATATGCTATACACACCAAACGCATCATCACAGATATGGACATTAGATAATTTCGGGGCAAATCCTGGTGCTACACCTGGAACATCTGTTACACCTGGTATTTCTAATGCCGAGGGGTCATGGACTGAGATCATATCTGATACTAATTTAACTCAAGACACTTACGGATTCTTTTTGCGTGTTTCTGATAACGCAGTAGCCACTCCAACTACAGGTAAGAACTTTTTACTTGATATTGGAGTAGACCCAGCAGGAGGCACATCTTACTCTGAGGTTATTTCTAATATAGTTTGCGGATCGGCAGGACCAATTACTGCTGCTGGCGGACACTCATTTTTCTTTCCTTTATTTATTAAGGCAGGATCAGCAATTGCTGCTCGTATTCAAGGTTCACATGGGACTGCAACAGCCTCAAGAGTAGGTATTAAATTATATGGTCAAAGGTCTAATCCAATAGGTTTTCCAGTTGGCAGTTTTTCAGAGACTATCGGAACAATCACGAACTCCAATGGAGTGTCATTTACTCCAGGAAACGCAGCAGATGGATCATGGACTTCACTAGGCACTACTACTAACCCTCTTTGGTGGTGGAATATCGCTTATCAGGTAGACAACGGAACTATAACCGCTGAATATACTTATATTGAACTAGCTTATGGAGATGGATCTAATAAGCATATTATTTGCGAAAAAATGCACCAGGGAACCACCTCAGAACAGACTGGATCAGTCTTAAATACAAACTTAATCTTTATGGAAGCATACTGTCCAGTACCAGCAGGAGCAACACTTTATATAAGAGGTCGCTGTCTCAACGCCCCAGATACGGGGTATAACGCAGTGGCTATAGGAATAGGAGGTTAATATGGCAATATCAGAACTTTATACAGGAACAGAGGCAGTGGGAACAACTGAACACTCTCTAACTACTGATACATCAGGGCCAGACGCAGACACAACCGATGGTGTGTTTCAGGCATTTCTCGACGTTTCAGATATGATCGCAGGCGATCAGCTCCAGATCAGAGTCTATGAAAAGGTCAGAAGTGGCGATACGCAGAGAATCGTCTATCAAGCAATTTTAACGGGCGCACAATCTGAACCTATTTGGGTCTCTCCGTCACTAATCCTTATGCACGGATGGGACTTCACTTGTGATGCACTAGCTGGAACCATAACGGTCAACTGGTCTATTAGACAAGTAGCATAGGAGTTAGCCTATGTCATGGTCATACCAACCCATACTACCAGCATCACAGCTTTTAGCACAGACTTCCCCAACCGTAGCTCTCTCCTCTCCTGCCGACTCAGCTACAGGAGTATCAACTACCCCAGATCTAGTATTTACAGGTACAGACACAGATAGTGATGATGTGAGGTATGAGGTACAGGTACATACAGATAATCTATTTGGTGGTGTAGAAGATAATTTTAACCGATCCAACTCCTCTACTTTGGGTAGTAATTGGTCACTTGGTCCAGAAAGTATAGATCATTCAAATGTTGGCCCTCAAATCTTGTCTAATCGTGCATATAACGAAGGTAGTTCGGATTGTGACGCTTACTATAGTGGTGAAACATTTACTAACGATCAATTTGCTCAAGCAACCATAAAATCTATAAACTCTGGTACTGATGATTATCCAGGCGTGTTGGTGCGAGCTAGTGCAACAGATTACGTAATGTTGCAGGGTAGTAAGTTTGCTGGTCAATTTTCTATTTATTGGTATAACGGAGGTGCTTATACCTCTCTTGGAACTTACTCAGCAACCCCACAAGTTAATGATGTTTTAAGAATTGAATGTGTTGGCACTACATTCTATGGATACATAAATGGAACACTAAGAATAACTGGATCTAATGCTGGAGTACCTGCTTCTGGTGCTCCTGGCATATTAGTATCTGGTTCAAACGCAGATGAAAGTTCGTTAGACGACTTCTCTTGTGGAAACGTATCCGGTGCTCCACTAATAAACGCAGTATCAGGAACAGATGCAGGGTTTAGTGGAACTATAAATGGAAATGGAGTGAGTATAACAAACATTGTCGCCTCAGATAACGCTACGCCTGGCACATCGTTTACAACATCCTCAATATCCCCAGTAGCTAATAGATTATATCTACTAACTGTTAATGTAAGAAATGATAGTAGTACCCAGCCAGTTGCGCCCACTGTAACGGGGGCTGGTTTAACTTGGGTGTCTTTAGGGGTTGCTTCTGACTACGACACAACAACAACCTCAATGAGGTCTATGTTTATGTTCAGAGCCAGGGGTTCTAGTCCGTCATCAGGAGCTTTAACTGTAGACTTTGGGGCTACTTCTCACACAGGTATTATTTATAACATAGATGAGTTTACTGGTATTGATGGTTCTGGGACAAATGGCTCAGGGGCAGTTGTTCAGGTTGTTTCAAATGCAGACTCATCATCCTCAGTATCTTCAATAACAGGAACTCTATCTGCCTTTGGAAGCTCTCAAAACGCTACCTATGCGGTTTTCTGTAACGGGACAAATGCTCTAACGGCAACAGCTGGTACTGGATTTGCTAAGGTGGGTGAGTATCAGGCGACTGACTCAAACACCGCAGGAAGGATGGTATCTGAGTTTAAATCTACTAACGATACAACTGCAGACTTAACATATTCTTCAACCTGTCAACTTGGCGTAATAGCTGTTGAAATTAAAGCTGGCGACCCATTCCAATCAGGTACCTCCACAACCTACGCAGTCCAATCCGCCCTCTCAAACTCAACAGTTTATTACTGGCGTGTAAGAGCAATAGACCCATCAGGATCTAACAACTACGGAGCATGGGCGACCACAAGATCATTTACAACTACTGCTGGGGGTGGGGGAACTACCTACCCAGGATACTACGGAGGTGCGGGATGGTATTAAAAAGGATCTTATTTATTCTAATTCTCCCAATTATCTGTCTAATTGGCGGTATAATGAATAGTAAAGGAATATATGAATAAACAAAAAGCTAAAAAAGAGGCCATGAGAAAAGCTAAAGCCCTAAAATCCAAGATGGAGAAAAAGGCGAAAGGATGGAAATGAAAATACTTAATCAGAGAGACTCAAAATGGTCTGGTATTAAACTTGGGACATCTGATACTACAATAGGGTCTCATGGTTGTACCATAACCTGTATTGCAATGGCCTCAGGACTAGAGCCACCAGAGGTTAATAATAGATTTAATTCCAATAATGTTTACTCTAATGGGAACTTAGTAACCTGGACAAAAATACAGGCAGCTATCCCATGGCTACAGTTTGAATGGAGAAACTACGACTATAACGACGAACTAGATAACCAGAGAGTTAAGTCGGCTATAGATAAAAATGGTTTTTGTCTAGTAGAGGTAGATTTTGATCGTATCCCATCAACAAATGATAGACATTGGGTTTTGTATATTGGTAATGGTCAAATGTACGACCCTTGGTATGGAACTCAAAAATCAACATCATATTATCCAGCAGTAGGTTATGCGATTATTAACAAGGTGGGAGAGCCACAATCTTCTATATACCGTGGACTTGATTTGTCTAATCAAGAGTCCATGAAGGTTTGTGTAGATGACCACCTAAAAATTGTTGAAGGACAGTTAGTAGACAAATCTCAATATGAAGCAGTTAAAGGAAAACTTGAAAAATCTGAAGAACGCGTTGGTGAGCTTAGTCAACAACTCGGATCTGCTAATGGCACGATTAAAGCTCTTACTGAAAAGATTGAGTCACAGAATAATATAATCGGCGAGTTTCAAAAAGAAGATGCAGTGCAAATTAAAACTCTCAGAGACTCATATGATGCTCAAAAGATCGCTGAAAATAGGCTATCTGACCTATTGTGGGAGTTAGAAGACTCTTTACACTTACCACACACTGCGGATGACATGGTTGAGCGCATTTCCGTGGCTGTAGGGGCATTACAGAGCGTTTTAAGGCAGAACGATCACCTGCAAACTAAGTCAACTGACCTAGAAAAAGAGGTTAAGCGTCTAAATGCGTTACGGATGAGTATTGATAAGCAATCGACTAAATCACTTATAATATATTTATTGGGTAGATTACTCAAAAGGAGTTAATTATGATTAAAAGTAAAGTCGGACAGTTAGTTAGCGAAGACGTAAGAAGGATTTTAATTGGTGCGTCAGTAGCAATGGTCGGTGCGCTACTTACTTATATTGCTGATCTTATCCCCTCAGTTAATTTTGGTGATATGACTCCTATTGTAGTTGCTATCCTATCAGTACTCGTAAACGTGGGGCGTAAGCTCTTAACAGAAACAAAATACAAATGAAATACCTAGAGTATACCGCCAGATTCTTAGAATACTACGTTATCTTTATGCTGACAGTCTGTGCGATACTTCTGGCTATTATTGTCTACAACACAAGCGACTCCTCTAATAAGTTAAAAGAACTAACAGGTGAGTTATCTCGCCTAGAATTGATTGATTATGCCCAAAACGAAAGTAATTAAAATAAAATCACCAAGAGGAAACGTCACTCTTAAAAAGAAGTCACCTAACTTCAAGAAGAGCCGTAGAATGGCATGAGCGATAAGGTCTCTGTTACCGAGCTTTGGGAAAGACTCGATAAGTTTGAAGAGAAGATAGATAAACGCTATGTCACTAAAGTTGAGTTACTTCCAATTAAGTTACTAGTTTACGGTGCAGTCGCTACAATTCTAACTAAGGTAGTAGGTACAGGACTCGGGTTTATTGCCGCTAACACAGATATTATAAAAGTAATGGCTCAGGGGTTTTAGCATGATAAGCCCAGAGTATTTAACCCATACTCCAGAGGCAATAACTACAATCTCCGCTTTAGTTGCGTTAGCATTTTCAAGGGAAACAGCAAGAAAAATTGGTAAAAGGGCTGGTTGGAAGTCTGAAATTTCAGGTAAATCATTTTGGGATGGATGGGTTTTGCATATGGCTCACAAAAACCACGATAAAAGCAACCCACTATATGACGATCCATCAACCGGAATATGTGTAACTGTAGAAGAGCATCTAGCCATGCACGAAGCGGCTGTAGGCAACGAAGAGTCAATAGGATTATGTGTACAGGCAAACAACTACGCAATCAAAATGCTTAGAAAAACCCCAATATTTAACAAGTACAAAAAATAAGTCTATAATGTAATTATGATCATTGAGGCTAGAGGTAGAAATTCTCAGATAAATTTTGGAAAAGCTTGGTGTGAATCTTGTAGTAAGACTCTAAGAATAGAAGAGGCGGTAGGGTTTGAAGCACTAGAGCAATCAGCGATTGATTTGCTGCTTGGGATAGCTGCACAGCACGAACAAAAACATCCCAAACATAAAATCTACGTGACGATCTACGACAGAGTTCCTACAATACAAGAATTAAGAGGAGAATTTGGAAAATGAAATATCCACTATGTCCGGAAAGTTGCGTCTTTGATCCAGAGGATGTAGAAACTCAGTCTACTTGCTCTGGTTGTCTACATACTAAGGATTTTATCTTTGATCCACCAAGAGAGGGATTTATCTACGGACGATCTGGAGAAATAGACGTGCTAGTTGTCGCTGTTAATGGGAATATGTTTTATATAGAACAAAAAATGAGCAATGGCGAAACTTACCTCACAACTGTAGATAGAGATCTTGTTAAATTTCAATGACTAACATAGAAGAGGAACACTGGACTGAAGAATACTTGTCATGCATAATGGAAGTATTAACAGCTTGGGAGATGTTTTATGGCCTCAATCCCGGAGATCCAAGGAATGTTACAGAATTTCAGCCTAGATCGTCCATCCCTACTCGAAAATAACACCCCAGAAAAGATAGTATCCCTACTTCACGGAGAGGTGACTGAAGCCGGTGAATCATTAGACGATTTAGAGAATCTAGCGAGCGAAATCTCAGATGTAGTTATTTTTGCCTTAACCCTAGCCAACTCTTACGGATTTAACATGGATGAGGAAGTTAGAACGAAAATAGCCATGAATTTGGCTAGATATGAAGCTAAAGACTTTGATGGATCAATTACTTACGAAGAGGCTAGACTAAAAGGTAAAGCTCGTGAGAAATGGGTTAAACCCATGTTTTACAACCAAACCAGTGGGTTTACAGAATAATCGTGTTAAGTGATTATGCCTGATTTTCCACTGGTCCAGAATCAATCTACTATATCATAATTACGGTGTTTCAGAAACAGCTCTTTAGTGCGCTCCCTGCTAACCTCTGCGTCCAGATGGCACTTAGCGCACAAGAGGATGGTGTGCTGATGGCTACCTAACCACTCGGGATCTTTGTCGTAAAACCAGATACGCTTATGTGAGTGATGAAACGACAATCCGAACGACCCACGGAAGCCGCACTCCTCGCAATAATCAACTCCCAGATCTGAGTAAATCTTTTTTAACTTAACATTAGCCTCTTTATTGGCTCTGCTTCTGGGGATACCGTTTACTGTTACCATGTAATCTCCACCCTAGGATCTTTGCTGAACTCTTTGTGTAGGTGTAAATCGGTTAGTACGCTGTCGTTAGCAAACCACCCTGCTTTTTGTAATGTGTCTATTATAATCTTGTGTGAGCCGTCCACATCTCTATCTCTCTTTAGGTAGTAGGTAATAAATAGCTCTGTAGGCTCGTGTAGTGGCTTCTGTGCCGTCTTTAGTAGCCATAACGCCTCATTAACCCATACCTTAGCCTCACGGGTCATAAACACCCTATGGCCGACGTGCCTGTAAGTAGAGTTAGTGGTGGGTGGGAGAGGTAGTATCACAATAACCTCATCGCTTCTAATAACTTCTTTTTTAGCTCTCTAATATAATTAAGTAAGCATGACCTAGAGCAGAAGTCGGTACTGTAAAAGACAAAACTACTCTCTATCCCACATCCTAGACACTTACGTTTCATCTCTACCTCCTATCTCTTTGAGTATGGATTTCATATATCTCCTCTCCCCATCTATCCTGCTTCATAGAGACTCCTTTGGTTTGAGGGCATCCGCTCTCGCCTGTAGTTCTCTTACTAGAGCATATATTCTGGGGTCATGTACTCCCTCTGGGTACTTATGAGACTCTATTGCTAACCTAGTTTTTTCTTTATCCATCTCATAGGCTTCTCTAAGCAACTCCCCATCTCTCTCTCCTACCGCCTCCTCACGGATATGGGAGA
>JACCDG010039086.1_pt1 | contig 42425 bp, 30 predicted proteins | sample 7442471 | NCBI WGS metagenome assembly JACCDG01 (sample SAMN15323444, study PRJNA562643) | freshwater metagenome | isolation source: river surface water | place: USA:Blue River Watershed | collected 2017-08-17
ACGCGCTTTTGACGTTGTTGCACCTCGACCCATCGCGCGGCCTCGCACTGGCGGAGACGGAGCCGGAGACGCTGGCGGTGGGCGACCCAGTCTGACCGGACCCACGCGGCCGGGGTGCCGCTGGGCGAGGCGGCAGGCTCGCGCTTGCGGACCCCGATTTGCGGTGCAACCTCGTGCGCATGAATCCGGAGAACGATCAACTGCGGGCCCTGTGCCTTCGTCTGGGGGCGGCGCCGGATCAGGCGGAAACGATGGCGCGTCAGCTCGCGCGGCGCGCGGACCAACTCATGGCGGCGCGGGGATGGTCAAGGGAGCAGGCCCTGGCTCACCTTCTACGCCTGGTCACCGAGGGAAGTGCGGGTGTCGCGCCGGCCGGCTTCGAGGGCGGTCGCCCGCCGGCGAATGCGGGCAACGGGGAGTCATCCCAAGCCCGCTGACGGGCCGAAAGACCCGGGCGTGTCTGGTTGGCCGGGACCGACCGCATGTTCCCACGCGCGGGTGGCCCCGCCAAGTCCCGCAGCGGACGGCGGAGCGGATCGTGGCCTGTGCGGGAGCGACAGCCGGGGTGCGGCTTGGTGCTAGGCGCCCGAGGGGAACGTCGTCGCGCGGGCTTCGCGGAGCACCACGGCGACGGCCTCGGCGAACGACGGCACCGTGAATTCCGGGGCGCTGCGTAGCGTCTCGGCATGGCCCAAGTCGATGAAGACCGTGCGGACTCCGGCCCGGTGGCCGCAATCGACGTCGCGCCAACGGTCGCCGATCATCCAGGACCGGGTGAGATCGAGCCCGAGCGTGCGGGCGGCATCGAGTAGCATGCCGGGTTCGGGTTTCCGGCGTGGGGAGGGGGACGTGGGGTCGCGGCCCGAGTCGTAGCAGACCTCGATGCGTGAAAGCTCCGGAATCCACTGCTGCAGCAGGGCGTGTTGCGCCTCGACCACCTCGGTGGCGAGCGTGCCCCGGCCGACGTCGGGCTGATTGGTGGCGACGACGAGCACGAAGCCGGCGGCGGCGAGGGCGCGGCATCCCGCAGGAACCTCGGGGAAAAGCTGAAACGCCGACACGGAGCGCGGTGGCTCGGGCAGACCATGGATGACCACCGGAACGTTGAGCGTGCCATCGCGGTCGAGAAACACGGCGGGTCGCAGCGGTGAATCCGGAGATGGCATGGGTGAGCTGCCGAGCAGGTGATCGGCTGAGTGGTATTGGCGCAAGGGCGATGTCGCGGCCGCGCGGAAGGGCGAGGCCAATTTGGCTCGCCCCGCGGAGGCAAAGTCGGCACGAACACAAGGCCCGCTGATTGCTTCCCGCGGGTCGGCCAGCGAACCCCACCCCATGAATGACTCCACCGTCATGACCCCGGCGCGCTACGCGTGGCTGGTGGTCATCCTTCTCGTCCCGGTCGCGCTCCTGAACTACCTCGACCGGCAGATGCTCGCGACCATGAAGGCCTCGATGGTCGCGGACATTCCGTCGATCGCGAACAAGGCCGACTGGGGCTTCGTGCTGGGCTGCTTCAAATGGACCTATGCCTTGTTCAGTCCCTTCGCGGGATGGGTGGCGGATCGCTACAGCAAACGCTGGGTGATCTGCGGCAGCCTGTTCACTTGGTCGCTGGTGACGTGGTGGACGGGCCATGTGACGAGCTTCAACGAACTCGTAGCGGCGCGTTCCCTGATGGGCATCAGCGAGGCGTTCTACATCCCGGCGGCCCTCGCGATGATCGCGAACCATCATCCCTCGGCGACCCGATCGCGGGCCGTGGGGGTGCATCAGATGGGAATCTACGTCGGTCAGATTCTCGGTGGATTTGCGGGTTACGCGGCGGACTCGCCGGATCATGGCTGGCGCTGGGCGTTCTCGGTGTGCGGCATGATTGGCGTGATCTACGCCTTCCCGCTGATCGCGGCGCTGCGTGACCCGGCGCCGGCGGCGCGCAGCGCCGGGGAGACGGCGGGCCCGGCGGGGGCCGGCGCGATCCGTGGCCTGCTCACCAACCGCAACTTTCTCCTGCTCGTCCTCTATTTCACGCTGCCCGCGATCGCGGGTTGGGTGGTGCGTGACTGGATGCCGGAGATCCTCCGGGAAAAGTTCGGCCTAGGGCAGGGCAAGGCGGGTGTGAGTGCGATCCTCTACGTGCAACTGGCGTCGTTGGTGGGTGCGGTGATCGGCGGCATCCTCGCCGATCGCTGGATGCGGCGAAGTGAGCGCGGACGCATCTACACCAGCGCCGTCGGCATGGTGCTGTTTCTCCCGGCGCTTTTCAGCGTCGGCCACGCCGGGACCCTCTCGATGGCGATCATCGGACTGATGGTGTTCGGACTCGGGTGGGGATTCTTCGACTGCAACAACATGCCGATCCTCAGTCAGATCACGCGGCCCGAATGGCGCGCGACCGGCTACGGCATCATGAATGCCGTGAGCATCAGCTGCGGAGGATTCGGAGATTGGGCATTTGGTGCGTTGCGGGATCGGCACGTGCCCTTGGACCTCATCTTCGGCGCCTTCGCCGGGATCGCGCTGCTCTCGGTCGGAGTGGTCCTCCTGATTCGGCCGCGACCGGAGGAAGCGGTGTCGCCAGCGCGCTGAACACCACTCGCATGAATCGGAATTCCCTCCTTGTCTTCCGCGGATGGTGCGCGGCGGCCGCCGCGGTGCTGGGCTTCGTTGCGTCCGGCGAAGCTGCGCCCTCCGCTGCGACGCGCGACGTGCGACCGAACATCGTGGTGGTGCTCTGTGATGACCTTGGCTACGGCGACGTGCAGGCCAACTTTCCTCAGGGGCTCATCCGTACGCCGCACATGGATCGGCTGGCGCGCGAAGGCGTGCGCTTCACGGACGCCTATTCGCCCTCCGGCCTCTGCACCCCCACGCGCTATGGCCTGATGACGGGCCGCTACGCCTGGCGGACGCGGCTGCAGTCCGGCGTCGTCGGCGGCCTCTCGCCGCGCCTGATCGAGGAAGGCCGACCCACGGTCGCCTCGTTCCTGCAGGCGCGCGGTTACCGCACGGCGGTCATCGGCAAGTGGCACCTCGGGCTGAACTGGGAGCGTCTTCCGGGCAAGGCGATCACGGAGTTGGGCGTGGAGACGCCGGACCAAGTATGGAACGTCGACTACAGCCGTCCCTTCGGTGGCGGCCCGACGACGCTGGGATTCGACCGCTTCTTCGGGATCAGCGCGTCCCTCGATATGGTGCCCTACACGTACCTGGAGAATGATCGGGTCGTGGCGCTTCCCACCGAGGAGCGCACGTGGCCAATGCACCCGGGGTACGTTTTCGACTGCCGCCTCGGGCCGGCGGCGCCGGGTTTCGAGGTGGCCGACGTGCTGCCGGAACTGACGCGGCAGGCGGAGCGGTTCATCGAGGACGAGTCGCGCCGCGGCGGGCCGTTCTTCCTCTACCTTCCGCTTCCGTCGCCGCACACTCCGCTCGCTCCCACGGCCGAATGGAAGGGACGGAGCGGCCTGAATCTCTACGCGGATTTCGTGATGCAGACGGATGCCGCGATCGGGCAACTGCTCGTGGCGCTGGAGCGGAGCGGCGTGGCCGACAATACCCTATTCATTCTCACCAGCGACAACGGCTGCGCACCCCAGGCACGGATCCATGATCTCAAGGCCAAAGGCCATGATGTGAGCGGCGGACTGCGCGGAAACAAAGCCGATCTTTATGACGGCGGAGTCCGCGTACCGTTTCTCGCCCGCTGGCCGGATCGTGCCCGCCCGGCGGAGAGTGGGCAACTGGTCTGCCTGACCGACCTCTTCGCGACCTTCGCCGAGTTGGTGGACGCGGACGTGCCGGCGCATGCCGCCGAGGATAGCTTCAGCTTTGCCTCGGCGCTGCTGTCACGTCCGGGCGTGCCCACGCGCCCGGTACGGGATGCGGTCGTGCTGCATTCAGCGTTCGGCTCTTTTGCCATCCGCGAAGGGGAATGGAAGCTCGCCCTCTGCGCCGGCAGCGGTGGCTGGTCGACTCCCGTGAATTTCGACGCGGAGGCGGCGGGCCTGCCGATGACCCAGCTTTATCACATCGGCGGGGCCGATCGCGGGGAGCGCACGAACCTGCAGGCGGAGCAACCGGAGCGGGTGCAGCGGCTGGAGGCCCGACTCCGGGAGATCGTGGCGGCGGGGCGGAGTACGCCCGGGCCGCGCGCGAGCAATGCGGTGGAGGTCGCGCTGCGTAAACCGTCGCTGCCGTCCCAGCGGGGCCGTGCGCCTTCTCCACCGGTCGCGGCGCCCGCCGGTGCGCGCGACTGATTCCGGTTGAGAATCGCGCCCAGTGGGCCAGCCTCCATGGCATGGCTACCGACTCCTCTGTTTCCGGCGTCCGCGACCATCTCTTCCTGCTCTCCCCGCTGTTTCCCGACGCCAAACTCGGGCCCGGCCAGTATCACTGCCCTGAGTGCGCGCAGGTCGAGGGATTGCTGAGCTTCTTCCCGTTCCTGCGCTCGCGGATCGACGTGAGCTACGTGGACTTTCCTCGCCCGCGCCCGGCCGTCGTCGCGCTGGTCGGCCCGGACAATCAGGGATGCCCGGTGCTCGTGCTGGGTGCGGGTTCGTCCGCGCCTACGGGGGCCAAGGTCGGGCCGACTGGCCGGGCGTTCGTGTCTGGTGCCGCGGCCATCTCCGAGTACCTGGCTGGGGCACACGGCATCTCGCGACCGCATTGAGCGGAACCGTGCAACTTTGGGGCAGGATCCGGGTCTTAAGGGTACGGCAAGCTGCCTCCTTCGCCCAGACGCGCCTCATTTCCTCCCTGACCCATGAACCTGTCCGCATCCTTCGTTCGTCCCTTTGCTTTGCTGGCGCTGGTCGTCGCGCCGCTCATCGCTCAAGACACGCCGGCCACCGCGCCGGTGATGTTCGAGCGCTCGTACCCCGTTTCGTCCAATCCACGGATCTCCGTCCGGAATATCTCCGGCAATGTCGACATCGTGGGCTGGGACCGGAACGAGGTCAGTATCGTCGCCGAGAAGCGGGCTCGTAAACCGGAGGTCGCGGCGAAGGCCGAGATCGCCGTGGAGGCCTCGGCGGATCGCGTCGACATCGAGACCCGCTTCGAGAAATCGTGGCTCTGGGGCGACAAGGTGGAGGTCGATTACCTCATCAAGGTGCCAACGGGGTCGCGGCTTGAGTTGGTGAAGGTCGTCAATTCTGGCGTTCGCGTGCGCGGCGTCACGGGCCCGGCCACGGTCGAGGCCGTAAACGGAAACCTCGACCTCGCCGGGCTCACGTCCGGTGGAAAATTCCAGACGGTGAACGGCTCGATCAACGTGGACTTCGTCGTAGTTTCGGCTCGGGACGACATCGTGATCGAAACGGTGAACGGCAACGGAACGCTCACCGTGCCGGCCGATGCCGCCTTTGGTTTTGTCGGCAAGACGATCAACGGCAGCATCGAGTGTGACCTGCCGCTGACCAAATCGCGCTCGGCGCGCACGGACATCGCGGGCACCGTGCGGTCGGGCGGGGCGAGCGTTACGTTGAAGTCGGTCAACGGCAACCTCCGCGTCCGCGCGAGGCCGTAGCGGATCGAGCGGGAGGAAGCGCATCCGCGCATCCGCGTCCGCGTCCAAGTTGCGCCGGGCCGGTAGGCGAGGGGCTTTGGGGCCCGGCGGGGCTTGGTGACCAGTGTTCGATAACAGTCGGATCCGGATTGCGGGCGGCAGGGCGCCTTGTTGAGTTGGAGGCGGTCGCCTGCCGTAGTGGGTGGGTCGCTGACCACCCCATGACAACCCCTTGCTTGCTCGGTCCGGTGATCCGGCGGCGCGGAGACTTGACGCGTTCCCGTGCGGCGGTGGCGCGCGGCGCCCTGACGGTGGGTTTCCTCGGGGGATCCATTACGGCGCCGAAGACCGGCACCCGCTGGCCGGAGCCGTTCCAGCGCTGGTTGGTCGACCGGTTTCCCGGTCTCCGCTTGGTGATCGAGAATGCCGCCCTCGGGGCCACGGGGAGCGATCTGGGCGCGTTTCGGGCGGGTGCAACCGTGCTCGCGCGCGGGTGCGATGTGGTGTTCGTGGAGTATGCGGTCAACGACTACGGCACGCCCTCTGATCGGCGGGGTCGGACCCGGGAGGGTCTGCTCCGGCAGTTGGTCGGAGCAGGCGTGGATGTGGTCCTCGTTCACACCTACTGCGGAGAAATGGAGGCGGACCTGCAAGCGGGACGGACTCCGCCTTCGATCGCGGAGTTTGAAGCCTTGGCGGAGCGTTACGGCGTGTGCTCGGTTTGGGCGGGGCTGCACGCGTGGCGGCAGGTGCGGCGGGGCCTGATGACGCCGGAGGAGTGGTTGCCGGATGGCCTTCACCCGGAGCTGCGCGGCAGCCTCAGCTACGCCGAGCCGGTGATTTCGCGGTGTGAGGACGCGTGGGCCGCGGCCGCTTCGCCGACGAGTGCGCCCCCGGCGGTGATGTTGCCGGCTCCGCTGCATCGTGCCTGCTGGGAGCGGGTGCGGCGGGTGGACCTGGCGAGTGCGGAGTGGTCGGGCCCATGGGTTCTGCGCAACACCGCGACCTGTCTGGGGCTGGAGCGAGTGCTGTGGACCACCCTGCCAGGATCAACGTTGCGGCTGCGCTGGATGGGTCGGGGACTCGTGCTCGGGTTCGACTTTGGCCGTCTTTCCAGCGAGGTCCGTTATCGCGTCGACGGCGGGCCTTGGACCGAGACTGAGCGGGATCGACCTGAATGGTGCGGAGATCGCGGTTGGTATCGTCCGGTGACCGTGGCCGAGGACCTTGGGCCGGGGGAACACCTGCTTGAACTGGAGACGATCGCGGTCGCGGTGCGCGGGGGAATCGGAACCGAGACCGCGCTCGGCCTCATCGGAATCATCGAATGATCCGGCGTGCGCTAAGTCCCGTCCTCGTGGCGTTCCCGGTGAACGTTGCCCTGACGCTGCCGGCGCGCGCGGCGGCGGAGGTGGCGAAGCCGACGGAGGCTCGTCGCGGCGCAGGTGCGGATGTCTGATGCGCTCGCGGCGGACCTTAGGTGCTCCCTTTCCACGATATGAAAAGAGTCATGATCGCTCTTGGTCTGTTTGCCTCTTTGGGCGCCTCCGCGCTCGTGTCCGGCGCGCCGGTCGTTGCCGCTGAGACCGTGCGACGCCCGAACATCATCGTGATGGTGACGGACGACCAGCGGCACGACGCCTTGGGCGTGGTCCAGCGCGAACAAGGCGACCGAGCCCGCTTTCCTTTCTTTGAGACGCCGCATCTGGATCGCCTCGCCGCGGGTGGGGCGCGCTTCCGGAACGCCTTCGTCACGCATTCCCTCTGCTCGCCGAGTCGGGCCTCGATGCTGACCGGCCTGCAGACGAGCGGGCATGGCATTCGGGACAACCGCACGCCCTTCCGTTCGCTCGAGACGTGGGCGGCGGCGCTGGGGGCATCGGGCTATCGCACCGGCTATTTCGGCAAGTGGCACATGGGGCGCCAGGAAGACCGACCTGGATTCGCGGAGGTCCTCACCTTCGTCGACCAAGGTGATTACCCCAACTGCCGGGTGCTCCGAAACGGCGTCTGGGAAGAGACGCAGGGGTGGGTGGACGACGTGACGACGACGGAGGCGATCGCCTTCATTGGGCGGCGCCGCGCGGAACCCTTCGCGATGATGATCGGCTACAAATCTCCGCACGATCCGCGACAGCCCCCGGCGCGTCATGCGGAGCGCTATGCTGGGCAGAGCATTGCCGAGCCGGCGAGCTTCCGGGCGCGCCCACCCTTTCCGTGGGGCGACCCGAGTCGTCCCTGGAATCCGACCTCGCAGGACCGGCTGAACTACTTCCGCTGCCTGCGGGGAGTGGATGACAACGTTGGACGCATCCTCGCGGCCCTGGCGGAGAACGGACTCCTGGAGGATACCTTGATCCTGTTCGCGGGCGACAACGGTTACTACCTCGGCGAGCATGGTCTGGGTGACAAGCGATCGGCGTACGAGGAGAGCATCCGCATTCCGCTCCTCGCCCACTATCCCCGGCGCATTCCGGCTGGGACCGTGGTGGACGCCCTGACCTTGAACGTGGATCTGGCGCCGACGATCCTGGCGGTCGCCGGCGTGGCGCCTGCCTGGCGGATGCAGGGAAAGAGCCTCGTGCCGCTCTTTGGCGGCAGCGTTCCGGCGGATTGGCGAAAGGAGTTTCTTTACGAGAACTACCAAGACCCTGAATATCCCGAAGTGACCTTCGACATCTTGTCCTTGCGCACCGAGTTCGCCAAACGCGTCGAGTATCCGGGACGTCCCGAGTGGACCCAAGTATTCGACCTGCGGACGGATCCCCTTGAGCTGCGCAACCTCGCGACCGATCCCGGCGCGGCGGCGCTGGCGGAGGACCTGCGGTTGCGGTTGGCGGCGGCGGTGCGCCGCCTGCGACCGGAGGGCGCTCGATGAGCGGCGCGCCGACGTCTTCCGAGTCGCCCCGGCCGGAATCCCTGTCGAAGGCCGTGCCGCTGCGCGAACGTGTGTGGACGGTGGGCACGCTGAAGTACTCCTTCGGCGCGCTGGTGCTGCTCTTCATTTGGCTGCTTCTGGGCGACTTCAGCTACATGCTCCGGGAGCGTTCGGCGAATCCGGTCACCCAGCTGATGCTCAAGAAGTACGAGGCATCGGACCTGATGAACGGTATCTTCATGCTCACGATCCCGTGGGCGGTGATCCTGATGGTCGGCCCGCTGGTGAGCTACTGGAGCGACCGCCATCGCGGCCCGCGGGGACGGCGCATTCCGTTCCTCCTCTATCCGGCTCCATTCGTGACGCTCTCGATGATCGGCCTCGCCTACAGTCCGCCGATCGGCGCGTGGCTGCACGGGGTGTTGGGCGGATCGCCGGCTACGGTCAACCAGACCATCGTGCTGGTGATGGCGCTGTTCTGGACGTTGTTCGAGATCGGCGCGGTGGTCTCCAACGCGCTCTTCAACGGCCTCATCAATGACGTCGTCCCGCGGGAGATGCTGGGCCGCTTCTACGGGATGTTCCGCGCGGTCAGTCTCGGGGCGGGCATCCTCTTCAACTACGGGCTGATCGGTCACGCCGACACCCACTACACCCCGATCCTCGCCGCGGTCGGCATCATTTACGGCGTCGGTTTCTCGCTCATGTGCCTGCGCGTGAAGGAGGGTGAGTACCCGCCTCCGCCGCCCGCGCGCGAGGGCAACGTCGCGGTAAACCTATTCCGGGACTACTGGCGGGACTGCTTCACCCGTCCCTACTACCTGCTGGTCTTCGTGTTTCTCGCGCTGGCGAATCTCAGCTTCATCCCGGTGAACACCTTCAGCATCCGCGCCGCCAAGGCCTACGACATGAGCATGCAGACGTACGGAATCTTCCTGGTGGTGACCTACATCATTTCCTTCGTCGCGGCGTTTCCGCTCGGTTGGCTTGCGGATCGGATCCACCCCATCCGCGTTGGCATCGGCGTGATGGTGGCGTACACGATCGTGGCGGCGGGAGGATACTTTTTCGTGCACGACGCGCAGTCGTTCGGCTGGGTGCTCCTCGTTCACGGCGTGATTTCTGGTGGATTCATGACCGGTGCGGCGGCGTTACCGCAGATGCTCTTCCCCAACTCGAAATTCGCCCAGTTTGCGGCGGCGGCGGGATTCCTTGCGGCCGGCTTGAACATGTCGCTCGGGCCGCTCCTCGGACTGAGCCTCGACTTCCTCGGCAACGATTACCGCTTCACCTTCCTCTGGGGTGGAGCGATCGCGCTGACCTCAGTCATTTTCGGAGTGGTGGTGTATCTCCGGTGGCAGCGCCTCGGCGGCCAGGTTCGTTACATCGCGCCGGAGTAGGGTGGCCGGTCCTTCTGGGCCGGTCAGGCGGATCCGGGCGCGAGGGTGAGCCGCCGCGCTGGCGCTGGGGCGGCGAGTGATGCGGATTTCGCGTTGCCTCGCCGCGGCGAGTGCCGCAGCACGGAGGCACCCCTTCGCCATGAACGCACCCCTCGTCTCGCCGCGTCTGCGGCCCTTGCTTTGGATCGCCCTAGTCACCTGCTTGCTGGCGACCTCGCTCACTGCGGCGTTCGCGGCATCGTCCGCAGCGCCGGCTGCGGTGCGGGGACGCGTCTTCATCGATCGACTCAGCGCCCCGTGGCAATCGCAGCAGGTACAGGAAGCCTGCGTGCTGCCGAATCCGAAGGATCCGGAGAAGCTGATCATGTTCTACTCCGGCGTGCCCGCCGCGAATCGCCGCACCTGCTTCATTGGCAAGGCGTGGGCGCTGAAGTCGGATCCCTTCACGTGGCATCAGGACCCGGCAAACCCCGTCTTTCTCCCGGCGGGCGGAGAGGCTTGGGACAGCAACAGCATCCGCCTGGATGCAGTGCTCTACATCCCGGAGGAGGATGCGTACTACATCTACTATTCCGGCACGCGCTCCCTGGTGCAGGATCAGATCGGTCTCGCGATTTGTCCGGCGGGAGCGGATGGATATTCGGACGTGACCCCCGCGACGATTCGCCGCTGGGGTACGGCGCCCGTGCTGGCCCCCGAACCCGCGGCGCCCTTCCACGAAGTGATGTCGTCGCAGGCGGCGGTGCTGCGCGAGTGGAACGCGGAGACCAAGCGCTGGGACTGGACCATGTATTACTCCTACCGCGGCAAGGACGGCGTGCTGCCCGGGCTCCGGCTGGCGACCTCCAGCGATGGCAAGACTTGGACGCGGCAGTTCAACGCGAACGACCCGCGCGGCATGGGCCAGATCTTCCCCTCGATCCCGAACGCCTACTACGAGTGGCATCAGATCTTCAAGGTGGACGATACCTACGTGCTCTCGATCGAACTGGGGATTGAGAAGGGCCAGCGCTGGCGCACCGCCCTAGCGGTAAGCAAGTCGCCGCGGACCGGCTGGCAGCCGTTGCCGCCGGATACCGTATTGCAGACCCAATGGACTGGCCTGTATCGCGACGACGCGATGTATCACGTCGCGACCCCGGCTTTCTACCCGATCGACGGACGCTGGTACCTGTACGCCCAAGCCTGCCCTCTACCCACGAACCGCAACTACATCGACGGAGCGTGGGACCTGTGGGTGATCGAATGTGCCCGGCGCATTCCGACCCTGCCGGGCTATGCGGACGTCTGGGTGCCGGGCGTGCCGGATGCGGCGCGCTGACGGAGGGCATGGCCTGCGCTCGCCTTGAGGGTGCAGGCTGTGATGTCGCCGAATCGCGGCGCGCCGATCGCGGGTGGAACCCGCCGGCTTTGCCGCTCCGGTGCCGGTGTTCAGGCCGAGGCGGACCGGGTGGTGGACGGCAGCACTGGCTGGAAGACCCAGCCCGGCTCGGCTTGCTGACGACGAACGATCGCGGCGATGTCACGCCACACCGCAAGGATCCCGTGCGGAGTCGGTGGGAGGTCGTGGCGGATCAGGCGGTGGAGCTTTCCGAGACGATAGCACGGCACCGCGGCGTACATGTGGTGCTCGGTGTGGAAGTTCATGTGCCAGTAGAGGAACTGCACGAACGGATTCAGCGTGAACGTCCGGCAGCACAGCCGGAAGTCGGTGTTGTGCGCAGGCAGCGCGATGTGCTGCGTGTTGTTGCACAGCAGAAACAGACCGTTGCCGAAGAATGGGCCCGCGCTGATCAGCACCGGCACGATCCACCAGCCCTTGATTGCGGAGACGCCCAGGATTGCGAGATGTCCGGCAAGAACCACGCGTGCCCACAGGACGGCAGGACGGGCGATGGCTGGCTGGTCGGCGGGGAAGAGCGTCTGCTCCCACGTGCCCTCGAAGCGTCCGCGGGCGAGACGGACCATTTTGCGGATCGCGTAGACGAAGAAGCCGTAGTGGAACACGCAGCCCTTGAAAAAGTCGCGCGCCGTGAAACGGATCGGCAGCGGGTTCTCGTCGTCGTCCGGCGGATGCAGCGTGTAGCGGTGATGCCGGACGTGGCTCACCTCGAAAACCTCATGGTTGATCCAGCCGAGGAACGCGAGCAGGCGGCAGAACCAGCGGTTCAGCCACGCGGAACGGAAGACGGTGTTGTGGCCGAGTTCGTGGACCCCGTTGATCAGGAAGGCGGCGATTACCCCATAGAGGAAGACCCCGAGAGCGGCCCAGCCCCACGCGTGCGCGAGGCCGGCCCGGATCGCGAGGACGGCCGGCGCGGCGAGGGTGGCGAGATAGCCGAGGGTCTGCGCCGCGCCCCGCAGGTTGCTGCGCACGTGCAGCGACTTCATCGCGCCCGGCGGCAACGGGGACCGATACCACTCGATCCCCTTCGGTCGACGCGCTTCCTCGGTGAAGTGGCGCAGCGGCGGCTCGGCGGTCAGCCGCGGATCGGGGGCGTCGGGCACGGAGGAACTCATGGCGTCAGCTTAGCACAGTTCCCGATGTTTGACTTTCAGGCAGGGTGCGCGATACGAAATCGAACATGCCGCGCGCCGATTGGATGCATCACCCGAAGTTGATCCTGCCGCTCGATGTGCCGGGGATGCCGGGGATGCTGCAGCTGGGGCGGTACAACCAGACGGTCGCCCATGCAGCGCTCGATGACCACCAGCATGACGGTGCGATCGAAATTTGCCTCCTCGTCCGCGGTCGCCAGACGTACGTGGTGGAGGGTCGGGTCTACGAGTTGAAGGGTGGGGACGTTTTCCTGACGCATCCTGGGGAGGTGCACAGCACCGGCTCGCGGCCGCAGGAGAAGGGAGTGCTGTACTGGCTGATCCTCGGCCTCCCGCGGCGGGGTGGGGGGCTGCCGGGACCGAAGGGGGGCGCCCTGGCGAATGCCCTGCGGGCCCTCCCGCGTCGGCATTTTCCCGGAGACGCGAGCCTGCGGGAACATTGCGACGCGATCATGCGCCTCCAACTCGGAGCGGACGGACCGCTGCGGTCAGCGGCGATCTGGCACCACGTGAGCGGTTTTCTGCTGCGCGTGATCGCCTTGGCCTCCGTCGACCCCTCGGGACGCCACGGCGGCTCGCTGCGGCCGGTGCTGGAGTACATTGAGCGTCACCTCGACACTCCACTTCCGCTCCCCGAACTGGCGGCCAAGGCACGGTTGTCGCTGCCTCGATTCAAGGTCCGCTTCCGGGAGGAATGCGGCATGCCCCCGGGCGAGTACGTTTTGCGCGCCCGGGTGATCCGCGCTGAGCAACTCCTGCGCGAGACCGAGCGTCCCATCACCCACATCGCCCACGACCTCGGGTTCTCGTCGTCACAGTACTTCGCCACGGTCATGAAGCGCTACACGCGGCTGTCGCCCAGCGCCTTGCGGCGAAGGGGCGCGGGCTCACGTCCTGGTCCAGTCCTTCTGCGCCGGTGATCTGCGAGCCGGACTTTGGCCGAGAATCTGCTTGGACGCGGGTGGGTTAAGACACAGACTACGCGCTCGTTGACCCTACCCCCGCATCAGCGGAGGCCTCTCTTTTTCACCATGCAAACCCGTATAACCTCATCCTTCGCGCGAGGGCTTCTCGCCTTTGCGTTGGCTGGATCTGCCTCCGCCGCCTTCGCCCAGGCCGTCGCCACGACACCGACCCCGGCGGCTGACGCCAAGTCGTCGGAAACCGTGAAGCTCGACAAGTTCGTGGTCACGGGCTCGTCCATCAAGCGTCCGGCCGATGAGGGCGCGCTGCCGGTCGCGGTGTTCACCAAGCTCGATCTCGAGCAGGAGGGCATCGCCAGCGCCGAGCAGCTGATCATGAACCTCAACATCAACGGCAACGGCCTCGACAACCTCGCGTCGAACGCCGACGTCGTCGCCGGTGCCCAGCGCGGCAACAACGGCGCGAGCTCCGCCAACCTGCGCGGCCAGGGTTCCAATGCCACGCTGATCCTTCTCAACGGTCGCCGCGTCGCTTCGCACGGCCTGAACGGTGGCGTGGTCGACCTCAACTCGATCCCCTTCGCCGCGATCGAGCGCGTCGAGGTCCTGAAGGACGGCGCTTCCGCGATCTACGGCACCGACGCGATCGGCGGCGTGATCAACTTCATCACCAAGACCGATTTTCAGGGCGTGGTCGCGAATGCCTCGGCCGACGTCACCGAGGACGGTGGCGGTAACCTCTTCCGCTACTCGCTGGTCGGTGGCTGGGGCAGCCTCGACAAGGACGGTTGGAACATCATGGCGTCGCTCGCCGTCGCCGATCACAAGCGTCTCGACGGTGACCAGCGCGACTTCGTCAACACGTTCCAGCCCAATCGCGGTCTTTCGCCCGACACCCGCGGCACTCCGGTCGCCACGCTGTTCGCGATCAATGGCCAGCGCACTGTCCTGAGCAGCGGCGCCGCCACTGTGGCGGGTGCCGGCACCGGCCCGATCGACCCGGCCGACGCCACCGCCACCTTGCGCGTGAACGGCATCAACGTCGTCGACCTGCCGACCTTCACCGGTGGCTACACCGGCCTTGATGGCATGGGACCCTACGACGAGCGTCTCTGGGCCACCGCCGCGTCGAAGTACGGCTCCGCCTGGGATACCGGCCGCGCCGCCGTGCTGCAGCAGCCGGTCAAGAACACGAACTTCGTCGGCCGCGGTTCTTACAAGCTCGGCCGCCATCTCGCGACCATCGAGGCCGTGATCGGCCGCTCGGACTCGACCAAGAGCTTCTCCCCCAATCAGTGGTCGACCGCGGCCTCGACGGCCGCGGGGGCCCAGCCGACGACGACGACGGCGAATGGAACGGTGGTGCCGAATCCGCTCTTCAACCTGCTCTATCCGAGCAAGGGCGCCGACTATAACCGGATCTTCAACTCCCTGGTGGCGTACTTCCCGGCCCTCGAGGCTAACCGCGGTCTACCGATGGCCTTCCGCTGGCGCTCGCTGCCGGGCGGTAACCGTGAGCTGCGCACGATCAGCGACACCCGCCGCTTCCTCGGTTCCCTCGAGGGTCCGCTGCCGCTGCCCTTCGATTTCTTCTCCGACTGGGAATACCGCGCCGGTCTCTCGCAGTCCTCGAGCAAGAGCAAGTCGCGCCTCAACGACGGTTATTACTACACGGTGCCGTTCGTGAAGCTGGTCAGCGACGGCATCCTCAGCCCGTTCTCCTACACGCAGTCCCAGGCGGCGATCGACGGCCTCAAGGCCGCGTCTGCGTCTGGCGTCGAATTGTACGGCGGCGAGTTCACCAACACGACCTTCGATCTCACGACCTCTGGTCCGTTGTTCCAACTGCCGGCCGGCACCGTCAACGCCGCCGTCGGCGCTGACTTCCGTCGCGAGGAGTACTTCTTCGCCGGCGATCGCCGCTCGAACGTGAGCACGGCCGACTCGCTCATCTTCAATGTGCCGTTCGACAACGCCCTGGCGACGGCCGGCACGCTCAGCCGCGACATCAAGGCGGTCTTCACCGAGGTCCAGATCCCGGTGGTCAAGACCGTCGACCTCAACGTCGCCGCCCGTCGCGACCAGTACACGGGCTTTGGCGCCTCCACGAATCCGAAGGTCACGCTGCGCTTCGCGCCGACCGAGCAGCTGCTCTTCCGCAGCTCCTACAGCACGGGCTTCCGGGTCCCGACGTTCAAGCAGCAGTTCGATCCGGTTACGGAGAGCATCTACGCCGGCGCTGACCTGCGTGATCCGGCAACAGGCATCGCGATCCCGCCGAACTCGATGAACATCCGCAGCGGCGGCAAGACGTCGCTCAACCCGGAAGAAGCGGAAATGCTGTCCGCCGGCGTGGTCTACTCGCCGATCAAGAACATCACTCTCACGGCTGACTGGTGGTCCGTCCAGCGCGACGGCACGATCCTCATCCTCGGACCGACCGTCATCCTCCAGAACTACCAGCTCTTCCCGGATGCAATCGTCCGCAATGCGGGCAATCAGATCATCGCGATCGATAATCGCTGGCTGAACGCCGGTGAGACCCAGACCAAGGGCATCGAGTATGGAGCGCGCGGCGACTTCGACGTGCTGGGTGGCCGCCTGACGGCCGAGACCAACATCTCGCAGCTGCTGGAAAAGAAGTCCCGCCTCCTCGCCTCCGCTCCCTGGAGCCGAAGCGAGATCGGTCGCTTTACCCGTGCCAGCGACATCGGCCTGAAGTGGAAGTACACGGCTTCCACCTCGTTCCGGAAGGGCAAGTGGACCGGTCGCGTGAGCCAGCTGTACCGCGCCGGCTACATGGACTTCGTGCTCCCGGGCGTCGCCAACGGTACGGTCGTTCCGCCGAACTGGAACCCAAAGGTCGACGAGTACATCACCTACAACGCCAGTCTCACCTACCGCTGGCGCCGGGACGTGACCATCGTCGCGGGCATCAAGAACCTGTTCAACCAGGACCCGCCCTTCTCGGTCGCTTACGACACCAACACGGGTGCCGGTAGCAGCTGGGAGCCGCGTATCGCCGACCCGCGCGGTCGCGCCTTCACGCTGTCGGTCGAGTACAAGTTCCGTTAACGGAACGTTCGGTGTGCGCGCCGGCTGCCGCGTGGGTTATCCCGCGCGGGCCGGTCGCGCCGCCGCCACCGTCGCGCGCGCCAGCTCGATGAAGCGGCCGCGCGCCGGGTGCGCGTGGGACTCCGCCCAAGCCGCGAAGTAACGGTAGCGCGGCACGGGGCGGGCCAGCGGCACGAAGCACACGCCCGGAGGCCGCAGCTGGGCGTATTGCGCCGGTAGGATCGTGGCCCCCATGCCCGCCGCCGCGTAACTGATTGTCGTCGCCGGTTGGCCTTCCTCCCGCGCGATCCTCGGCTGGAATCCGGCTTGCTGGCACAATACCACGATCCAGGGGTTGAAGAGGGGGGCGCTTTCCCGCGCGGCCAGGTAGAGCGGCGTGTCCGCCAGTTCCCGAAGCGCGAGGCTGGCCCGGCGCTTGCGCAGCAGGGGATGTCCCTCAGCGAGCACCACCACCAATTGCTCCTCCCCGACGAGCGCGAGTTGGAGATCTTCCGTCTCCCGCGTATGGCCGAGGCCGATGAAACCGAGGTCGAGCTGGTGACTGATCAGGGCCTCGATCTGCTGCGCGGTATCCATCTCGCGCAGCCGCAGCTCCACCTCCGGCATCGCGTGCCGGAACCGCCGCAGTAGCAGGGGCAGCAGGTGGTACGTCAGCGACGGCACGAACCCGAGCGTGATCTCGCCGATCTCCCCCGCAGCCTGCCGCCGCGCCGCCACCGCCGCGTCCTCCGCCGCCCGGAGGAGGCGCCGCGCATCGGTGAGAAACCGCCGTCCCGCCGGCGTCAGCCCGACCTGGTGCGTCGTACGTTCCAGCAGACGCGCCCCCACATCCTCTTCCAACGCCCGGATCTGGCTGCTCAGCGCGGGCTGTGACACGCGCAGCGCCTCCGCCGCCCGGCGGAAGTGCAGCCGCTCCGCGACGGCGACGAAGGCACGGAGGTGACGCATCTCCATGGCGCGGTGATTATGTTTCCGAATCACCGAGAGCAAATCTAATTCATTCCCGAATCGCGGTGGTTCTGGCATTCTTGCCTGGCCACGGCGGAAACGGAGGTCCGCCAACGCCTCCCCGGCGCGGCGCCGCACCCCGGCGGCGTTCGCTCCAGTGTCGTTCCTCCTTCTCCTCGTTTCGCCCCGCTTTCCCGCCTCGCCATGAATCCGGATCCGATTGTGACACGTTCGTTGCAGGACCCTGATGGCTTCTGGTCCGAGCAGGCGCGACGCATCGACTGGCACGAGCCGTTCACCCAGGTGTGCGACTTTTCGCGCGCGCCGTTCGCCCGCTGGTTCGTCGGCGGTCGCACCAATCTCTGCCACAACGCCGTCGACCGGCACCTGCCCGGGCGTGCGGCCCAGCCGGCGATCCACTTCGTCTCGACCGAGACTGGGGAGACGCGGGTGCTGACCTACGCGGACTTGCATCGCGAGGTCGTGCGGATGGCCGCCACGCTCCGCGGCCTTGGACTGAGTCGCGGCGATCGCGTCATCCTCTATCTGCCCATGGTCCCGGAGGCTGCCGTCGCGATGCTGGCCTGCGCGCGACTCGGACTCATCCACTCGGCGGTCTTCGCCGGCTTCGCGCCACCAAGTCTCGCCAGCCGCATCGACGACGCAGAGGCACGGGTCATCATCACCTGTGATGCCGGTCTGCGAGCTGGAAAACTGATTCCGCTGAAGCGTCTGGTCGACGAGGCGGTCGCACTGGCCCAGACCCGCGTCGACCACGTGCTCGTGATCAATCGCGGGCTCGATCCTGCGCTGGCATTGCAGGGACCCCGCGACTGCGATTACGCGACGCTCTCCGCGCGGCATGCGAACGAGGCGGTCTCGTGCGAGTGGCTCGAGTCGAGTGAACCCAGCTACCTGCTTTACACCAGCGGCACGACCGCGCGGCCCAAGGGGATTCAGCGCGACACCGGCGGCTACGCGGTGGCGCTGGCGGCGTCGATGGACCTGATCTATGATGGACGCCCGGGAGAGACCTACTTCTCGACTGCGGACGTCGGGTGGGTCGTAGGCCATTCCTATACGGTCTACGGTCCACTGCTTCGGGGCATGGCCACGGTCATCTACGAGGGGATTCCGACCCGACCGGACGGCGCCATCTGGTGGAAAATCGCGGCCGAGACTGGGACCACGGTGATGTTTTCCTCACCCACCGCGATACGGGTTCTCAAGAAGCAGGATCCGGCCCTGATCCAGCGGCATGATCTTTCCCGTCTACGGCACCTCTTCCTGGCTGGCGAACCACTCGACGAACCTACGTCCACGTGGATCCGGGAGGCTCTCGGACACGTCAACATCATCGACAACTACTGGCAGACTGAGACGGGTTGGCCGTTATTGACCCTGATGGCGGGGTCTGGTCCGGTTCGCGCGAAAGCGGGTTCGCCGGGCTTTCCTGCCTACGGCTACGCAGCGCGGGTGGTTGATCCGACGAATGGAGAACCGGTGCAGCGGGGTGAGAAAGGAGTCTTGGCCGTTGGTCTGCCCATGCCGCCGGGCTGCATGAGCACCATCTGGCGGAACGACGACCTCTTTGATCGCCACTACTGCGGCCAGTTCAAAGGAAAGAGAATGTACTCGACGTTCGATTACGCAGTGCAGGACGAGGAGGGGTATTTCTTCATTCTCGGGCGCACCGACGACGTCATCAACGTGGCGGGGCATCGGTTGGGCACGCGTGAGATCGAGGAGGCGATCTGTGCGCATCCGGCGGTGGCCGAGGCGGCGACGGTCGGGCGCAACGATGAGCTCAAGGGCCAGGCCGTGGCCTGTTTTGTCGTGCTCCGCCAGCCGGAGGCGTACGCCTCCGCGGACGCGCAGGCGAGAGTGAAGCGGGAGATTGAGGAGACGGTGGTCCGTCAGGTCGGAGCGCTGGCGCGTCCGGCGCTGATCGCGCTGGTCCCGCAGTTGCCGAAGACTCGCTCGGGGAAGATCGTGCGGCGGGCGATCCTCGCGATCGCGGAGGGCCGATCGACCGGGGATCTCAGCACGATGGAGGACGCCTCCGTCCTCGAAGCCATCCGGCAGGAAGTTGAGGCTCAGTCGAGAAAGGATTGATCCTTGTTCCCCGTCGCCCTCGCGTCACCGTTACCGTCATGTTGACCCCAGGAAGTCGTTTCCGTGCCGCCCTCGCGGCGGAGAAGCCCCTGCAGCTGACGGGGGTGATCAACGCCTACGCTGCCTTGCTGGCCCGTCGGGCCGGATTCCGGGCGCTCTATCTCTCGGGTGCCGGAGTGGCCAATCACTCTTACGGCGTGCCGGACACGGGCATCACGGAGCGGGCCGACGTGCTGATCGACGCGCGGCGGATCACGCGGTGCGTGGACCTGCCGCTCCTCGTGGACATCGACACGGGCTGGGACGACCCGGAACGCACCGTGAGGGAAATGGAGGAGGCTGGGGTGGCCGCCGTGCACATCGAGGATCAGGTGCCGGCCAAGGTCTGCGGCCATCTGCCGGGCAAGCACCTGGTCCCCACGAACGTCATGGTCGACCGCGTGCGCGCGGCCGTCCGGGGCCGTCGCGATCCGGATTTCGTGATCATGGCGCGCACCGATGCGGCGGCGAATGAAGGTCTCGCCGGTGCCATTGCAAGGGCGCAGGCCTACGTCGCCGCAGGAGCGGACATGATCTTCGCTGAGGCGCTCACGACGCTCGAAGAATACCGGGCCTTCACGCGGGCTCTGCCGGTGCCGGTCCTCGCTAATCTCACGGAATTCGGAAAGACCCCGCTCTTCGGCCTCGACGCTCTGCGCGACGCCGGAGTCGCGCTCGTACTCTATCCGCTCAGCGCCTCACGCGCGGCGGCAGCTGCGTCGCTGGACGTATACTCGGCGATTCGTCGGGACGGCACCCAGGCCGCGGTCGTCGGCCGGATGCAGACCCGCAGCGATCTCTACGCCACCCTCGGTTACCAACCGCCACGCTGAGCGCCGCGTGCGTTCGACGGGCCCTCTCCCTATGTCCTCCGACACCTCGCCAGGCCCAGTCGCTTCCGCAACGTCCGCTCCGCGGGCCAAAAAGTCGGTGGCGCTCTCCGGGGTCGTCGCCGGAAACACCGCGATCTGCACGGTCGGTCATTCCGGCAACGACCTGCACTACCGTGGGTATGATATCAACGAGGTCGCGGCGCACGCGGCCTACGAGGAGGTCGCGCACCTCCTCATCCACGAGCGACTCCCGCGCGCTGATGAGTTGACCGCCTACCGCGCGAAACTGCGCTCGCTCCGCTCCCTGCCGCAGGCCCTGCGAACCGTCTTGGAGCAGATCCCTGCCTCAGCCCATCCGATGGATGTGCTGCGGACGGGCACCTCGGTGCTCGGCAACCTCGAGACCGAGTCCCTGCCGGCCGCGGGCGGCACCGCGGCGACCGTTGCCGGGGCGCGGGAAATCGCCGACCGGTTGCTGGCGAGCTTCCCGTCGATGCTGCTGTACTGGCATCACTTCGCGACGAGCGGTCAGCGCATCGCGGTGGAGACGGAGGATGAGACGATCGCCGCGCACTTTCTGCGCCTGCTGCACCAACAGAGCCCTGCGCCGACCCATGTCGCCGCGTTGGATCGCTCGATGATCCTGTACGCGGAGCACGAGTTCAACGCCTCCACCTTCACCGCGCGGGTCATCGCGGGCACCGGTGCCGACGTGCATTCGTGCGTCACAGGTGCGATCGGCGCACTGCGCGGCCCGAAGCACGGAGGCGCCAACGAGGTCGCGCTGGACATCCAGCAGCGGTATGCGACGCCCGACGAGGCGGAGGCGGACATCCGGGCGCGGCTCCTGCGACGGGAGATCGTGATTGGCTTCGGACATCCGGTCTACACGGTCGCGGACCCGCGGAACGGCATCATCAAGGAAATCGCTCGCCGGCTCTCGGAGCAGGCCGGAGATCACCGCCTCTTCGCGGTGGCCGAGCGGATCGAGAGCCTGATGTGGGCCGAGAAGCGGATGTTCCCGAACCTCGATTGGTTCAGCGCCGTGGCGTATCACCGGCTCGGTGTGCCCATGCTCATGTTCACCCCGCTCTTCGTGATGGCGCGGATCGCCGGTTGGGCGGCGCACATCGTCGAGCAGCGCATCGACGGCAAGATCATCCGCCCCGGAGCCAACTACACCGGCCCGGACAATCGTCCGTTCCCCGCGCTCAGCGCCCGGACGTGATTGCTTTCGTCCCAACCGTTTCCTCACTCCCATGTCCGCCCCTATCAGCAACGTCCGTCCCGATCCTGATCCGCTGCTCGTCGCTCTCGCCGAGTACACGCTCCACGCCGACGTGCAGAGCGATGAAGCGTACGACACTGCGCGGTGGTGCCTCGCCGACACGCTGGCTTGCGGCATCATGGCTCTCGCTTACCCGGCCTGCACCAAGCTACTTGGCCCGGTGGTGCCGGGAGCGGCCTTACCGAACGGCGCTCGGGTACCCGGTACCGCCTACGAACTCGATCCCGTGCAGGGTGCATTCAACGTCGGAGCCATCGTGCGTTGGCTGGATTTCAACGACACCTGGCTGGCGGCGGAGTGGGGACACCCGTCCGACAATCTCGGCGCCATCCTCGCCACGGCCGACTGGCTGAGCCGCAACGAAGCCACCGCCAGCGGCCTTTCCGCCTTCACTCGCGCCCTGCCAGCGCGCCGTAGGCCGTTGACGATGCGGGACGTGCTGACCGCGATGATCAAGGCGCACGAGATCCAGGGCGTGCTGGCCCTCGAGAATTCCTTCAACCGCGTCGGCCTCGACCACGTGATCCTGGTCCGCATCGCGTCCACCGCGGTCACCGCGGGCCTGCTGGGTGGCAGCCGCGAGCAGGTCATCAACGCGCTCTCGCATGCGTGGCTCGACGGCTCCGCCCTCCGCACTTATCGGCACGCGCCGAACACCGGGTCCCGCAAGTCCTGGGCCGCAGGTGACGCCACCAGTCGCGCAGTCCGCCTCGCGCTCACGGCGATGACCGGTGAGATGGGCTATCCCTCCGTCCTCACAGCCCGGACGTGGGGCTTTCAAGATGTGTCCTTCAAGGGTAACGCCGTCCGCCTGGCCCGCCCGCTGGGCAGCTACGTGATGGAGCACGTCCTGTTCAAGATTTCCTTCCCGGCCGAGTTCCATGCGCAGACGGCCGTCGAATGCGCGATGCAGCTCCATGCGGCAGTGCGAGACCGGCTGGACGACATCGAGCGCGTTGAGATGACGACGCACGAGTCGGCGATCCGGATCATCGACAAGAGCGGGCCGCTGCACAACCCGGCGGACCGTGATCACTGCCTGCAGTACATGACCTCCATCGGGCTGATCCATGGTCGCCTGACCGCGGATCACTACGAAGATGCGGCGGCGGCGGATCCGCGAATCGATGCCCTGCGGGCGAAGATGCGCGTCACCGAGGATCGGCAGTACTCGCGTGACTACCTCGATCCCGAGAAGCGCTCGATCGCGAATGCGGTGCAGGTTTTTTTCCGCGACGGTACGAGCACGCCGCGCGTCGAGGTTCACTACCCGATCGGGCACCGACGCCGTCGGGCCGAGGGCATCCCGGTTTTGCGGGAGAAGGCGCAGGCGGCCTTCGCGGCCCACTTCGGGGCCGCGCGCGCGAGAGAGATCATGGATCTCTTCGCGGATCGCGCTCGTCTGGAGGCGATGCCGGTCCGGGATTTCGTCGCCCGGTTCGTTTCGTAGATCGCTCGACCGCGGAAATCGTCAGGGCTGCGGCGTGACGACCACTGGCCCGAAGGCCGGGATCGCCATGTCGCGCCCATCGGTGATGTTGGTGTAACGGTCCATGCCCAGCCCGTAGACCAACTTCACCGGAGCCTTGATCTCGCGTGAGTACCAGACCAGCACGCTGGCGGGGTCGGCGGGGTCGAACTCGACCTTGTAGACCATCGGACCCTGCTTCTTTGGATCCTCCGGGATCAGCTCGAATCCCGCCGGTCGGCCGGCGGACTGCAGACGACCGGTGACCCCGGAGAAGCGTACCCGGAGGCAGTGATGCAGCGCCTGCGTGGATGGCAGGATCTCGTGCGAGACGTAGTTGATCGGCGTCGCGTAGCCGGCCTTGCCGTAGACGTGGGTGAGGGCGGTCTCGGCGAGACGACGACCGAGGCGCTGCTGGCCCTCAGTGCCAATGTGAATCAGATCATCGAGCGCGAGATCGACCGATGGCACGACCCAGAGATTTGGGCGCAGCGCAGCGGCGTTGCGTTGGTGTTCTTGGATCATTTGCCAGAATGGGTCGGTGCTGCGGTCCTCGTTGGCGAAACGGCCAATCTGCACGTAGATGAACGGGAGGTCGGGAATACCGGTGTCGCGCCGTAGACTATCGATCAGGTTCAGGAAATCCGCCGTGAAGCGGTCCGCCGATTCGCGGGAACCGGACTGCCCCTCGCCCTGATACCAGATCACGCCCTTGATCCGACCACCCACCTGCTGGATGCGGTGCAGCATGTTGCCGTAGAGAGATTCAGTTCCCTGGTCGCGGAGCGACGGTGACCACTGGGTGAGGTTCGTGCCGCCGAGGGCGCAGGGAATGAGACCGATCCGTCGTCCCGTGGCGCGCGCGAGAAGATCGGCGAATCCGAGGTCGGGTCCCAGACCGCCGCCGCGACCGGCCCGATCGTCTTCCTGCAGCTTCGCCCACTGCGCCTCGGTGAGCGACGGGTTCATCTTGAAGATGAGTCGCTTGAAAACCGGCGCCGACGCCGCGTAGACGCGGTGGGTGGGCGGTGTCGCCTCCACCCACTGTCCAGTGAGATCGAAGACCCGGACGAGGGGGTTGGGTGTCGTGGCCGGCGGCAGCAGCGCCACGCCCTGCATGTTCGACTGACCGGCGGCCACCCAAAGATCGACGTCGTCACCCTCCGGGTGAGGATGCGTGGCCGCTGTTCCGGAGACCGGCCGAACCAAGGCCGCGGTGAAAACGAACGCGAGCAGGGAGACGGCAAGGTGGCGGGCTAGCGGGGTGAGCATGGGGAAGGGAGGGCCGATTTAGGGAGAACTCAGCTGCGCGGACAAGTCGTGAACGCGGGCCTGAGCAGTTCGTGGCGAAATGAGCGATTGAGCGGATTTCACTCGCGACCGATCATCTGAAACGGCGTGCTGGAGGCGAGGTTCACGGGTGCGCGGAACTGCTGTCATGAACGAGCCGATCAAAATCAACTGGTACCGATCGAAGGTGGACCGTGCGGTGATGAGCCGCCTCGTGCAGCGCAATGATACGCGCGCCTTCGCGCAGGTTTTCCTGCAATTGGGGCTCTTTGTGGTCACGGGTGGTGCGGCTTACGCGCTCTATCAGCAGATCGATGGGAGGAACTGGCCGTGGATGGTTCCGCTGCTGCTGGTCGCCCTCTTCGCCCACGGTACGAATGGCAGCTTCTTCGGTGGCGTGGCCTGCCACGAACTCTGCCACAAGACGCCGTTCACCTCTCCGTTCTGGAACACTTTCTTTCTCCGCATCTACGCGTTCCTCGCGTGGTTTGACCCCTTGGCCTACCGCGCGAGTCACGTCCGGCACCATCAGGCGACGACGCACGCGGAGCACGACGGCGAGGTCGTGCTGCCGCTGCGCATCGATTGGGACAGTGTGCCCTTCATCCTCTCGCACCTGACCTTTCATCCCGTCGCGCTCTGGAACCAGCTGCGCTTCTGGGTTGCGCTGGCGCTGGGCGACGTGTCGCGCGATGGATTCTTCAAGGCGGCGTGGCTGCGGCGCGTGCTGCCCGAGTCCGACCTCAAGGCGCGGCGCGAACGTGTGCGCTGGGCTCGGATCGTGCTGGGTGGCCACGCCCTGCTTGCGCTGGCCTTCCTGCTGACGGGTCATGGATTTCTGATCGTGGTCGTGAACCTCGGCACGTTTTACGCGCCGTGGCTCACGCTCCTCGTGGGCGCGCCGCAGCATGTCGGACTGGCACCCGATACCCCGGATTTTCGCCGCTGCTGCCGCACCTTCACCTGCAGTTGGCTGCCGGCGTTCTTCTACTGGAACATGCAGTACCACGTGGAGCATCACATGTTCCCGGCGGTTCCCTTCTACAACCTGCCGCGCCTGCGCGAGGCGATCGCGCATGACCTGCCGCCGGCCTCGCACGGCCTCTGGGCCACGTGGCGGGACGACATCATTCCGGTGCTGCGGCGGCAGCGGGAGGATCCGCACTACGTCTATGTGCCACCGATCCCGGGTGGTGAGGGTGAGCGGGCGACGGATGCGCAGCTCCTCGCGGAGGCGTGACAGACGCCGCCCGTGAGCGGTCGAGCCTAGCTGCGCAGGCCGCTGCGAATCATCGCGACGGCGATCGCCGCGAGGAGCATCGAAACGATTTTCGAGACGGCGCGCAGGCCCGCCGGGCCGATGCGGCGACCCAGCCAATCGCTGTAGTGTAGCGCCAGCACCACGAGGACGAGGTTCGCCGCGAGGGCGGCCAGCGTGACCGCGAGTCCGATGGCCTTGTTCTGAGCGAGGACGAGGAGCGTGGTGATGGAGGCGGGCCCCGCGATCAACGGCATGCCCAGGGGCACGATCCCGAAATCTTCCGGGAGTTTTTCCGATTCCGAAGCCGAGGTCGAAAGGAGGTCCTTGGCCGCCAGGATGAAGAGGATCAGTCCACCCGCGATCTGGAAGTCGGCGACCGCAATGCCGAGCGCCGTGAAGACGGATTGTCCGAGGAACAGGAATCCGAGGGCGACCAGACCGCCCGTCCAGATCGCCTGATCCGCGAGCCGACGCCGTTGGTCCGAGCGGATGTTCTGGCCCATCCCGAGAAAGATCGCCGCGAGGCCGATCGGATCGATGGCGACGAACAGCGGGATGAAGGCTTGGAGGAAACGGGCACCCCAATCGAGCATGGCACCACGATGCGGAGCGCCCTGAGAAAGGCAAACTGCCCCTCGGGCTACGGCGGGAGCAATGGCAGGCCGCCGGGTTACACCGCTTCGGCGCGCAGGCCGGCGCCGCGCAAGGCCGCGAGCACTTCGGTCACGTGCGCCGGGCCGCGGGTCTGCAGCACCAGCTCGATCTCGACATACTGCGCGGAAAGCGACGAGAACGCCCGCTGGTGGTGAACCTCCTCGATGTTCGCGCCGGCGCGAGCCACGGCGGTGGTGATCGTCGCTAGGGAGCCCGGCACGTCGCGCGCACTCACCTTCAGCCGCACGAGCCGGCCGGCGCGCACCAAGCCGTGTCCGATGATGGCGGAAAGCAGCAACGGATCGATGTTGCCGCCGCAGAGCACCAGCCCGACCTTGCGGCCGCGGAACCGTTCCCGATGCGCGAGCAGGGCGGCAAGGCCAGCCGCGCCGGCGCCCTCGACGAGCGTTTTCTCCACCTCCAGCAGCATCACGATGGCCTGTTCGAGATCCGGTTCCTCCACCAGGACGAGGTCGTTCACCGATGCAGCGACGACCTGACGTGTCAGCGTGCCGGGCAGTCCCACCGCGATGCCATCGGCGATGGTGCTCTCGCCCTGGGGCAGGGACGTTCCCTTGATGAGGTTGTACATCGCTGGGAAGCGGCGCGTTTGCACGCCCACGACCTCGATCGACGGCTTGAGCGCCTTGGCGGCGGTGGCCATGCCGGCGATCAAGCCGCCGCCTCCCACCGAAATGACGAGCAGTTCGAGGTCCGGCACCTCCTCGAGCATCTCAAGGGCGATCGTGCCCTGACCGGCGATGACCGCCGGGTCGTCGTAGGGATGCACGAACGTGAGATTCCGTTCGCGGGCAAGCGCGTAGGCCTTTTCCCGCGCCTCTTCGAGCGTGTCGCCGTGCGTGATGACGGTGGCACCGAAGCCTTCGGTGCGCTCGACCTTCACGGCCGACGTGTTTTTCGGCATCACGATCACCGCCGGGATTCCCAAGCGCTGGCAGTGGTAGGCTACCCCTTGGGCGTGGTTGCCGGCACTCATGGCGATCACCCCACGACCGCGGGCGGCCGCGTCGAGAAGCGCGAGGCAGTTGCAGGCTCCGCGCTCCTTGAACGAGGCGGTGAACTGCAGGTTCTCGAACTTCAGGAATACCTCTGCACCCGTGATCTGGCTCAGCGTTTGCGAGGGCAGGCAGGGCGTCGGAAGAATGTGCCCCTTCAGGCGTTGGGCGGCGGATTGGATGTCGGCGAGCGTCACGGCAGGAAAGGTGAGGATGTCGGGCCTGGTCGGGCGGTGCAAGCGCCGCCCTCCGCCGCAGGGGCACGGGAGGATGGAGACGAGCGTGCCCCGCGGCCTCCGCCCCGCCGTCGCGCACGGCCCGTGGTTCGCGGCGCGTGCACGCCGCGGACTCCGGTGAGCGCAGGCGCTGCGCCGATGAGCGATCCTGAGCGTTCCGTGGGTGATGTGCACGCTTTCTCTTGATCGCTGAGCGTTTCGAGCGTGGCCCCTTGACGCCTGTTGGACCTGACGTGTCGTTGCGGAGGCTTTCCGCGTTGGTGGTGCTTCCTTCCATCGCCCAACCCCTTTTCCCCCAATGATGCCCTCATCCCCTGTTTCGCGCTGGTTGTTGCTTGCCGGGTTTGTCCTGAGTGTCGCGATGATCTTGTCGCTTCGGATGGAAGCGGCCAGCGGACCCCGAGTGGCTCCGCTGACGCTTACGGCGGGCGGTCTGGAGGTAGGGACGGATGTACCTGCATTTGAAGCCAAGGTGCGCGAGTTGAAGCGCATGGGTTTCACGAGTGTTCAGACCTACGTTTACTGGAACAAGGTCGAGCCCTCCCCCGGTGAGATCAATTGGTCGGAGTATGACCGTGAGGTTGAAGTGTACACGCGGGCGGGGCTGAAGTGGGTGCCGTTCATCATTATGGGGCCATGGTACGTGACGCCCCAATGGGTCCGGGAAAAGCCGGGCATGGTGATGTACCGTTGCTTGGAGCACGGTCGCGAGATGGCGATCCCCTCGCTCTGGTCCGCGGGGATGCGGGATCATGTCCGGCACTCGCTCCGACAGCTGGCGGCTCACTACGGGCCGAAGGGCGTGCTGGAGTCCGTGAACATTGGGATCACGGGCGATTACGGCGAGGCGATCTACCCGGTGATCGGAAATTGGCCGGGCGAGTACCACTCGCATGCGGGGTACTGGTGTGGCGACGCGTTGGCGGAGGCGGACTTCCGGGCGCACGTCCAGACGCTCTATCCCGAAGGCATCGATGCGCTCAACCGAGCGTGGCGGAGCGATTACGGATCGTGGGCTGAGGTGCGGCCTTTTCTTCCGGCCAAGGCGCCGTCCGAGCGGGCCTGGCAGGAGTTCCTCGCGTGGTATCGTGACGAGATGACGGAGTTTTCGGACTTCTGCCTCGCGGAGACGCGGGCGGCCTTCCCTGGGGTGGACGTTTACCTGTGCACGGGCGGCGACATGGCTCCGGAGCACGGTTCGGACTTCTCCGCCCAGGCGAAGGTGGCCGCCAAGCACGGCGCGGGAATCCGCATCACCAACGAGGGCAGTTCCTTTGGCTACAACGTACGTCTCACCCGCCTGGTCGCGACGGCGGGCCATCATTACGGCGCGTACTTTGGCAACGAACCGGCGTCGTACGTGTCGGCGGAGGGCATGGTAGGCCGTATGTTCAATGCGGTCACTTCGGGCGCAAATCAGATGTTTGCGTGGTCGGGCGAGCTCATGATCGATCCGAAGACGGGCAAGTGGGCACCGATGGGTGAGCAAACGGGTCGCCTGAGTCCGCTCTTCCGCGAGCAGCAGCGGCCACGGATCGATGCGGTCGTGTATCAGCCCAATCTTTCCGCGTCGCAGGTGCTGAGTGCGGAGGTGGCGCAGTCGGGCATGGCGCGGGTCGGTGAGTTCCTCGCCGAGTTCCGACGCTTCATCGATTACGATCTCGCCGATGACCGGTTGATCCAGGACGGCGTGTTGGCGGGCAAGAGGATCTTGTTCGTGGCCAATGCTCAGGTGGTCGATGCGCGGACGACGCGAGTCATCGCGGACTGGGTGCGGTCGGGTGGGCTTCTCTTCGTGCTGGGTTACCGGCCGATCGACTGGGATGGATCGACGGCCCCGTTCGATGATCTCACGGGATTCACGCCGGAGACGGATGACATCCGGGGCATCGACACGAAGGGGATGCGGATCGCGCGTCCAGACCTGCTTCCGTCGATCGCGGCTCTGACGAATGTGACGCCCTTCGGGGCCTATCGTCCCTTGGCGCCGGACGTCGAGATCCTGATGGGGATGCAGTATTCCCCTGACTTGGCCGTGGCCTGGCGGAAGCCTCTCGGGAAGGGAATGGTTTACTCCTATTTCGGCACGATGGATCTCCGGCAGAACGAGGCGAGCTGGGCGCAGTCGCACCGTCTCCCGCTGCGGTTCATCCAGGACCTCCTGCAGAGTGCGATCACCGAGAAACGTCTCGCGGCGGTGCCGACGACGCTGAACTTCGATCTGCCGGACGTCTACAAGGTCGAGACCGATGCCGGTTTGTGGATCCTCAACATGGGCGCGGAGGCGCGCGATGTGCCGGTCGGCGTCGGACGGACCGTCCGTGTGCCCTCGTTCGACATTGCGCTGCATCCCCGCGGCTGAGCAATCCCAGTCGTGGCGGTCTGCATCTCGCGGACCGCTGCCCGGTTGGTTTGTCCGCCGGGCCGCGGTGGGTGGCTCGATCCCGTCGGCGCGGGACGGCGCTTACTCCGCCAGCTTGGCGTCGATCAAGTCCCGCAGCGTGGCGAAGCCGTCGGAGCTGATGCTCAAGTCCCCGCGGAAGGGGTTGTCGGTGGCGACGAGAAAGAAGATGAGCAGGCCGAGCATCAAGGAGACGCTTACCGTGGCGAACAGCTTCACGGTCTCCGAGTTCGCGGCGACAAACCACGTCGACGCAATCGTGAGCAGCGCTCCGATCACGACGATCCACCACAGGGGAGCAGTCAGTCGAGCATCGTAGCTCCGGGCTCGCTCGTCGCCGGCCAGCATGAGCGCGTTCAACTGCTGGACGGACCGGGCCTGCCGCTGAATGCTGCCGCCTCCACCCCCGAGCAGGCGTCCCGGCTCACGGGCGCTGAGCAGTGCCTCGATGGCCTCGAGTTTCTCTGCCTCACCCTGGGGTGGTTGACCGACCTGTTGTGCGGGCCACGATTTCGTGACCACGATATCGGCCCAGTCGCGGAGGTTCCGCAGCGCGTCGGACCGCGTCGGCTCCGGCAGCGTGTTCAGCGTACGCTGCAGATTGGTGGCCGTCAGGACTTCCCGCTGGGCCAGTGTATCCATTGAGTTGAACGTGTCCCAAGTACCGACCGCGACGAGACCCAGCGTGATACCAAAAAAGATGCCGAGCGTACTGCTCACGATCCCGACCACGTCGTTCTGTCCGGGGTAGGGGCCGACCCAAGTCTCGATTCGCTTGCGCAGGAGAATGTGTCCCGCGACTGCGAAGAGCACGAAGGCGGAGGTGACCACCACGCCGAGCAAGACGTTGGGGAGATCGTAGAGCCAGTAGAGAGACATGACACCCGGATATCGTCTTGAACCTGATGATCAAGCGTTTAGCGATCATCACCCCGTCGGGATCCGATGGGCGGCGCGATCCGTGGTTTACACGGAGGACGATGCCGCCGGTTCCGCCGGGCGTAGGGTTGTGGGGCCGCCTTCGAGCGCGGTTTCCGAGAGGATCTGCCGTGCGATGTCGCTCGCGGCGGTCGGTCGGGCGAGGTGTTCGAGGCCGCGCCGCCAACGTTTCCATTGGTTGGCACCGTGATCGAATGCCGCGGTGATCGCCGCCACCACCTGCTCCGGTGTCGTGGCGAGGGTCCCGGCATCGTGCGCTTTGAGGAGTTCCCAGTTTCCCTCCTCCTGACCGCGCACGACTTGGCTCACGATCATGGGGCAGAGTGCATTGATCGATTCCTGAGTCGTGGCTCCGCCCGCCTTGCTGATGACGAGGTGGTGGCGCATGAGCAGGTCGGGGATGCGATCGGTCCAGCCGAGGACCTCGACCGAGGTCGTGGTGGGGTGGGGAAGCGAGGCGAGTTCCCGGCGGAGGTCTTCGCTGCGTCCGGCCGTGATCGTGACGGCTAGTCCGGGGCAGGCGACGACGGCGCGGGCGATGGCGGTTGCCCGACGGCGGGAGCAGTTGATCATCAGCAGGACCCGTCGCGGGCCGCCGCTGGCTGGATCGGGCGGCACGGCATCGCTGCTCCGGTCGGCGAACGCAGAGGCCACGGGGAAGCCGGACACTGTGACGCGGGAGGGAGTGACGCCGCGATCGATCATCCGCTGGGCCGAGCCCGCGTCGGTGACGAACCAGCGCTGCGCGGGGACGCCGAACCAGATGGCGTTGATCGTGAGCGCATCGGTCACGACCACGTAGAGTGGGGGAACGGCCCGGCCCCTGCGACGCACTTGCTCCGCGAGCCATCCGTAGACCGGGTAGGTCGCGCAGAGTGCGTCCGGCTTCTTCTCGTCCAGCAGGCGTTCGAACGCGCGGACATACTGCGGAAGAAGGGCCGTGAGGTGGCGGAGGTGGGGCGTTCGATCAAGCCAGCCGTAGAAGCCAGCCCATACCGCCGGGGCATGATTGATGACCTTCAGGTAGAGCTGGCGTGAGAGCCGGTCCAGCCGCGGAGCGACCTCCGCGAAGAGATCGACTTTCTCCGCTGTGACACCGGGTTGGCGCTGCAGTCCGGCAACGAGGGCCCGGGCGGCGCTATTGTGACCTTCTCCGTAGCTCGCGGTCAGGACGAGCACGCGTCGCGGCGTCATGAGAGCGCGTGGCGCAGGGCCTCGAGTTGCGGCCCGAGCGGTGCCTCGATGCCGGGCTCCGGATCGTCGGCGCCTTCGTCGGTGGGCATCGGAAAGCGTAGGATGAAGTCCTTGAAGTGGATCACCTCGAATCGGCCGTCGAGGTGCTCGACGATCGCGGTGAGCGATTCCACCCAGTCACCAGAATTGAGGTAGTGGATCCCGTCGATCTGCTTGTCCGCTGGCGTGTGAATGTGCCCGCAGATGACACCCACGCAGCCGCGTTCTCGGGCGAGGGCCGCAATGTTCTCCTCGAACTTCCCGACGAAACTCACGGCCTGCTTCACGCGCGCCTTGATCGCCTTGCTGAGCGAGAAGTACTCCTTGCCCCAGAACTTCCGCCACAGGTTGTAGACACGATTGAGCCGCAGCAGCAGGGCGTAGCCGACGTCCCCGACGTGGGCCAGAAAGGCCATGTTCTTGACCACCCCGTCAAACACGTCTCCGTGCAGGACGAGGTAGCGTCCGTTCGGTGTCTCGAGCAGGCAGTCCTCGACCAGGTGAATCCGTTCGAAACTCATCGGCAGTAGCCGTGAGAGGAAGTCATCGTGGTTGCCGCGCAGATACACGACGTTGATGTCTTTTTTTTGGACCAGCGTCAGGATGCGGCGGACGAAGCGGGTGTGGGCGCGACTCCAAGTGGCGCCCCGGCGAAGACGCCAGCCGTCGATGATGTCGCCGTTCAGGATGAGACGCTCGCAGCGAATGTGCTTGAGGAAGTGAGTTGCCTCCTCCGCCTTGGCGTCTGGCGTGCCGAGGTGGACGTCGGAGAGGATGGCGGATCGGACGTGGAGAACGGGTTTCGACATGATCGCGCGGTGCCCGTCATCGTGCTGCGTTCCCGTGCCGTCCCGGTGTCGAGCGTGTGGCGATCGCGTAACGAAACCTTCCGGCGACCGGTTTGCGGGTCGTCGATCTCGTTGATGGAGGGCGACTCCGGTCGCCGCGCCGCTCGGGGTGGAGCGGCTATTGCCGGGCGATGTTCGGCCGGCCGCCGCGCAGCACGTACTTCTGGATCTTGCCGGTGGAGGTCTTGGGCAGCTCGGTCACGAACGTGAACTCATGTGGGGCCTTGAAGTGAGCGAGGTGGGCGCGGCAGAACGCGCGGAGCTCCGCGGCGTCCCCGGTGGCGCCGGCCTTCAGCACGACGAATGCCACGGGCGTCTCGCCCCACTTCTCGTGGGGCTTTCCGACGACGGCCACCTCCTGCACGGACGGATGGCGGAGCAGGAGGCCCTCGACCTCGATGGAGGAGATGTTCTCGCCGCCACTGATGATGACGTCCTTCCAGCGATCGCGGATCTCAAGGTAGCCATCCGGATGCACGACCGCGGCGTCGCCGCTGCGGAACCAGCCTCCGCGCATCGCCTGGGCGGTGGCTTCGGGATCGTTGTAGTAGCCGCGCATCACGGCGTGGCCGCGCATCACGACCTCGCCGAGCGTGGCGCCGTCGTGGGGCACTTCCCGGTCCTGATCGTCCACCACGCGGACCTCTGCGGAGGCGATGGCCTCGACGCCCTGCCGCGACTTATGGATGGCGACCTCGCGCAGGCCCAGCTGCGCGTCCTCCGGACGCGGTTCGCAGACGGTGACGATCGGGGAAACCTCGGTGAGACCGTAGACATGGGTGATGGTCCACCCGAACTCGCCCTCGACCCGTTCGATGGTCGCGGCGGCGGGTGGCGCGCCCGCGGTCAAGACGCGGATGCCCCGTGGCAGGCCGCGGTGCAGTTCGGACGGCGAGTTGGCGATGCCGATGAGGATTGTTGGTGCCGCGCAGAAGAGCGAGATTCGCTCGCTGCGGAGGAGTTCGAAAATGCGCTTGGTTTCCGGCTTGTGGAGGCAAACGTGAGTCCCGCCGACGGCAGTGACGATCCAAGCGAAGCACCAGCCGTTCACGTGGAACATCGGGAGCGTCCACAAGTAGCGGTCCGCACTCGTCATCGGCGTGTGCGCCAGCCGGCAGAGGATGTTCAGGTACTGATTGCGATGCGTGAGCATCACGCCCTTCGGGCGCGCCGTGGTGCCCGACGTGTAATTGATCGACAGCGTGCTGAGCTCGTCGATTTCGGGGAGGTCAGTGACCGGCGGAGCGGCGACAAGGCGATCTTCGTAGGAGATCCAGTTTGGTTTCTCGCCGCTGAAAGCCACGAAGTGCTGGACCCCGGGAATGGCGCCGCGGATCTGATCCACGAGATCCAGGTAGTCGGCCTGCACGCAGACCACCTTGGCGCCGGAGTGGTTCAGGATGTAGGTAAAGTCGTCGAGGCTCAGCCGGTAGTTGATGGGGACGATGACCGCGCCGAGCTGTGGAATTGCGTAATACGCTTCCAAGTGCGCGTGACTGTTCGGAGCGATGCACGCCACCCGATCACCGGGGCCAATTCCCAAGTCGCGCAGGACCGAGGACCAGCGGTCGACCCGATCGAGGAATTGCGCGTAGGTGAAGCGCCGGTCCCCGTCCACCACCGCCTCGCGGTGGGGATAGAGACGGCGGGCGCGTCGGGCGAACTCCAAGGGGGTGAGGGGGGCTTCCATGGGGCGAAAGGAAACGGACGACGGGGGATCGAAAAAGTGTGGCTGGGTTTACGGCCGGGAGGCAAGACAGGGACGGCCGCGTGGAGCCGGCGTGGGGCGATGGTTCAAGGTCGCGGGAGATTCGCGTCTTCGGGGGAAATTGCCTTTGCGAAAAGCGGTTCCTGAGTTTTTGTGGTGTCATGGACCCTCATTCCGAATCCAGCGGGGGCAAGTGCCCGTTCGCTCACATGCATGCCGGCGCGCAGGCGCAGACCAATCGCGACTGGTGGCCGAATCAGGTCAACCTGAAGATGCTGCATCAGAACTCCTCTCTCTCTGATCCGATGGGCGAGGGGTTTGATTATGCGAAAGAATTTCAGAAACTCGACCTCAAGGCTCTCAAGCAGGACCTGTACGCGCTGATGACGGATTCGCAGGAGTGGTGGCCGGCCGATTTCGGCCATTATGGCCCCCTCTTCATCCGCATGACCTGGCACAGTGCGGGCACGTATCGCACCGGTGACGGCCGGGGTGGCGCCGGCGCGGGACAGCAGCGCTTCGCGCCGCTCAACAGCTGGCCGGACAACACCAATCTCGACAAGGCGCGCCGTCTGCTCTGGCCGATCAAGCGCAAGTACGGCAAGCAGATCTCCTGGGCCGATCTCATGGTCCTCGCGGGCAATTGCGCGCTCGAGTCGATGGGCTTCAAGACCTTTGGCTTCGGCGGCGGCCGCGCCGACGTCTGGGAGCCCGAGGAGGACGTCTACTGGGGTTCCGAGACGACGTGGCTTGGCGACAAGCGCTACTCCGGTGATCGCCAGCTCGAAAATCCGCTCGCGGCCGTGCAGATGGGCCTGATCTACGTCAACCCCGAGGGACCGAACGGCAACCCTGACCCGGTGGCCTCGGCGCGCGACATCCGCGAGACCTTCGGCCGAATGGCGATGAACGACGAGGAAACCGTCGCGCTCATCGCCGGTGGCCACACCTTCGGCAAGACCCACGGCGCGGCCTCGGCATCGCACGTCGGTCGCGAGCCGGAAGGTGCGAGCATGGCTGAGCAGGGCCTTGGCTGGTCGAACTCCTTCGGCAGCGGCAAGGGTGCGCACACCATCACCAGCGGGCTGGAGGTCACGTGGACCACGACGCCCACCCAGTGGAGCAACAATTATTTCGAGAACCTGTTCGGCTACGAGTGGGAGCTGGTGAAGAGCCCGGCCGGAGCCCACCAGTGGGTGGCCAAGGACGCCAAGGACACGGTGCCGGACGCCTTCGATCCGAAGAAGAAGCATCGTCCGACGATGCTCACCACCGACCTCGCACTGCGCTTCGACCCGGCGTACGAGAAGGTCTCACGGAAGTTCCTCCAGAACCCGCAAGCCTTCGCGGATGCCTTCGCCCGGGCGTGGTTCAAGCTGACGCACCGCGACATGGGTCCGAAGGTCCGCTATCTTGGATCCGAGGTGCCGAAGGAGGATCTGATTTGGCAGGATCCGGTCCCCGCCGCGAAGCATCCCCTAGTCGATGCCAAGGACATCGCCGCGCTGAAGGCCAAGATCCTCGCCTCCGGCCTCGGCGTTGCCGAGTTGGTCTCCACGGCCTGGGCTTCGGCCTCGACGTTCCGCGGTTCGGACAAGCGCGGCGGCGCCAATGGTGCCCGCATCCGCCTCGCACCGCAGAAGGACTGGGAGGTGAATCAGCCGACACGTCTCGCGAAGGTGCTGAAGGCCCTCGAAACGATTCAACAGGAGTTCAACGGCGCGCAGACTGGCGGAAAGGCCGTCTCCCTCGCCGACCTCATCGTCCTCGCCGGCGGTGCCGCCATCGAACAGGCGGCGAAGAAGGCGGGTCACGACGTGGAGGTGCCGTTCACCCCGGGCCGCACGGACGCGTCGCAGGAGCAAACCGATGCGGAATCGTTTGCGGTGCTTGAACCGGTGGCGGACGGCTTCCGCAACTACCAGAAGACGAAGTACACGCTCCCGGCGGAGCACTTGCTGGTCGACCGCGCGCAACTCCTCGGGCTGACCGCTCCGGAAATGACGGTGTTGGTCGGCGGTCTCCGCGTGCTCAATGCCAACTACGGCAAATCGCAGCACGGCGTCTTCACGAACCGGCCCGAGACCCTGACGAACGACTTCTTCGTCAACCTGCTCGACATGGGCCACACGGTGCGGCCGACCTCCAAGGCCGAGGATCTCTTCGAGCTTTGCGATCGTTCGACGGGTGACGTCAAGTGGACGGGAACGCGGGTGGACCTGATCTTCGGGTCGCACTCGCAGCTCCGTGCCTTGGCGGAGGTGTACGCCGAGGCGGATGCGGGCCGGAAGTTCGTCGACGACTTCATCGTCGCTTGGAACAAGGTGATGAACGCCGACCGCTTTGAGCTCGCTCGCGGCTGATCGGCGTGAAGTCGGGTAACTCCCGACCCTCAAGATCCTTCATCTGTACGGCGCCATCTCCCCCGTGGAGGTGGCGCCTTTTTTTGGTTTTGATTAACCTCGTTGGATCTCTGCCCGGGGGCGGATGCGTGGAAGGAGGGACGGCATGCCGAGAATCCGCCGACCGGCGTTGACGTTGCCCCAGGAGTGTATCGCGTATGGTCTAAAGGCCGAACCCCGCGAGCCCCTTACCCCTCCTTGCTCATGCCCCTGCGCTGGCGCATTGCCGTCTTCCTCTTTTTTGCGGCTGGATTGAACTACGCTGACCGGGTGGCGCTGTCGTCGGTGATTCCGCCTCTGCGCGCGGACTTAGGAATCACGGATGCGCAGATTGGCTTCGCGGGGATGATCTTTCTCTGGGCCTATGCGATCGTGTCGCCGTTCGCCGGTTTGATGGCGGACCGATTTTCGAGGTCACGGCTGGTCTTGCTCAGCTTGGTGGCATGGAGCGCGGTGACGGTATTGACGGGCTTCGCGGAGAGTTTTGCCGTGCTGGTGCTGGCGAGGTTATTGCTCGGAATCGCGGAGAGCTTTTACCTCCCGGCCGCGGGAGCGTTGCTGGCAGACCACCATGGACCGACGTCCATGGGTCGGGCGGTCAGTGTGCACATGCTGGGCCTCAATCTGGGCCTTGTCCTCGGTGGCGCGGCTGCGGGCATGCTGGCGGAGCACTACGGATGGCGTTTGGGATTCTGGTTGCTCGGAGGATTGGGGCTTTTGCTGGCGGTGGTGGGCCGCGGGGTCCTGCGCGACGGACCGGAGTCGGGTGTGCCTGGCTCCCAGGCGGACGTACCGGCGCCAGCTCAGCCGGCCGTGGCCAAGGTGGGGCTACGCGAGGCTTGGGGCTACTTGCTGAAGGTGCGCTCGTTTCACTGTCTGCTGATGAGTTCCATGGCGGCGGGGGTGGCGGTGTGGATCTTTCTCTCTTGGCTGCCGCTGTTCCTTTCCGAGACTTACGGGATGGGGTTGGGGGCGGCGGGAATTTCCGCTGTGCTCCTCTACAAGGCGCCGGTCTTCGTCGGCATCGCGTTGGGTGGCTGGCTCTCCGATTGGTGGGTGCGCCGTGATCCTCGGGCGCGGGTGCTGGTCAAGGGCCTCTCGTTCGTCCTTGGCGCGCCGTTCCTGGCGCTGTTCCTCGGCACCCCGGGATTCACGGTGGTGGTGGTGATCATGGTCGCGTCGTCGCTCCTGCGAGCGATGGGCACGCCAAGCGAGCATCCGATCATTTCGGAAACCGTGCCGCCGCCGTACCGTGCCGCTGCGATCGGGATCCTCAACACGGTCGGAACCGGCGCGGGCGGCGTTGGCGTGCTGGTGGCCGGCATCTTCAAGGGGCAGTACGGGCTGCACCTGATCTTCGGGGCCTGCTCCGTGGTCTACTTCATCGCGGGCGTGCTGATGCTGCTCGCGTACCGCAAGTGGATCCACCAGGATCTCGAACGCGCGCGTCGCTTCACCTCCGGCGGCGCGCAACCGGCGGTTGGCGCCGCTTGAGGGCGGCGGGTATCCTCAGCGCAGCACGGGGTGGAGGAGTTTCTGGCGCAGCGCGGGTTCGCGCATGAGCACCGCTTGCAGGAAGCGGAAGCTGTCCGCGAGGTACCCCTCGTACCCGCTCGGCTTGCCGTCCCAGGTGGTCCAGTCGATGCCTTTCATGGCTTCGTCCTGAACGCCGTTCTGGAACTCTCCGCGGAATTGCCGCGGGAGCATCGCCTCGAGCACGCGGTCGCCGCGCGCGGTGTCGCCGACCTGATAGTGCGCGGCGATGAAGTGCAGGCTGTGTCCCGCGGAAATCCCGCCGTTCATGTAGATGCCGAAGGTATCGCGGCCATCCAGTTGCTTCGGTCCGCCGAAGGCGGGTTGGAGGTAGGCGCCGGGGTGTAAGGGAACGAGGTTGGTCGGCAGGCCGAGGTCAAGCCGCGTGAACTGAACCTCCTCCATCTTCTGCCAGAGCCGGTCGAGCATCGCGCGCGCGGCGTCGGTCGGCACGAGGCCGTAGTCGATCGCGAGGGCACAGATCGTGGGCGCGGCATAATCGTGCAGGGTGCCGTCCTCGCTGCGCCACCAGCCGAGGAGTCCGGTCTTCTCGTTGTAGAGAGCCGGGAAGAAGGCGGCCTTGAGGCGGTCGGCCGCGGCGGTGTAGCGGGCGGCCTCGGCCGTCCGGCCGATCCGGGCTTCAAGGTCCGCGAGGCAGCGAAAGGCCCGGTAGCTCAGCGCGTTGGTGTAGGCGTCCTTGTGGCCGCAGTTCACCGCGTCCCACCAGGAACACGAGCGGTTGGGCTGCTTGAGGGTGTGGAGATTGCCGCTCTGCGTGGCCTCGATCAGCCCGTCGCCGTCGATGTCCCGGCTGATCAAGAAGTCAGCGACCTTTTCGAGACGACCGATCTTGCGGACGAGCCAATCGCGGTCGCCGGTGATCTCAACGTAGTCCCACGCCGCGATGAGCGGACCGGCGTTGGCGTCGATGAAGTGGCCGTAGGCCCAGTAGCAGATCAGTTCACCGGTCTCGGCGCCGCTGGCGTCCTTGATCATCTTGGTGTCGATCCAGTACTCGATGGTGCGGCGGACGAGCGGCATCAGATTCACCCCGGGGACGGGTTCGGGGATGAAGAAGGCTTGGTCGGCGTAGAACCAGAGCGAGCAACTGGCGGGATCGCTGATGACGTTATTTCCAAGCATCCCGGGCGGTGCGCTGAAGGGACGGTTCTGTTCGCCCCAGCGGGAGGTGGGCTGGATGGCGTTGAGCCAACCGCGTCGGGCGAGAGGCCAGTAGCGGGCATCCGTCAGGCCTTCGGGGGCGGGAAGGAGCAGGGGCTGGAACTGCAGCGTGCCCGGTCCCGATGCCTTCAGGAGGACGTCGGCGTGCTTCTGTTTGCGGTCACCTTCGAAGCGGCCGCGGAACGCGGGCCCGTCCACTTGAGTCACGACCAGCGGTCCGAAGTCGGGCGCATTGAGGATGGCCGGCAATTCAAATGTCCCGTCGTCATGCCAGCGCGCCGGAATGATGGTGGTGGAGGCGACGACCGGGTTGAACGGGAGGCGCAGGTCACCCGTCGTGCTGGAAAGGCGGAACCCGCCGGAAGCGGCCGGATGGGCGCGGACTGCGATGATCGGTTCACGCAGGAGGTTACGCTCCGTACGAGGTCCTCCCTCGGTGTCCCAGCTGAGATGGGAGATCGTCAGACTTGAGGGTTCCTGGTCGATCCGGACGACCGGATCGGCGGCCTTGACCGACGAGACCGCGAGGAGACCGAGCAGCAGAGCGACGGTACGGAGACTTAGGCGAGCATCCATGGGGAGGGGTAGCACAGACTCGATCAACCCAATCCCCGAGGCCACGCAAAACCTCCGTGCTCCGCGCGATTCGTCGCCGGCCCGGCGTGGCGGGTCGTCAGACGATCACCGATCGGGGTCGATGATCGAGCGTGACCGCAGGCTCGATGGCGCGATGGGGATTCGGAGGTGATCTCAGCCTGCGACCGGACGATTGCGTTCCTGATCGCGCGGCTCCGGCCGCCGGACGCGCCCAGGCTGGGCTTCCGACTCGCAGTTCATTCCGGCTCGGTGATCGAACGTCACCGCGATAACTACGACGTAAATTCCTTGCCGGTGCTGCGATTCTGGCCCCCCGTTTTTCGCTCCTCCAGCCACGCGAAAATCACCGGTGTGACGATGAGGATGTGCACGAGGCTAGAGAGCATGCCGCCCACCACGGGAGCCGCCAGGGGCTGCATGATTTCCACGCCGGTGCGGTCGCTCCAGAAGATCGGCAGCAGGGACGCCACCGTGGTGGCTACGGTCATCACCTTCGGCCGGAGTCGCAGCCGCGCGCCGGCCTTGATCGCCGTCAGCAGCTCCGCCTGCGAGAGGTCCGGTTTCTCCGTCCGCGCGTGCTCCACGGCCTCCCGGAGATAGACCACCATGATCACGCCAGTCTGAATCGCGGTGCCGAAGAGCGCGATGTATCCCACCCACACGGCGACGCTGAAGTTGAAGCCCATCCAAGCCTGCAGGAGCACGCCGCCGGTCAGCGCGAAGGGGACCGCCAGCAGCACGTGCGCCGCCTCCGCCATCGAGCCAAAGGTCACGACAAGGAGAACGAAGATGATCAGGATCACCGCTGGGAAGACGTAGGCGAGGGTCTGACGCGCCCTCAGCTGGTGCTCGTACTGGCCGGAGTACTCCACGCTCATTCCGGGATCGAGGCGGACCTCCCGTGACACCCGCTCCTTGATCTCCGCCACGAACCCGCCGAGGTCGCGGTCCTGTACGTTCGCCTGCACAAAGACGCGCAGGCGACCATTCTCCGAGGCGATCTCGTTCGGGCCGACGACACGACGGATGTCGGCGACCTGGCCCAGTCGGATCGATGCGCCCGACGGGGTAGGCAGCACCAACTCCGCGAGGCGGTCGATGTCCGAGCGGTCCGCCTCGTCCAGCCGCACCTGCAGCGGCCAGCGCTCGCGGCCGCGCACCGTCGTCCCGACCGTCATACCGCCGAGCCCGGCTTCCACGTAGGTGAACACGTCTTTCACACTGAGACCGTAGCGGGCGAGTTCAGGTCTCCGGACGTTGACCTCAAGGTAGGGCTTGCCCTGCACGCGTGAGGGCGCGACGCCGGTCGCGCCGGGAATCTGGTTGATCACGCGCTCTACTTCGAAGGCCTTTTGCTGGAGCGCGGCGAGGTCGTCACCGAAGATCTTCACGCCGACTTGCGCGCGGATTCCGGTGCTGGTCATGAGCACACGGTTCTCGATCGGCTGGAGGAAGCCCGGGACGTAGCCGGGCACGTTCATCAGCTTTTCCGAGAGGTCGGCGATGATCGACTGCTTGGTCGTCCCGGCCGGCCAGCGGTGCGGGGGCATCAGGATGATCGTGGTTTCGATCATTTCCACCGGTGCGGGATCCGTGGCGGTCTCCGCCCGGCCGAGCTTTCCTGCGACCGAGGCCACCGCCGGGTGCTCGCTCATCACTCGGTCCTGCCAGGCCATGATCCGCTGCACCTCGGTCAGCGACGTCGCGGGCAGCAGTACGGGCATGAAGAGCAACGACCCTTCCTCAAGGGTCGGCATGAATTCACTGCCGAACCCCTGCGTGTGCTTGGCCACGCTGGTCGGCAGTCGCGCCGTAATCTCGCGGGGGAGGCCGAAGGCGAGGATTAGTGACACTCCGAGCAGACCCGCCGCCGAGGCCATCACCGCCCAACGATGCGAGAGCGCCCAGTCCAGAACGGGATCGTAGGCGCGGAGAAGGAATCGCATCAGCGCGTTTTCATGCTCTGGTTTGAAGGGTCCTCGCACCAGAAGGGTGCAGAAGACCGGCACCGCCGTCACAGCGAGCAGCACAGCGGCGATCAGCGCGAACGACTTGGTGTAGGCGAGGGGATGGAAGAGCTTGCCCTCCTGTCC